>Ga0306910_1000496_pt1 | contig 18380 bp, 15 predicted proteins | sample AntRauMFilla2698_FD_190438 | JGI IMG/M metagenome (GOLD analysis project Ga0306910, IMG submission 190438) | Saline lake microbial communities from Rauer Islands, Antarctica - Metagenome Filla 2 #698 (v2) (version 2) | ecosystem: Environmental > Aquatic > Non-marine Saline and Alkaline > Saline ... | reverse complement strand
ACGTTTTACGTCAAGCAAAGCCAGTGCAGTGCTACTGCCTGATTCAAACTGTTCCAGTTCATCATCTGTAAACTCGAAACTTAGAATGATTCCACGCACCATTGCTTCCACAGACTTGCCTGTAATACTTGTGAGCTGATTAGTACAGCCTGGTGCGCATTTAGAACCATAATACATACTTCCTTTCTTTGGATATGGTGTGTAAACTCGATTACAGCACGCACAGCGAATGAGCCCTCGAAATGGATGGTCTAATTTTTCGACATAATGCTTACTCACCCTCTTCTTGTTTAGTAAGTCTTGCACTTGAGCGTACAGTTCTTCTGAGACTAGTGCTTCATGACTGACGCTGCGAATACGAACCCCTTCTGAATTTGGCGTCAGTCCAATGTAGAACGGATTTCGGAGAATACGGCTCATGAGATTTGCATTCAGCGGTCGGCTATATTTCTCTCGCTCCTCTTCCTCGTCTTCATCATCAGCTAACAATTCTTTTTTAGTTCGCCGTTTCCGCATTGGAACTGTTGTAAGACCGTGCTCACCAGCCCATTTAGCTAAACTAATAAGTGACCATTCACCTGTAGCATACTGCTCAAACATCTCACGAATAATCGGTCCTCTAATTGGGTCAATTGGCTTATGCTTCATTGACCCTTCGTTCAAATAACCAATAGGTGCCCGATATGTGACAATACCCTCATCACGTGACAGCTTTGAAGTGAATCCGACTTTTTCTGCAGTTACTCGTGAATGGTGCTCAGAAAACATACTGTCAACATCCATATGTAGTTCTCCTGAACTGCTTTTGTCATACTTGGTCGTTACAAACAGAATATCAACCCCTTGTTTCATCAACTTACGCACCACCGTGTTATCGGACTTATTACGACTAATTCGGTCCCAGCAGAGACATACCACTCCTTTGAAGTATCCACTGTTAAGGTAGTGAACCAGGCGCTGGAATTTAGGGCGTTGAATTTGAAACTGAACCAAACCACCTTCTGTGGTTACCAGTTCCTCCTTTTCTTTATATCCAGAATGTTTCTCAGAAATCACCCCATCACGGCAAAAGCCCTCCACAGTAATTAACGCCACAGGCAGTTTCATGTCTCTAGCGTGGCGACTATTGTGATGCCTTTGATACTTCAGTGAATTTTTCTGACTATCAGCTTCATCCAAACTTTTTCGATTATAGATAAGATACATATCTCGAAAAACACCACGCTCAATAGCTTTGAACAATTCTTCTTCACTACTGTAGTTGAATTCTTTAATCATGCTCATTTACCATTTTACCATCTTTTAACACCCAACCCTCTTTCTTCATGCGGCGATAGATTGGCCTCAAGATAGACCCCAATTCTTCCAATGACTTGATACTGCTAGTACTAAGTGTTTGCGACGCTCGGATATTGAACAGCTGCTGATATGCAATACAAATTCTTTCCGCCAATGTTGTATTAGTCATACTAGAAAGTAATATTATCTACGCTGTCTGGTGCAGTTGTGCCAACAAACCAATACACTGCCGTATTACCAGCTTTCACAGTGTCATCAACCAGCCCTTTATCTGTCTCGGTTAAGTCACGATATTGTTTTGTTTCCAGTAGCCCTTTGGTCACCAGGCTTTTCAGGGCGTTGCCAAGACTCTTATCATCGGGACGGTTAGCTAGACTACGACTAACCAAGGTCTTCTTAGTAAAGAAGTAGTCTGTTTTGTGTTCTTGGCTCAGTGCAATAATCCGGCTTTCCAAGTTTTCTGCAGCATTGAGGTCTGGGTCATACTCCCCGAGATATTCAAATTCAAACCGAAAGCCTGAGTCACTGGTAATATTGTTATGCATCTGCACTACAAAATCCTTCGTCTTCGGTGCGTTTGCCTTCAACTTACGCTGCGAGACTACAAATGTATTATTTTTTGCACTCCTAACACTGAGGTATCCATGTACAGCAGCTGGAATCACTCCAGACCCCCGAGCACTATCAAGCGATGGACTATTAGATTCACCCTGCTGCCCTTTGCGGTCATGATGGATGAAAATAACAGTAATACCAGACCGTGTTAATCGCCGAAACTGCTCTAATACTTCTTGAACCGCTTGAGCGTCATTCTCGTTAGCTAGACTCAAAACAGCTAGGTTGTCTAGAATCACCAGACTGGCGTCATTGGCCTTAGCACGCTCTAGGAGGGCTTCTGACCACTTATCTGACACCTTGAGTCCCGTATTGCAATACAGCTTAATTTTTCCTTTTGTGCGGTCTTTAGGAACCATACTTTGCAAACGACCAGACAATTCATTCTCACTGTCTTCCTCGTTCACAATCAATACGTTCCCTGTGTCTGGGATGTTGAATTTCCCAAACAACGGTTCCCCATACGCTACTGCCAGGGCAATGTTAAGAGCCATGAACGTCTTCCCTTGAGCTGGTGGTGACGCAATCATATTAAGTGACTCCTTGGTGACCAACTGCTCCACCAACCAATCTGTGGTCCCGTCTAGCTTTAAGAAATCCTCTAGGTCAGTTTCAGCCTTGGCAAAGATAGCTTGAGGGTCCAGGGTGCTTCCATTGTTACTGTCGGTGGTGACACTTAGTTCTTGGGCTGGCAGTGCTGATGAACCCTGCAGCACAAAATCCAAAGTTTTTTCCTGGTAGTCCACTCGTTGCTGTGTCTTCTCTCGTTTGGCTAAAGGTGACCCGAGCCATAATTCCCGCACTGCTTCACGTTCATTATTTAGTGTATAGGCAGCATGACTCACTAACGCTGCTTCCGCCTTAGATACATCACCGCCATATGCAGAAGTATCACCGTTATATAGAGCTTCAATTTGTGGTCCATGGGTTGAGCTGAACATTCTTTCTTTGGCAATCTCTTGGTCAAGGTTGTTTGAGCTACCAGACACTACCTCAGCAACAGCTTTTTGTACCGGCTTCCAAGGATATCCAGTAGGTTGCAAAAAATACTCCAGTTCTTCCGGGGTAACTGTGCGTACGATGTTTTGATTATAGAGTTTCTCCGAAAATGTGAAGTAGCGTACCTCGTTATACACTTCAAATTTACCCTTTTTGTTGCCCTGCAAACTCATTGTCTTGGTGAGTTTGAAGTACAAATGTAATCCGGTGCCACTCGGTGAGATATCTGTGTATGTATTTGCTTGTGATACAAATGCAGCAACCACTGGGTCGCTAATTTCTCCATCTGTGAGGCACTTATCAATATCAACACCAACAAAGCTGCCGTCAAACATGAGACCCTTACCATCGTATGCATCCTCTGTCTCAGCTAATGCAGACGTTACCTCATTGTAAGAGAGCCAAGTAGCAGCATTGGAGACGCTGGCGTACTTATTGTCACGAGTAATGGGCATTTTTTCTGACTTTCCACCATCTTCTTTATCTTCATATCGCCATAGTACCCATTGGTCGCCACCGTCAGTTAGGGTGTCTACTGCGTGTTCAATAATCTCTCGGTCAGTCAACAGACTACCGTGTGGGACTGTGTTATTATCCATAAATCAAAACATCTTAAGAACCGAACGCCCGTTTCAGCGGGTGTTCTTTTTTGTCCCAGTTTAATGATTTGATTGTTCCGTATTTCTCAAATGTGCCTACTCTTCTTCAAGACGTGCTTGGCAGCAGGGGCACTTCTTTGGGTTCAGTACTCGTGGCAGCCAACTGTATCCACACTGTGGGCATACCCGTGTAACTAATATATTCGTTATGCTCATTGTATGCAAGTGTTTACCACATCAAGTGGTATCTATAAATTTATCAGAGTCCCAAAATTTCCTGCCCAGTCTTTTAATACTCAGCTGTTGGTACAGATGGATTGCCCTGGATTCAGTATTAAATGAGAGCACAGGGGGGGTTCTCTGGTAGCTTGGTAATCCCCCTCTTTAAGGAGGGGGATATTTACCAGGCAGACACCAGTCACCCTTCTGTGTGTACTAGGTAAAAAGGTAAAAACCACTACCTACCAAGCAAAAACCCTTATACTACGACGTATTTTCTATATTTAACCAAAGGCGGCCCGGTAACTACCATCCCCTTTTCATAGTGAAGTCAAGCCAAATATTTAAAGCTTCAAAAACAGCCCCAGCAGCGAGCGTAACCGTTATCTAGTATCTTTGCGACCAATATGGGACCCATTCCAAACCACTCCCATACCCCTATTCCCGCAGAGGTTCTTGTAACTGGAAGTGTGAAGAGTATTAATCATTCAGGCTTCAACTCTTTGTACTGCGACACATCCAGTACCGCCACAAAATAATCACAATGAATAAAACCAAAGACGCAGTAGCAGACCGACCAGTATCAACCTATGCGGGGTCACCTAAGACCTTGGCTGCCGTAATTTTAGAAATCGAACAACATCCAGAGCTAGGACCCAAGTACGCCAAGAACTTCGACCCCTTCCATGACGCCATGACGTTTGGTGCCTGGCAACGACAAGGCTACCAAGTATCGAAGGGCGCTAAAGCCATCAAGAGTCCAATTTTTGTGGAGATAACCGACGGAGAAACCGGGCAGCCAAAGACCATCAAGAAGACAGTTAATTTGTTCCACCGGTCGCAGGTCACCACTATCAGTTCGAGTAAGCGTAAATAGCCATATGACCCAAAAAATGACCGTAGTAAGCGAGCAAATTGCTAGAGACAGGGTTTGTATACGTATAGCAGACAAACGCCTAGCGATGGCTGGATTCGCACTTGGAGACCTAATTAGTGTCACCATCAAACCAAAGACCGTAATTATAAAAAGACTAACTAAATTAAATAATCATGAATAGTACAACCACAGCATCACGCTTCAGTAGTATGCAGACCGCACAACCAACTAAACATCCAATTCGTGAAGAGATAGAGAAGCATTTGGGCATCTATTCCATCACAGCCACGTTCGAAGAAGACGCTCAGACCAACACTGTATTTAATCATCCCGGACTCATTGCGTATTTATGCACACTAAAAATTGGTGAGAAAGTCATTGGCCAAGGCAGAGGTATGTCGGTCCTGTCCCAATCTAATCGGTATATCAACAACTCCGTTAAATTTGCTTTTTCAAGTGCATTAACAGACGCCTGTGTCCGAGCTGGCAAGTTCCCGAATGCTTTTAGTAACGAGGAGGCTGGTCCAGTACCTAGTTTTGGTATGGACAGTGATAGTTATTCTGCAGCTACCTACCAAGCTTCAGACAAGCAGAAGGATTTCTTGCGGGGACTAATTGATTCTAAAGTGGATGATGAGGACGAGAAGAACCAGATGCTGAGCAACCTGGATACGATGAGCAAACAGGATGCGTCGGAAATGATTCAGCAGCTAAAGAGTTAATACACAAGCCCACATTGCTTAGTTGCTGTGTGGGCTTTTGTTGTGTTGCCGAAGAGTACAGAGTATTATAAACGGATAATATAGTCACCTAACCCCTTGTCGTGAGATAGAGGCATGGTGCAAATATGTGAGTTAGTCACTGCAAAGTAGAAAACCCGTTATCAGGGGTCGCTTTGCAGTGCTATGTCTGGGAAACCTTTCATATGGACTTCGGTCCTACCTGGTAGCGGGCTTTGTGTATCTGTCTGCTACGTAACTTATCTACATATGCAATATTTTAAACCAGCAGCAGCAATCATTATTCTAATTTTCGTCCTTGCTTTGATATACGAAGGAACAACAAATGGAATGGATGAGAATAAACGTCAAACAGCCCTAGAGACTCAAAAAATGAATGAATCAGCTCGTCAAAATAATTACACTCAATGTGTCGAAAAGGCTGAATCGAACAAGGAAAAAACAGCAAGAGTAGGTCGCACTGAATTAGCATTACAACAAAGTAGTGGCAGACATGAAGCTATGGTGGATACTTGTATAGCAAACAACCCACTTTCGGCTACCCAATATAGTCCTGCTCAAGCTCCTGCTAGACAGATGGTTAGGAATAACTGTGAAGCTGCCGCAACAGAATCAATTATGCGGTCACATAATGCCATGCCCGAGGAAATAGAAGAACAATATAAGTTAGATTTGCAAGCATGTGTGGTTAAGTATGGTCAGTAAATTATTACTAGTTGGCAAAGCTGTTTCTCTTTCAGTATTTGGGTGTGTACTTTCACGCAGAGTAGTACAAAAATAATCACCCCTTATATCCTATGAACCTAATTAAAAATAAATACACTGTAATCCTCGTCATTCTGGTTCTGGCTGGTTTAGTTTTCTGTGGACTATACTTCACCACAGATACTCCAACTCCAGATGAGCCACAAACCCTAGTGCCTGAATGTCCCGGTGAAGAATTTGTCTACCGGGCAGGAATAACCTGGAGTGAGGACTTTCACGAAAAGCATCCCGATGCCACAGTCGAAGAGCAGGTAGCTGACTGGAATAGCTTGTTGAGGAAAATGAAGTGTGACGAATACCAAGTATCGACAGATGAGGTGCGATACAGTGGTGTACTTTCAGACCTAATGAACTCCACTAGTACCGGCCAAGTGAAGTGTCCAACCCACGACGAGATGTCAGCTGTGTTCGAGCAGTGGTTTACCTTCTTCGTTAAAACAAATCCTGAGGGAACAGATGCGGCGTTGATGGAAGGTTGGGATGAATTGATGATGCAAAACGGTTGTACAGAGCTGGTAGACCCTTTTGATGGTCAGCTGCCACCCCAGTGACCCCGTCGATGAAATAAAACTGCTACCGCTCACTGAGTACTAAGACTTATAGATGAAGAGGTGTAGAGGCTCTGATTACAATACAAACAGATTTTAGACTCCATTTACAAAAAAGACCATAAAAAGGTAAAATAGTAAATCGCCTTGTAAAATGGTACTATTTTTTCTATGTCAGAGGAACAAAAACAAATACTGGAACGACAATTATGGGCGGTAGCCAACACTCTACGCGGTCGAATGAACGCCGACGAGTACAAGGTATATATTCTTGGGTTCATTTTCTACAAATACCTCTCTGAAAAACTAGCTCTATACGTCGATGAGAAGCTCCTGGCTCGGGAAGACTTCACCTATACCGACATCAACCCGAATTCTAAAGATGGTAAGGAACAGCTTGCCACCATCAAAGACCTTGCCCTAGAACACCTAGGATTCTTCCTCGGTCCCCAAGAACTATTTTCATACATTGTTGCCAAAGGTAAGGGTGAAACCAAGGCCGAATCAACATTCATTTTAGAAGACTTGGTCCGAGTCCTCGACACTATCGAACGCACCGCCATGGGTACCGCCAGTGAAGACGACTTCAAAGGGCTATTTGATGATGTAGACCTATCCTCAAGCAAGCTCGGACGCAGTGAAAAAGACAAGAACGACACAATTATAGAAGTACTTTCACACCTAGACGGCATCGACTTCAAACTAGCCGACAGCAAGAGCGACCTGCTGGGCGACGCCTACGAGTATTTGATTGGTGAATTTGCGGCTGGTGCGGGCAAGAAAGGTGGTGAGTTCTACACTCCTGCCCAAGTATCACGCCTACTAGCTATGGTCGTGACCAACGGTAAAAAGACCCTGCGCTCTGCCTACGACCCGACCTGTGGCTCTGGCTCACTACTACTGCGTCTATCCGACTACGCCACCATCAAGCACTACTACGGCCAAGAATTAAACCCAACCACCTACAACCTAGGACGGATGAATATGATTCTGCACGATGTGCGATTTGACCGTTTTGATATTCGCCAAGGTGACACGCTCAAAGACGACCAACACGAAGACCTCCAAGCCGAAGCCATCGTAGCCAACCCGCCATTCTCTGCCAAATGGAAGAGTGACACCGACCCAGTACTAGCTGCTGACGACCGCTTTACCCAGTACGGCAGACTCGCTCCCAAGGGTGCGGCAGATTACGCTTTTGTGACCCATATGCTCCATCACCTGGCCGACAACGGTACGATGGCGGTAGTGTTGCCACACGGGGCACTATTTCGCTCAGGGGCTGAAGGAACCATTCGTCAATACATCATCGAAAAGCAAAACTACCTCGATGCAGTCATTGGGCTACCGTCAAATATTTTCTACGGTACAGGCATCCCAGCCACTATCATGGTGTTCAAAAAGTGCCGCAAGGACGATGATGACATTCTATTTATTGACGGGTCCAAAGAATTCATAAAAGTCGGCAATCAAAACCACCTGACTGACGACAATGTAGCCAAAATTTTCGCCACCTACCAAAAACGAGAAGTGATAGATAAATTCTCCCACCGTGCCACCCTGGCTGAGATACAAGAAAACGACTACAACCTCAATATCCCACGCTACGTCGACACGTTTGAAGCCGAGGCAGAGGTAGATATTGATGCTGTAGCCAAAGAAATCCAGGAACTGGTCGCAGGTGAAAGCGAGCTGCAGACCAAGATTGCTGGATTCTGCAAAGAGCTAGGAATAACCAAGCCGTTTTAAGTATGAGTACTGCCACCAAACAACAGAAACTGGTCCCAGAATTACGTTTTTCTGGTTTTAGTGGTGGGTGGAGTGAAAATAAAATTGGCTCAATAGTCAAAGTTGAAAGGGGTGGTTCCCCTAGACCAATTCAGAATTATATTACGTCGTCATCAGATGGCGTGCCCTGGATAAAAATTGGAGACTTAAAAAATGGAGATAGATTTGTCACAAAGACAGCTGAAAAAATAAAACCAGAAGGGGTCAAAAATTCAAGGGAGGTATTTCCAGGTGATTTTATCTTATCAAATTCAATGAGTTTTGGACGACCATACATAGTGAACATATACGGCTGTATTCATGACGGATGGCTTGCCTTACGTAATGAAAAGCAGGAAAAAGTAATAAATTCTTTTCTTTATATATTACTTCAGTCTGATGCCACTAAAAAGAAATTTCTATCTCTAGCTGCTGGCTCGGCAGTCAAAAACTTAAAGTCAGAGACCGTTCAGTTAGCGAAAATATCATATCCAAACATTACAGAACAACAAAAAATAGCTGACTTCCTTGGGTCGGTGGATGCGTGGCTCGACAATCTCCGTGGCCAAAAAACCGCCCTACAATCCTATAAGCAAGGCATGATGCAAAAGCTGTTTACTGGACAAGTACGGTTTAAGGATGAGGCGGGTAAAAGTTTCCCAGATTGGGAGAAGAAGGAGTTGGGAGAGCTACTAAGCTACAAACAACCCACAGAGTTTATTGTTGAAAGTACCGAATATAAAGATGAATACAAAACCCCGGTCCTAACCGCTGGTAAAACATTCATTCTTGGGTATACAGATGAAACTAAAGGTGTCTATGATTACGAACTACCCGTTATTATCTTCGACGATTTTACAACAGCTACAAAATTTGTTGACTTTAAGTTTAAGGTAAAGTCATCTGCTATGAAGATACTTGTGCCGCTGGATGGTCACAATGCCCAGTTCCTGTTTGAGGCAATACAACACATTCAGTTTGAAGTTGGAGGGCACGGACGACAATGGATTTCAAAGTACTCACGTATCCCAGTGTCGACACCAAGTGCAGAAGAGCAAAGCAAAATTGGGGACTTTATTCTGAGTGTCGACAAGCTAGTTGCAGCAAAAGAGAAAGAGGTAGCAAAAGTCGAGGAATGGAAGAAGGGGTTAATGCAGAAGATGTTTGTATAACGACTGATAACCAATACTGAATATGAAATTAACCAAAATAAAAATACAAAATTTTAAATCAATCGAATCACTAGAATTTGATGTAAAGAAGTATGGCCGTAGCTATACAACAATGTTGCTAGGGGTAAACGAGTCTGGAAAGAGTAATGTTCTGGATGCAATGTCTTTTCTGGAGACGCCCGAAAACGAACAAGATTACTATTCACTTCGTAACCAAAAAGACGATAAAAACTCACCAGTAGATTTGTGGTACACACTAGCTTTTGAGTCAAAAACTACGTGTGCTGCTCATGTAGCTAAAGGAATGGTTGGAGCTGACCTGCTTACGTTTGAAGTGACAGGTATCGTTAAGAACGTCTACTTACAACATGGTGAGACAAGTTTTTCTCAGTCTTACGATTACATCATAAAAAATTTGAAAGGTGGTCTATTAGTCAAAAAGACCAAGAAGAATGCAACAAATAAATCAGGACAAGCGATTACTATCGACTCTTTTGAAATAAGCAAAAAAAATGACGAAGAAGAATCTTTCGAACCGCTCACAGAAGAGTTACTAAAAGAATATTTTGGAGAGAAGATTAAAGCGTGTATACGACAGCATGAACCTACAGTCACATTCTGGAAGCCATCTGATGAGTATTTAATTTCGACTGAAGACTTGAACGAGTTTGCCGATGATATCTCTACAAAACCTGCACTGAAAAATATTTTTCTGTTAGCTGGGTTTGCTGGGCAAGAAGCAGTTAGGAGTGTGATAGAAACCATTACAAACGGTCAGCAGCGTAGTCGCTTGATTAGTAAATTGCAGGATTCTCTGGACGAGTACATTAAGCAAGTGTGGGACCATAATATTGACGTAGTAATTGAAATTACAGAGACTGGTCAATTTACGCTTTCTATAAAAGATACCGGTGAAGAAAATAAACATGACCGCTTACCAATTGATGGAAGAAGCGAGGGGGCGCGACATTTCTTATCACTGATACTATCACTTTCCATTGAGAGTAATAACGAACAGCGTAAGAACCAACTCATTCTTATTGATGAACCTGAAGCACATCTACATCCTTCTGGCATTAGAGATTTGAGTAAAGAGCTTCTACGAATTGGTACAAATAACTACTTGTTTGTCTCGACCCACTCACCGTTCTTGGTCGATAAGAAGAAGAGAGAACGACATATCATAATTAAGAAAAATACCTCTGCTTTGACTGAAAAGATTCACGTGGACGGACATACCGACATCATTGATGATGAGGTGTTACGTGAAGCGTTTGGATTAGAAGTTTATAAAGACTTATTGAACCCACACAGTATCCTTGTTGAAGGGGCGTCAGATAAGCTCATAGTAGCCAAAGCCCTTGCAGTAAAAGGTAGAGAGGGGTTTGGTATCACTAACGGTCATGGTAGTAACATAGAGACCCTTGCTTCCAAACTGAATGATGTCGACATTTCAATTTTGGTTGTAGTCGATGACGATAAAAGTGGACAGAGTTACAAAAAGAAAATTACAAAAATCGGGGGCTCCTATTCTGCAGATAATGTATTTACCATTCGAGATTTAGCTGGCTCAATAGTTTCAGAAGGCACTATTGAAGATGTCCTTGGTAAAAATTTTGTACAGAGTGTATTTTATGAACTATATTCCAACACATATAATGAAGAAGAGTGCAATCTAGACTTAGATGAAACAAAGCCATTCGTTAAGCAGATGAAGGCATATTTGGGACAAAACAACAAAGATAACCCGGATTTACTAGTTGAAGAAACCAAAGATAGACTTGCAAACGACTTATCGCTTGCGTCAGGAACCTTCACAGCTAACTTTCCACTACTTGAAAATCTCGTTGATGAAATTATTAGTAAATTATCCAAGGTATGACACACCAATCCGAATCGCAGCTAGAAAAATCAATGATAGAGCGGGTGAATCGCTTAGGCTTTACCCCCGTCGTCATCGACGAAACCAACACACTGGAAACCAACCTACGGTCCCAGCTCAATAAGTTTAACGGCACTATTTTTACCGATGGCGAATGGGCTCGCATCATGAACCACTTAATGAAGGGTGACCGCTTTCATAAGGCCAAAACTCTACGTGACCGCTATTCCCTAAAGCGGGATGACGAAACAACTATCTGGATGCAGTTCTTCAACATGGACCAGTGGTGCAAGAATGAGTACCAGGTGACACAGCAGATAACCCAGGTTGGTAAATACGAGAACCGCTACGATGTGACCCTGCTGATTAACGGACTGCCGTTAGTCCAGGTGGAGCTGAAGCGCCGAGGTATCGAGATGAAAGAAGCCTTTAATCAAATTCAGCGTTACCACAAGCACACTTTCACTGGCACGCTCTTTGAATACGTGCAGATATTTGTTATCTCAAACGGCGTCAACACCAAGTATTTCTCGAACAACCCCAAGCAAACGTTTGAACAGACCTTCTACTGGACTGATGCTGACAATGTAAAAATCACCAAGCTTGAAGACTTTACCGACCTGTTCCTGGAGAAGTGTGCGGTCTCAGAAATGATAGCGGAACACATCGTGCTGGCTGAGTCGGAACAGATTCCTATGGTCCTACGACCGTATCAGTATTACGCTGTGAAGGCATTAGAGAAGCGTGTAAGCGATTCAAATAAGAATGGGTACATCTGGCACACAACAGGTGCTGGGAAGACCCTGACAGCCTTTAAAACTAGCCAGATACTCTCACGTAACCCCGACATCAAGAAGGTAATGTTTGTTGTAGACCGCAAGGACTTAGACATCAAGACGACCGAAGATTTCAATTCATTCTCTGATGGTTCGGTTGATGGTACGAACAATACTAGTGCCTTAGTGAAGCAGCTCGGTGACCCGAATCGGAAGTTGATTGTTACCACGATTCAGAAGCTAGATATCGCCATTAGCCGGGAGTCATACCTGAAGCAGTTTGAGTACCTAAAGGATGAGAAGGTGGTAATCATCTTTGACGAATGTCACCGTAGTCAGTTTGGTTTGACCCACGCCCATATCAAATCATTCTTTAATAAAGCTCAGCTATTTGGCTTTACTGGTACACCCATCTTTGCCGAGAACCACGTTGGTAAAGTGACCACCAAAGATGTATTTAGTGATTGTTTGCATAAGTACATCATTACCAATGCTATTTCAGACAACAACGTGCTTGGTTTCTCTGTTGAATATGTAGGCAGATACACCCAGAAAGACCCTGATGTACTCGATGCAGATATTTTTGCTGACGCCATGGTTGAAGGAATTAATACCAAGGAAGTATTAGAAAGCCCTGAGCGGCTAGAAAAGATAGCTGACTATGTGGTGCATGATTGGAAGCGTAAAACTAAGAACGGCAAGTTCAATGCTTTGTTTGCGGTATCGAGTATTGATGTATTGAAGCAGTACTACACACTACTGACGCAGAAGGGTGGTGACAATATTAAGGTGGCGACTATCTTCACTTATCACGCTAATGAAGCAAGTGACGAAAATGCCGACTTAGACGCTGACCCACTCGATACTGAAGGGGCTGCCGTTGACCAACACTCCCGAGACTTCTTAGAGGATTGCATCAAGGACTACAACGCTCTGTATGACACCAACTTCAGTACAGACAAGTTCTACGACTACTACAAAGACCTTCAGAAACGAATCAAAACCAAGCAAGTAGATATGGTGCTGGTAGTCAACATGTTCTTGACTGGTTTCGATGCTGCCAGACTCAATACACTCTATGTCGACAAGAACCTCCGCTATCATGGTTTGATTCAAGCGTACTCACGTACCAACCGACTACTCAATTCAGACAAGCCGCACGGTAATATTGTGTCATTCCGTAACCTCAAGGAAGCAACTGATAAGGCACTGACGCTCTATGGTGATGAAGGGGCTAAAGAAGTAGTGTTCAAAAAGCCATACGAGGAGCAGAAGAAAGAATTCGAAGCCAAGCTGCAAGAAATAAAAGAGGCTGTCCCGACTGTAGAGGACGTAGATTCACTAGTAGGAGAGCAAGAAAAGGCTGACTTTGTGACTGCCTTTCGTGACTTACTACGGATAAAGTCTTCGCTAGAAACATTTGCGGAATTTTCGTTTGAAGACTTAGGTATTACAGAGCAGGAGTTTTATGACTACCAGAGCAAGTATCTCGACATCTACACTGAAACTAAGGCTGCAGACAAGGAAAAGGAGTCTATTCTTGACCAAATTGACTTTGAGTTAGAGCTTACGGTACGAGATTTAATCAACTTCGACTACATTATTCAGTTGATTGCTGGATTGAAGAACGTTACCTCCGATGCAGTCCGAGCCAAGAAAACAGATGATATTTTGAAGGTGTTCGACCGTGATGTCACCCTGCGAAAGAAGAAGGAATTTGTGCGAAAGTTTATTGAAGAGAATCTGCCACAGGTTAGTCGAAGTGAAGACGTTGAAGCCGCGTTCGCTAAGTTCTGGGATAGTGAGAGGTCCGCTACCTTGAAGCAGCTATCCGAATCAGAGCACATCACTCCAGAACACATTGAAGCCCTGATTGGCGAGTACCTCTATACTGACCGACTACCAACTGGGGAAGATATTGTGGAGCGACTCCCAGAGCGCCCACGCCTAATGGAGCACAAGAGCGTAGTGAATCGAATCCGTGAAGCTATTAAGGATATTGTCGATATATTTGAGTGGTAATTAGCTTATGAAGCCCGAAGAACAAATAGATGCAACACAAGTCATGATTCATACAAATGAAGTTTATTCTGTAGATTCAGTGGCAATAATTGCTCTAATTGTCACCATTGCTCTAGCTGCAATTGGTTGGGCCATATCTATCTGGCTTCAACAGAAAAACCACAAACAAGAACAGAGGGCCAAAATTAATTACGAAATATACAGTCAGCTAGTAACTGCCCACAAGGAACTGCAGGATGCAATCGCTTCCTTTAACGCCTCAACACAGGCACCACTAATACTCATGAGTGCAGAATTGATACCACTGGAGATTAGACAAAGACTAGGTGACAGAGCTCTAACACCAGTGGTTAGCGAAGAAGAATGTTTACACAAAGGACGAGTCAAATATTCAAATTGGATATACGATGAAATGTTGGCCAAGCATAGTAAATATCAAAAGAATCTCAGCACTTTCATGTATCTGACAGAAGACTGGACCGCTCCCCTATCTTCAACCAGAACTGCTTTAGAAGCACTGCGTTCTGAACTCAGTCGATTAAATGTTGAAATAGCAACACACAAAGGGGTACTTCAGCGTTATGCTACCAATAACGGCGATGATTGGAGACAATGGAACGATGATGAAGTGCGTGGTCTTGGTGACGCCATTTCTGCAGCCGTTACGAACATCAGCAACTACATTAGTGACTATATGGTACTAGCACACAACGAACTGCTAGCTCCCTACTATGGACACACAAGATTGGTTAGAAAAACATATGATGACAGTTATCAAGTTATCACTAAAGAAGGATTAGTTACTCGTATAGAAGACGACCCAAAAATACGTGCTTATGCAGAATCAGTAATCAACAGACAGCAGGCATAGTTATGGCCAGAAATACACTCCGTTTCTGTGTCACAGATGGTGAGAAGAGGGCTTCAATGTGGAGCATTGTCGCTCACAGGAAGAAGCCCGAGGTGTACATATTTAACAGATTGCTAGGCACTATACATGTTAGTTTTCATGGTTCGGGAAAATGGCACATTAAATTTGGAGACATCGAGGAGAAAAAGCGAGTCAGCATTAACCAAGAAGTAGAGGATGTTTACATGACAAAGTGGGAGCGACCTGACTCTGTCCTTCCCCATGTAACAATCGCTTTTAGAATCATTACATTATGGGGTACTCCACAAAAACCGATGCGGACAGATAAAAAGGAGTTCATTGCTATACCAAACGCTAAAGCAAATCACGCAATCGAAGTACTCATTCTCTTCGTCGATGCTGATAAAGAGTTCGTAGTCAAAAATGCCACAGTCATAGGTTCGCTTACTCTGTCGACTGGAGAACAAGTATTTGCTGTCTACGCTGAAATACCTGCCACAGTAAGAACTCCAAACATACCGAAGACAATACCTGACTTTAGTAATAGGGTCAGTATCTCAGATTTGTGGCGTGGTAACACTGGAATGATTTTCTTTGGTGATGCCTCGGATGGGTCCCGTGTAATGTGGGATGTGGCACTAAAAATCAAACCAAAAGCATTTGTGAAGATAGTATGGCGCAAATGCAAAAGAAGGTTGAGTAACATTACTTTGATGTAACCACCATTTCTTCGAACATCGCTATACTAGACTTGATATAACCATGGTTCGGCATTAGTTCGGAAAGCCATGCTAATGGGTCACCAATTAGAGAGCTGGTTTGAGCACTCGAGAAGGGTCAAGAACGAGCAAACAAAAAACTACTCAATTGAGTAGTTTTTTGTTTGCTACACAATGGCATCAAAATGCTCTCTGACGGTTTTTCCTTGGTAAGACCAGTAAATGGTACCCTGGACTGCTTTCCAGTCTTTATCGAAGTGTTTTTTCAGTATTTCTTGAGCCGACTTTGAAAGTGATGTTTCTTTTCCTTTATATTCAATTTTTCCGTTAGGAAGGACTTTTGCAGAGATATCTTTGTATATTTCACCGTCTACAAACAAAAGTTTTGCTCCAACCGGAATTCCAGCTTTCTCAAACTTACTCTTACTCTCTTTTTCAACTTTAACTTTTCCTTTGTGCTCTCTTATAAAATCACAAACTCGTTCTGGGTGTTCTTCAACAAACTCACGTCTTCTATTGAGACGCTTGTCAGCGAAATGTTTTAATACTTCTTGTTCAAGAATTTCTGCATTTTCCAACTGAAAGCTCTCGTAAACCTGAAAACGAGTTGGCACACCGGTCTTATTCAGGTCATTCAATCGTTTCTCGAGATTGTTCGTAATACCAACCTTGCAAAGACTTGGCATTGAGATATTAGTGATGACGTAAAGTGTTGTTTTCATATTTCTTATACTAACTCTCCATTAAACGCTTCGTGGAGGTAGGCGCGTTCGAGGGATATGAGGTCGGTGAGTTGCTCGTCTTGCAGCGCGCGCAGCTCCGCCACGCGTGCACTGAGCTCATCGAGCTCTTTGACAATTTTTTCTTGTGTTTTTAGGTCAGGAAGAATAACCGTAATATTTTTTAGTGTTGTTTGATTTATTCCAGCTTGACCGATCCACCTACTGCACATTCTTTCGAAAACTTTATCTGACCAATATTTTTGAAAAACATACAAAATCCATTTCGGTAAAACTAACTCTTTATTGAATCTAATTCTTGTTAGGTGATTACTAAATGCGTAAGGAAGGTTTTCACGCACATAAATTGTTTTTCCAACTAGCTCAGCGCTGTTTGTATTATTAAAAACAATATCATCTTTTTCAAGAGTAAAAATACTAGTGTCAACAAATTCTTTGGGAATTTTTATGATTTTATCTAAATTAATATCTCCGCTGAGTGAAATATTATGAGTCCGTAAATGAACAATGCCATCATTAACTTCATTTTGCTTTCCACACGCAAAGCCTGATTTTACCTGCAGACTAATATCATCAATTCTTTTTTCTACCCACCCTTTTTCTTTTCCTTCGGTGAAAATTTCACTAAGTTTTGCGGAGAGGATTTTTTCGGTGTCAGCAATGACGTCTTGTCGAAGCTGAGTCGCTTCTCTCACTTTTCCCAGCTTCTCTTCAATCACCTTCACAATCTTTTTTTGCTCTTCGAGTGGTGGCAGCGGAATTTCAAGTTCATAAACCCTATTTCTATTCAAACCAGGCTTAACACCAGCCGCAAACCTTTGCAGCCTCTGACTTTTTAAGAAATAGAAAAGATAATCAATGTCAACCTTATCATTTCCAAAAATGTAATAAGTAACGTCTGATGGCCAAAATCTATCTGACACCCTGTGTAGCTTTCCAACAGAGCCTTTTCTGCCAACTATAATTCCTTCGCCTTCAACAAGAAATTTATCTGTTCTACCAAGCTCACCATTTGCACCATAGACAACATACTGCCCGTCTTCATGTCGTTCGGTTTTAGATATACCCTTGCCATAAGCAAGCTCGATTACTTCACCTAGTTTTTTTATTTGGCAATTTTTACTCATAATTACTTGCTAGGTGAAGGATAAATTAAACCGTCGACAAATATTACCTCGGGAGAAATGATTCCTTCCTTTTTATTTTTTTCGTATAAATCTTGTAGTTCCTCGACATCAGTTATGGGCTTTCTTTTAGATGGCTTTTCATCTTTAACAATGATCACGACATAAAAAGCATGGCATGCTTTTTCGCCCTTTTGATACAAGGGTGTTTGTTTCTTATATCCTTTTACGATGTCGTTAGTAGATTTTTTTATTTCTACAACTACCTTATTCGTCCGAGAAGTGCCTGCAGTAAAATCAACTGGGCCAGCACTATTTTTTGATTCCCTAGAATGCAAAACGTTTGTATAGGAACAATGAACATCGACAATCCCATGAAAGATCATCTGTGGGACATCCTCTCTATGGGGCTTATCCTTCAGAACAGCATGGGTTTTGGTTCGATGATATAAGAGATTACTATTACCCATATCCTCAACCTGATTTTTAAAGCTCTCGATGATTCTTTTTACAAACTCAACCATTTCTTTACAGTCAGTCAGCTCTGTTTTCTGTGCAGTAAATTTTTTAGCATATTCCTCGATGTATCCCTGCGCACGATAATAGCCCTTAGGATCAAGTGAAATATTGTAACTCTCTGGTTCTG
>Ga0306910_1000493_pt1 | contig 18471 bp, 22 predicted proteins | sample AntRauMFilla2698_FD_190438 | JGI IMG/M metagenome (GOLD analysis project Ga0306910, IMG submission 190438) | Saline lake microbial communities from Rauer Islands, Antarctica - Metagenome Filla 2 #698 (v2) (version 2) | ecosystem: Environmental > Aquatic > Non-marine Saline and Alkaline > Saline ... | reverse complement strand
AGAAAGATTCAATTCAATCCTAAATCCATGCTGAACCTGATGTCCGTGCTCTAATCCATACTGAGCCTGATGTCCGTGCTCTAATCCATACTGAGCCTGATGTCCGTGCTCTAATCCATACTGAGCTTGTCGAAGTATGGTAAGACAAAGTAAACCACGGCTCTGAATTTTATGATCTGAAATTTTAATATGGCAAGGAGATTAATCTCATTTTTTACCTTTATCCCACCACGCTTCGACTGAGCTCAGCATGGATCTACCCGTGAAATTATCAGTTATTTAAGACAAAAAAAGGACAGTTATGCCGGTTGTTATAACCAGACAAACTGTCCTTCTCTTCAAAACTTAAAAACAAACGCTGTGCGTTATCTATTCGTCTTAATCAGCGCTTAGTACATAATAAAAGCAGGCTACTTGCTTTTTTTGAACATCTCTTCAGCCTTGTCAAAAAAGCTTTGATCTACCACGATGCGGCCTGAGTTTTCATCGATGATAATTTTATTTTTATGTCGGACTTCCACCTGAGTTTGCGGAGGCAAAGCCATTCCCAGACAGGCGCCACGCTCCATTGGAACCACGGCCAGTCCGTTATTAAATCCGTTTCGGAGTCGTTCGTAGCTTCTGCGGTAGCGTTCACTGAGATCTGATGCAGCTTCTTCACGTCTCTTCATCAGAGCGTCTTCTTCCTGCTTGGTATCTTTCTGAACTTCTCCGAGCTCATCTTTTTTACGCTCAAGAATTTCAATTGTGTCTTTTAAACGCTTTTTGGCCTCTGATTGATGATCGGTTCCCTGCTCTATGAGAATTTTAATCTCTTCAAGACGGGAATTAGAGTTTTCCACACGCTGCTTTTGACTTTCAATCTCTTTGGTCAGCGCATCGTATTCCCGGTTGTTTCGTACGGTCATTTGCTGTTTTTCGTACTTTTCAACCAGAGCGTGGGCCTCCTCAATGTCGCCTTCGAGCTGAGCTGATTCCATTTTCAGCTGCTTTTCCTGCTCTTCAAGCTTATTCTGCCGGGCTTCCAGGCGTTGGATATCAGTTTCGATATCGAGTATCTCTTCGGGTAAATCTCCTCTTAATCGCGTAATCTCGTCGATGCGAGAGTCGATGTACTGAAGATTGGCTAAGTTTTGAAGAACTTCTTCCATAGGGTTACTTATGCTTTGGATGGTTGGTTTTGAGATTGATCTGATTTATAAACAAAGGTATTCATTGGATTGGTGTCCACTTTCGACTGCTCCACACGAAGCGAACTGAATTTCTTCTGAAGCTCTCGCGATACATATTTTCGCATCATCTGCTCGCTTTCAAAATGTCCGATGTCGAGTAGTAGAAACGGAGTGTAATCCACAAAATAATCGTGATATTTAATATCTGCCGTAATAAATACATCGGCCTGCGCCGCAATTGCTTTGGATGCAAGCGAAACTCCCGCTCCTCCACAAACTGCTACTTTCTTAATTCTGTTGTTAGAGCCGCAAAAGCGAAATGAATTCAGGTTTAAACGCTTACTAATCCAATTAAAAAACTGTTCTTGCGTATGTGGCTCTGAAACCGGCAATGTTCCAATAGCTCCCATTCCGTGCGGAGTTTCAGGTTGTTCTGTCTGGTTGAAAGTACTGTGACTTCCCGTATCCAAAATCTTGATATCTGTAAGCCCGATCTCCTGAGCCAGCATATGGGAAACACCCGTTGGGGAAGCATCTAAATTGGTGTGTGAGACAAACAGGGCAATGTCGTGTTTAATAAGCTTTCGAAGCATCCGCCCGGTAGGATTTTCTGATGTCACCCTGGTGATTTTGGGAAAGATAAGCGGGTGATGGGCAACAATGAGATCAATTTCAGCAGCAATAGCTTCTTCAATAACGGCATCAGTGACATCAAGCGTGACTAAAACGGAAGCAACGGGCTGTTGTGGATCGCCGGACAATAGTCCGACATTATCGTAAGAAAATTGTGTTTGCGGGGGTGCCCAGGCGTCTAAAAAAGAAGTGATATGCTGAACGTTGAACCTTGGCACTTTCCTCATCTACCCCTTTGATTTAAGAAGTGATGCGGTTGTCGTAATAAAATAAACGGCTTCAAATGGATAACCAATGCAGTTGAATTATTGATTACAGACACCAAAAATAAGCATTTTTATTACGAATTGAAATGGTTTTTTTAGATAAATGATTGAATTTTGTGGAATGAGCGTCAATTCTGTTTTTGATCACAAAAATCTTAAGTATTTCGCAGAATTAAAGGAATCCGGAACGGGTTAGATTAATACTATGTCAGAGAACAGGTTTTTTAAAATTGACACACTTTTTCGGGTAGGGGATAATTATACGCATTCAGACTTATTTTCAAACTAATTACTGTTAACAACAGAGTCAATTTGATTGTATTTTGAGCTTTTAGAGGATTCATCCCTCTGTTCATTTATTATCAAACAAAACACATTTTAATCCATGCTTGCCGAAAACCTTCGCGATGTTCAACAAAAAATAGAGAAAGCCGCCAAAGGCTGTGACAGAGATCCGAATGAGATCAAACTCGTCGCCGTCTCCAAAATGCATCCGGTTTCCGCTATTGAGGAAGCTATAGAAGCGGGTCAGCTTATCTTCGGCGAGAACAAGGTTCAGGAGATGACAGACAAAATGGACGAGCTTACCGATTCTGGTATTGAATGGCACATGGTCGGAAATCTTCAAACCAATAAAATAAAATACCTGGCTCCGCGCGCGCATTGGATTCACTCCATCGAAAAGACCAAATATCTCAAAGAACTGGAAAAACGCGCTTCACGTGAAGAACGAACATTGAATGTGCTTATCCAGGTAAATATCTCTGATGAAAAACAGAAGGGCGGATGCACTCCCGATCAACTCCCCGGCATCCTGAAATACGCTGCCGAAAATGGAACGCACTACGTTGTGCGCGGACTCATGGGAATCGCCTCTTTTGAGGAAGACCTCGAATTAGTACGTCCCCAATTTCGTTTGTTAAGAGAACTCAGAGACACACACGCCGATCAATTTAAGGATTCAGAATCTGTACAACTTTCTGAACTTTCAATGGGAATGACGCATGATATGGACGTGGCTATTGAAGAAGGCGCCACAATGGTTCGGGTGGGAACTGCTATTTTTGGCGAAAGAGATTACGGAAACGAATAAATGTGCGCCAATTGCATCATTTTTGTTTACCATTCGTAACAGTAAAGGGTCAACATTAAAAAGGGAATAGAGTATGAATTTGTGGACATTTATCGCCATTGTTGCTGTTGCCGGGATGCTTTTTGAGTATCTGCAGAATAAAAACAGTACATCAGAGAAAATCTCAGAGAAAAGCGCGGAGCTTAGTGATGCGCGTGATGAAATGCAGCATCTGAGAAAACGAATAGAAAACCTGGAAGCAATCGCCGCCGGAGATCCATCCCAATTCTCTTCAGAGTGGGAAGAAAACATTCAGCGCGATGAACAGGAAGAAAATAGAAACACCGTAGCTTCTATGGCCCAAAAACGGAGAAATAACGTATGAGTGAAGAAGAAGTTGCAATCGTAATACTGGCCATCATATTTGGCTCGGTTATATCCATCGTTTTTATTGTCCAGCTATTCGGACTTATAAAATCGTTTCTTGATCGTAAGAAAAGCGATGAGGCTCCTGTTGAGATCAACGAACAGCTCATTGAGGATTATCTGTCGTTTAAAAAACACGCCGATCAGCGCATCCGAAGGCTGGAGAAAAAACAAGGACTTTCATCCCCGTCAAACTCACGAGCCGAACTCAATTCTCCACCGGAGGAAAGCTCTCTGCAAGATGATCGAAAATACTCTTCAAGCGGAGATAATAAGCTGAAAAATATGCTGCGGAAGTAGGGAAGGGAAAGTTATTACAGATTGCAGATTGAAAATTCTGTATCCATGTCAAGCCCGTCGAACCATCATGCGGCATGATAACCGAACGGTAATAAGATTAGCTAATCATTCACAAATCCAGGCTCAGTATTTCACAAACTTGGCCACCTTAACCTTCGAATTGCCACAGTAAAATTTCCTTCTGTATAATCCCAGTTAAATCATCTATCTAATTAAGACACAAAATTCCGCTATTTCTACCATCTGCCTGTAAAGTTTCTTTATATTGAAGTGATAGCGATTATTTGATCTGTACGTCAGCGAAAAGAGGGCTTTGGGTAATAATCGCACAGTTAATGATCACATCGAAATTATTGGACGCACGCACATGAAATTAACGGCACTTGAGATTAAACAGCAAAAGTTCGACCGGGCCATCAGGGGATATGACGTCAATGAAGTTCAGGCGTTTTTAAATAATGTTTCTGCGCAGTGGGAAAACCTTATTACCCAGCAAAGAGACATGGAACACAAAATTGAGCGCTTGGAAGAGAAGCTCGAGCATTACGAACGGGTTGAATCAGCCTTGCACGAAACTCTTCAAACAGCCAAAGATTCGGCTCAGCAGCGACTCGAAAATGCTAAAAAAGATGCCCGTGCCAAGATAGAGAAAGCAGAAAATGAAAGTGAGAACATTCTGCGAGAAGCTCGTCAACAACGTCAACAGGTTCGACAAAGCACAATGCGCCTGATAGACCGCCGTGAAGAAATTATCCGTGGAATTCGCTCTTATCTCGAAATGGCCAACGAATCCCTCGCCGCTTTCACCCGTGATGATTCAGGTGTCTATAATTTACCACGCGAAGCTGAGCATCGTTATCCTGATTCTGAAGAAGGTTATGGTCAGGATTTCTCAACAAGATCAGCACAACCGGACAAAAATGAATCAAAGAAATCTTTTTCATCCTCCAATAACGACCTACCTCTTGCACCCGGCGTGGATGATGTAGATGACATTGTTGACGAGCTTGACGATTTAGATTAATCACACGATTACCCTATTTTTGCGATCCAAATAAATAAAAATCGGTGATCAACTGACGGAATTTTATCTTTTAAACCGAAAACATCAGACTAAATGAGCAACAGCGTAATTACGGTAGAAACATTCAGACAACAGAGACAAGAAGCGGCCGACTACATCGCTTCACAAACAGAATTGCGACCCGAATATTTAATCATTCTCGGCACCGGATTGGGCGATTTGGCATCCAAAATGGATGTCGATTTCAGCATCAGCTACTCCGATATTCCCCATTTTCCAACATCAACGGTTGAAAGTCACGCCGGAAGATTACTCTACGGAAAGCTTGGCGGCAAAAATGTGGTAGCCATGCAGGGACGCTTTCATTATTACGAAGGCTATACCATGAAACAGATCGTTTTTCCGGTTCATGTGCTGCAAAGCCTGGAAACCAAAACGCTTATTGTTTCAAACGCAGCCGGCGGAATGAATACTAATTTCAAACGAGGCGATGTGATGTGCATTAACGATCATATCAACCTTTTGGGAGATAATCCTTTAATCGGACCAAATGATGACGAATTGGGTCCGCGCTTTCCCGATATGAGTGCTCCATACAGCCCGGACTTATTCGATTTGGCTGAAAAGGTGGCGTTGGAAAACAACATCAAAATGCACGAAGGCGTGTATGTTGCCGTAACGGGACCGAATCTTGAAACCAAAGCGGAATATCGTTTTCTGCGCATCATTGGCGGCGATGTTGTGGGAATGAGCACGGTTCCTGAAGTTATAGCTGCCGTACACTGTGGTATGGATGTACTGGGATTCAGCGTAATTACTGATGAATGTTTCCCCGATGCTCTTGAGCCGGTTGAGATGAAAGACATTCTTGAAGCAGCCGATATTGCTCAGCCTAAAATGACAACCATTATTACAGGCGTATTAGAATCACTGTAAGTTATTTTTTATCAATCAAATCAAGTAATTGATAATTCCGAAAGACGATGGTCTGAAGCATCTCACCAGACCGTCGTCTTTTTTGTTTACTGTCAGCAGATACACCTATTTACTTTCACGTTAAAAAGCTTGAAATTTCGTATTATTAGTTATTCATGCGTTGATGTTATCATATAACTGAACATCTGACAGCAACGACCATTTTCACAGTCACATCCAACTATGTTCAACGACAATTTTGACGAAAACTGGGACGAACACCAATGGGGGCAATACATCCAGGAGATGGAGCGTAAAACCAGCGGTTTGAAGCAGTTTATCGATCAAACATGGGGCGATCCCAACGATCCGAACTGGGTGAAGTTTTTGAAAGAGTATGAATCGGTTGAAGAAGCACTCAACGCCTATCTTGATGAAGAATTAAGCTTCGATGACGCTGTCTATCTCGATAACGGGGATGAGGATGAGTACGATGAGTTTGACGATCCCGAATATCTGTTTGAAGATGATATGTTTGATGATGATGAAGAAGATGATTTAGATGATTTTTTTGATGAATTGGACGAATACACAAAGTATGAGGGTGATCCGGACGAAATTGATATTCCCGAAATAACCGAAGAAGATCTGCAGCAAAGCATGGAGATTCTTTTTGGAAACGGTGAAAAAGATTTGTCTGATAATCAGGATAAAGATGACGAATTCCCTGAGTTTGGAATGGCTGAAACCGACGAAGACACCATAGATCCTGACGACTACGATCCTTTCTTCACCCGCCACTTCGAAATTTTTGAAGAAGCCTGCTCCATCAATCACTATTTGATGTTCAAAGGACAGGAATTCCCCAATTTCAAGCATCATCAGCAGTTTAACGCTCTGGTAGATGAAACTCTGGCTATGACCGCCAAACTATCATCTGCAACTACATTTGAGCCCGATGATCCTTTCTATATGGGCGCCATCATCGCGTATTGCAAGCGTTCACTATATCACGCCAATCGCTCGCTTCAGATGCTTTTTGATGGCAAAAAAGATCTGTTTGATGACAAAGAGTACGGCCCACTCCATAAGCAGTTATTTGAACTGAGAAATAACCTTTCGCTCTTTATCTATGAGATAAGAGAATATTTTGTTGAGAATAAATAAACTCTTTCTCCTCAAAGGACGGGCTCTGCCGTCCACATTAAAGCCCAAAGGCAGATAAACGCACAAAATTCCAGAGTAACATTACCCACTCCCTTAGGTAGCAAAGATATTACGCTATTTGATTCTTCGAGAAGGCTACCGATTTACCGCTGCAATTGCATTATCCGACGAGCTTGAGAATATTTTAAAAATCTCATCTATTCAACATTATTGGCAATGCTCGTCGTTATGACTCGTCTCTTTCAGAAACTTCGGCCTCCTCACACGCTTTTGGGGCTGAGGAAATTCTACCGTGTGTTTTGGTTGCTCCGCAACTGTTTCGGCGTTAAGCTTTTTTATGAATTATCTCCTTTTTTAGAATACATGAACTCAATTCGCGTAGAGAGTGAAAATCTGAATCCTTGGCTTTTCTTGAAATTTCTTTACCCATCACAAGTATAATAAATTTAATTACTTAACATTATTAAGTTATTACGATTATATTATTAATAATATGGTTCAAGCACAGTTACCACCAACGCTTCCGGAGGAAGCCAACACACGGTAGTAAATTCGTAAGATGAATTGATTGCGCGAGGAGGCTTCCAGTTATCCCACTTCCGAAATTCTCACCGACGAGCATTTGAATACATTATTAATCTGGCGGATGCTCGTCGGTATACCACCTCTCTTTCAGAAACTCCGGCCTCCTCACACGCTTTTGGGGCTACGCGGAAATTCTACCGCGTGTTTTGGTTGCTCTGCAACTCTTTCGGCGTTAAGCTTTTTGTGAATCATCCTTTTTTCAGAATGGAAGAGATTCTACCCAGCTCTATTCAAAAAATCAAACTGCTCTTCTCTTAGAAATACAGTATTCATCTCAATCATACTAATCTCGCATTTTATACGGGATTAGTGTTTTTGACCGATTTCACTTTTAAATAATAGCTCACCAGTCTGGCACCACCCACGCTTCCGGAGGAAGCCAACACACGGTAGTAAATTCGCAAGATGAATTGATTGCGCGAGGAGGCTTCCAGCTTTCCATTGTCGAAATTCTCACCGACGAGCAGGAGATAATTTGAAGAGTTTCATATTGTTAATTTTCTAATAAATACTCAACGGTAGGTAACCTTCATCCCTTTGAGCGGAACGGCAGAGACCGTCCCTTGAGTTTAAAATCAGAAAAACCTCTTCTTCTCAATACGCCTTAATATCTGAATTTACCTTGTCGGCCCATTCATTAATCCCGCCACGCATGTTGAAGACATTATCAAACCCGTTGCGCTTCATAAACATGGCTGCCTGACCGCTCCTTGCGCCTGACCGGCAATAGATCACAATATCTTTATTGTCTTTGTACTCTTCTAATTCCTTGTAGCGATCGGCAAATTCAGCCAGTGGAATATGAATTCCGCCAATATCTGCATAGTTTTTTTCTGATTTTTCACGCACATCAACCAACACGATTTCGTCGTTATCGAGGCGTTTTTTTGTTTCTTCTACGTTTATTTCGTTAATCATTATTCGTTTGATTGATATCGGTTAAGCGTAAATTGTTTTCCCAGATATAGTTTTCTGGCATTTTCATCGGCTGCTAATTCTTCCGCGGTTCCCTGCATTAAAATGGTGCCTTCAAACATTAAGTAGGCTCTGTCGGTAATGGCCAGTGTTTCATGAACATTATGATCGGTGATTAAAATTCCAATATTGCGTTTTTTCAGCGATGCCACTATCTCCTGAATGTCTTCCACCGCAATAGGATCGACTCCGGCAAAGGGTTCGTCCAGTAATATAAAATTGGGATCTGTGATAAGCGCGCGGGCAATCTCTGTTCTTCTTCTTTCGCCCCCTGACAAGCTGTATCCTTTCCCGTTCACCACTTTTTGCAGATTAAATTCCTCAATCAACCGATCGGCTTTCTCCCGAATCTCTTTTTTGCTGAAGTCAAAAAACTCCAGCACCGCTTCAAGATTTTCACGTACCGTAAGATTTCTGAATACAGAAGCTTCCTGAGCCAGATAGCCGATTCCCAGCCGTGATCTTTTGTACATCGGGTGACCGGTGATATTGGTTTCATTGAAGAAAATCCTCCCGCCATTAGGTTTCACCAATCCCACAATCATGTAAAAAGTTGTGGTCTTCCCGGCTCCATTAGGTCCGAGCAATCCAACAATCTCTCCCTGCGAAACTGACAGAGAAACTTCATCCACCACACGGCGCTTTTTATAAACTTTGACCAGATTTTTTGCCGTAATGGTCGATCCGCTCATCTATTGATAGGTTTGTGTATAGTCGTAGGTATGAATAGCGTTTACGGCAGCCGACAGGAGATTAAAAGCCGCATCAATATCGTTTTTAGAGGCCGTTTCAACCGGACTATGCACGTAACGCACAGGGGTTGAGATACATGTTACCTGTGCCCCGAGACCTGTGAGATATTGAAGAGCAGAAGTATCGGTTCCGCCCGCGGTTAAAATCTCTTTCTGAAGCGGTATTTCTTCTTTTTCTGCGATGGATTCAATAAAGCGATTGAGGGCGGGGGTAGAGATAACGCTTGAGTCCATCACCTTGAGGGCAGCTCCATCACCGAGTCGTGTGCAGGCTTTGTGTTCTTCGCTACCGGGCGTGTCGTTAGCAATTGTAATGTCGAGATTAATACCTATATCGGGTCGAATGGCATCTGCGGCTATTCGTGCTCCGCGTAAACCTACTTCTTCCTGAACGGTAAACACGCCGTAAAAATCGCACTGGGGATTAAATTCATCAGAGAGCAATAACTCCAGCAGAAGATAAACAGAAGCTCTGTTATCCAGTGCTTTAGAAGATACACAATCGCCTATTTCTGTGAGGGGTTTGTGGCGGGTGATAGTATCGCCAACCGAAACGTTCTTTTTCAAATCATCGGCTTTCATCCCAGTGTCGATGAATAACTGTTCGGTTGAAAGGTTTTTCTTTTTCTCTTCATCTGTCATCACATGAACAGCTTTTGAGCCAATAACTCCCGTAACCGTTTCTTTCCCGTGAATGCATACCTGCTGATTTATCAGCGTTTTCCAGTCAAATCCGCCAAGCGTACCAAATCTCACAAAGCCGTTGGAGTCGATATGCGTTACAATCAACCCAATTTCATCCATGTGGGCCGAAACCATGACTTTGGGTCCATTGCCGGGAATATGAACGATTAAATTTCCAATAGAGTCGGTTTTAAGCTGATCGGCGTAACCTGATTTTAGTTTTTCTTTCAGCCAAACGCGGACGTTGTCTTCGTATCCTGGAGCACCGTGTAAACCTGTAATTTCTGCAAGCAGTGGGATATTCATCTGTGAAACCTAAGTGATAATTATATGTGGAAATAGTGATCAGACGAGCTGGAGGTGATCTAACATAGCTTTAAAAATTAGCTTTCCGTCTTCGCTTCCCAGAAATTCTTCAACTGCACGTTCCGGATGCGGCATCATTCCCAATACATTTCTTTCCTTATTACAGATTCCGGCGATATTTTCAACCGAGCCGTTGGGGTTTGTGTCATCTGAGACCTTTCCATCTCCATCGGAATAGCGAAACACAATCTGATTATTCTCTTTTAATTCGGCTAATCCAGCTTCATCAATACGATAATTACCTTCACCATGCGCAACGGGAATTTGCAGAACTTCTCCCTCCTTTAATCCCCTTGTAAACGGCGTATCTGTATTTTCTGTGCGGAGAAAAACCTGTTTACAGATGAATTTAAGATCTTCGTTATGGAGCATAGCGCCGGGAAGTAATCCACTCTCCAGCAAAATCTGAAATCCATTACAAATGCCGATAACCAGTCCGCCATTGTTGGCAAACTCAATTACTTTCTCCATTACGGGAGAAAAACGGGCGATAGCTCCGCTGCGCAGATAGTCGCCGTAGGAAAATCCACCGGGAATAATCACGGCGTCCACATCTCCCAGTTCAGATTCTTTATGCCATATGAATCGGCATTCGGTGTCAAAAACATGTTTTATGGCGTGATAGGCGTCGTGATCGCAGTTGGATCCGGGAAATACAATTACTCCGATGGTGCTCATAGGTTCAGCCCTGAATTTCTGTTTTTAAGTTAATCTCTTCCAAAATATTGCTCGCTCTCAGGCACTCTTCAAATTCGCCTGATTTCGCGATGCTTTTTCCTTTAAAATGTGCTTCCAGCGTAATTTGTTTTGCTCGTTCAAAATCACACTTCACAGCTTTCATCACCTGAACTATCACTTCCTCAAACCCGTGGTGTTCGTCGTTAAACAAAATTGTTTTCCAGGGTTCATCGTTGCCCGGTTCGTATTCTTTTTCTTCAACCAGTGTTTCCGGAGATTGAATCTCCTGCTGTTCATAAGGAAGGTTTGGGTCAGCCATTAGTGTTTTCTTTCTGATAATATTACGCCTGATTTAAGATGGTGATTGAATAATCTTCCATAACAGGATTAGCGAGCAGTTTTTCACATGCCTTTTCAGCCAGTTCCCGGGCTTCTTTTTCAGAGGAGGCATTCAGTTCAAGCTCAATAAACTTTCCGATTCTGGTTTGTTTAATATCTTCGTACCCGAGATTGTGCAGGGCGTGGAGAGATGCTTTTCCTTTTGGGTCGAGGATAGAAGGCCGCAACGTAACCTTGATTTCAGCTTTGTACATGGGTGGGATTTTGCAGTTGGTTATAGGTTGGCGTTAAAGTTACCAATTATCTTTAGAAGTCTTTAGCCTGAATTCAGGGAATCTCTGTTTGAATCAGATTCATAATTTCTTCTTTTTGATCCGGATGAAACCATTGAATGAATGGCCATCGCCGAAACCATGTTAATTGGCGTTTGGCGTATCTTCTCGTCTGAGTTTTGATCTTTTCCGCCACCTCATTTTTATGTTTTTCAGAAAGCGTATCTGATATTAATTCTTTTTGAAACGGCTCAAATTCTCTGTATCCAACGGTTTTCATTCCCGGCATTTGGAAAGTGTAGTTTTGAGTGAGCAACGATCTGACTTCAACTTCCAAACCACGCTCAAACATCTCGTCAACGCGTTTGTTGATGCGATTATAGAGTTTCTGCCTGTCGCGTGTGAGCCCTATGACCAGCGCGTTATTCGGTTTTTGAGAAAAGTCGGTAGTGTGGAAAGAGCTGAAAGGTTGATTTGTTTGGTGGATGACATCAAGCGCGCGTATAATTCTCTGGCGATTCATACCATCCATTTCCGCGGTATATTCGGGATCTTTTTTCTGAAGCTCAGTGTAAAGATCTTCTATTCCGTTTTCCTTAATACGTTTTTCCAGTTCTGAAATAAACTGTTTATCAGCAGAGGGAAGGGGATCAAATCCAAATAATACACCCTGAAGATGCAGCGTGCTTCCGCCACAATAAAAAGCTAATGATTGGTTTTGAGTGTAATTTTCGCACCGATGCAAGAATTGCTGAACGTCATCGTGCTCTGAGGGATCTTTGACATCAATATTGAGATGTTGAACTGCTTTTTGTTCTTCAGGAGATGGTTTTGCCGTTCCGATATCTAATTTTTTATACGACTGCCGGGAGTCCACCGAAATAATGGGTATTTGCAAACGCTCTGCAATAGACAGGGCAAGTTGAGATTTGCCAACAGCGGTAGGTCCCAATAAAACAAGTGAAAAAGACAAAGCGGATTATCTTCCTAACAGATCACTTGAAAAATTGATGTTTTCTCGTGCGATATTCAGAAAATCGACGCCACTCCAGTTTACGCGTCTTGCGTAAGTAGATCGTTTTGATGTATCAACGTAAAAAAGATCTCCCCGATCATTTCCGGTGGTGTCAGTTGCGATAAAATAAACAATGTTCTGATTTTCACTGTTATGAGCCCAGGCCGGAGCTCCCATTGTGTGGTACCGTTCACCAAAGTCTGATCGGTTTACCCGGTAGGTAACCATTGTATCAGCACTTGTATCCCAAACGGATAATTGAGGCTGCACACCCGGCAATGAATGCGTCATGGCTACTTTTCTGCCATCATTTTTATACTTCATAAACCAGGCACGGCGTTTTTGAAAAGCCGACCATTTAACTGAACCTGCACCAGCAAAAACCTGCCCAACTGTTCGGGTATAAATCTCTTCAAATGGCTGGTCTGAGCCTTGTGGAAGTTTCACAACTTTTACCTGTTTATAATTGTTGTCTCCAATCACATAAAGAGAATCCTGAGTGGGTGAAGCCTCCATAGCAAACATCGATTGCCCGAAATATCTGTTTTCCCACGTATAATGAACACTAGTGGGATTCAAAGCCATCGACCCGTCATTTCGAATTATATATGGTGTATAGCCCTTTTTGTTATACTTTGGAAACCAAACAATATAAAATTCGGCGTTGGCGGAAACTAATAGCTGAGCGTAATGTGGATCAACCGGTTTGTTTTTATTAAAAACGTTCGTTGAGTCACCTGCCCGGTTATCGCCAACAGTAAAGGCTGTAATAATTTCTCCAGAGGATGGGATCAACCCTGAAACATCATACCTGAGAATATACATCTCCATTGAAGAATACGGGATGTTAGCCGGCTTATCTATTCCAGTTTTAAATCCATTCCACACGTCGGTATATAGCATCACAAAACTGTTTTGATCGATCCAATCAGTAGATCGGGCAGCGGCGCCTTGAATGGGATAATTCCAATGTGTTAAATTTTCCAGCTGATTATCCATTACTGAGAAAAACTCAAGCTGATAGGGACGCTCATTCTGATTCACATACACATATTGCCGTTCATAAAGACGGTTATAGGCAGGATTGGTATTATTATAATTTCTTAGTATTGCCGAAACTTTGGGCATTGAGTCAGAAGCTTCATATTTAGTCCACGCAAATTGGCCGATATAGTCATTGGCCACCTGACCATAATAACCACCTAATGGTCCCACAGTACTAAATTTTGACACACCAATTGTAGTATCACGTCGGGTGTATTCAATATTTATGCTTCTGAACTCCCCATTCTCTGTAACGTAAAGAAATTCAGGAACTTCAAGTGTTCGTTGAACGGTTGAAGTTCCCTCATACTTTGGACATCCTGTCAGGAAAAAGGCGATGATTATTATTACGGGAATCAGATGCTTCATCTGTGTGTTTAAATCTGAGTTAATTTTCGGATGATGGTAATTGATTAAATCTGTCAAGTGCGAATTTAAGAGAGATTCGGTGTGTAAACCCCAAATCGGAGCTGATTCCAGTTACCGAAGCTAATCCATAATCGATTGTAATTCCTCTAAACGAGATTCCGGCTCCCATCGTTGCCGAGGTTGTATAGTCTTGGTTATCGTCAATATACACATCTGTTAAACCACCACGAAGAAACACCACGTCTTTGTACCCAACTTCGAGTCCGAAGTGAGGCTCAAAAGACATCTTACCCCAGTTCATGTAATACGTTTGCCGATTGTCAAATCGTAAATCAGTATCAAACGCGGTTACAATATCAAAATCACTAACATTAAATCTGTAAGCGTAGCCCATTTTAGCCACGGGAAGTATTTTCTCGTTTTGTCCTTCCGGAATGAGATCACCAAACGATTCTAACTTTTCGAGCGTACTGCGATTCACCTGCCAGTATTTATACATCAATGTGGCATTTTGAACCATGATTCCCCAACTATGGTTTCCGGTGTTTTCATAAATTCCAATATCCAGACTAAATCCCCATGCCTCAGCAAACGGACCAATACTGCTGTTTATAATTTTGAGTGATGTTCCCCATGAGGAAGTTTCGTTGACAGGCTGAGCGTAACTCAATAAAAATCCTAAATCATAAGCGCTGAATTCCGAAAACCGATCGGTGGGGTTTGGAAGGGGCTGCCCGTTGGCTTCGTTCCAGGCGTCGAGCGTATTTTTAATTCCATCCACTCCCTGACGAAATAAACTAAGTGCTAAAACGCCATCTGATTTTCTCATCGGCAAAGCTACAGCTCCGTAATCGTATCCAACAATTCCGCTGAAGCGTTCAGAGTGCATATACACTCCCTCAATTCCTTTCACAAAAGCTAATGCGGCGGGATTCCAGTATCCGGCGGTTACATCGTTTACAGCTGCTGTATGAGCGCTTCCCATTGCCAGCGCACGACTTCCTCCACCAACGCTCATAAAATCATCGCCATATTTTCCCACAACAAATCCCTGTGCTTTACTTTCTGAAGCAGAGCCAAGCATAATCAGGCAGATAATGATAACACTCGTTGAGAAAATTTTAGTCATGTAATATTGAAAGAATTATGGTATTAAAGATAGCTTCAGCCATCATGCTTCTGCTGAATATACGTGATGCGTGGTTACAACTACGTTTCAGCTTAATATATTGTTGTTTATCAGGGTCTAAATTCCTGATTTCCTTTGAAAGTTGCACATAATCAGTGCCAATTAATCCAAAATTATATTTTTTTAACAGTTCAGCGGAGTAACCATCAGCTAAAACAATCACGGGTGTCCCAACTGCTATACTATCAAATAACTTATTGGGAGAGTTAGATTTAAGTGTTTCAATATCGGTAAAAGAACATACAGAAAACAGAGATTCCGAGCAGTGTTTAACTACCTCATTTCTTGGCAAATAATTATTTAATGATACTCGCCCGCATTGACTTTCGGGCAGTTTATCGGTCATTTTTTCCAGTTTATAACGCTCAGTTCCTTCTCCGAATATTATTATGTCAAGATCAGTTTGTGCCAGAATTTCGGTAAAAAAGTCTAATAGTTTATCTGTTCCGTTTGCCCATCCCAAAGCTCCCGCATAGATAATTTGCTTTTTTTTCTCTCGTTTTTCACTATCTGTAATATTTTTTTCATAATCAGTTGTCCCGTTGGGAAACACAGAAACCGGCGTTAAGGTACGTTTCTGAATTACTTCTTTACATTGTGGTGAAAGTACAACAATGTGATCGGCGTTTTTATAGAGCCAATGCTCAATTTCTCTCAATAATTTCACTGTAATCCCATTCAATTGCATCACTTCTATGGGATAATCGGGCCATAAATCCCGCAGCTCAATCACACAACGACATCGGAATAGCTTTGACAGAAGGATTCCCAAAACCGGAATAGTATAGGGCGTAGCTGAAGCGTAGATAACATCAGTTCTTGATAGTTCCAGGGCTTTTTTGAACGCTTTCAGCCAGAATAAGAAGAAGGAAAACACTCTTCCCAGCCACGACATTATATTTTTATACGGCTGATGAAGTCTGTGAACGGTTAAATTTCCGATTCTCTCAATTTTCGGAGCTGATGTAAGATCGTAGGCATCTGAGGTGATCACATCAACCGTTACATCAGGAATCTTCGCCCAATGGTGTGCAAAATCGTAACTTCTGCCCGATGCCCAGCTTCGTTTCGGGTCGCCCCAGAACTGCATGAGATATAAAAGATGGACCGGACGTTGATTTGCGTTCAACAAGATTATATTTTTGCCAGTTCTTTATTAATGAATTTGCGATGTAAACAGTATATTACACAAAATAATAGTCAACGATAAGAGACCTTTCCGATTTATGAAATTCAGAATTACCAGTGGAGAATTAGTAAAAGGCCTGAGCACCGTTATCGGAGCCGTACCTGCCAAAGCCACACTTCCCATTCTTGAAACTGTTTTGTTTGAGGTTGAGGATGATCAGCTGACACTCACCGCCACCGATCTTGAAATCTTTATCCGCGAAGAGGTGGATGCCGATGTGGAAGAATCCGGCTCGGTGTGTATCCCGGCTAAACGACTGCTCGACACGCTGCGTCAGCTTCCCGATATTCCGGTTTATTTCTCGGTTGACGAGCGTAATAACGTCACATTCAAAACCGACAAAGGTACATATAAACTGGTTGGCGAGAGTAGCGAGGACTTCCCCGAAACCACCACGCTTACCGACAAAACAACGGTTAAAGTCGATCTTGACGTACTAAAAGCATCTATTCGCAAAACCGCTTTTGCTGTTTCCACCGATGATCTTCGTCCCGCCATGATGGGAGTTTATTTCCAGATCGGAACCGATGAGTCTCGGATTGTTGCCACAGATGGTCACCGTCTTGTTCGCCTTATCAGAAGTGATATTACCGCTCCTGAAGAGTTGAAATTCATTGTTCCGGATAAAGCGCTCAATCTTGTTCAGAAAACACTGAACAAAGATGATGTCTGTACACTTACTATCACGCCCGGAAATGTTCAGTTTTCTGCCGGCGGTACAATTATCATCAGTCGCCTGATTGATGAACAGTATCCAAATTATGAGTCAGTTATTCCGCGTGACAACGATAAAGTGATGCACGCTGACAAAGACGATATTCTTTCGACTATTAAGCGTGTGGCTGTATTTTCAAGCAGTTCAACCCGTCAGATTCGTTTGCAGCTCTCCGCTCACGAAGTTTTGATTCAGGCTGAGGATATCGATATGAGTTCTGAGGCCAAAGAATCTGTTAAATGTGAGTTTGAAGGAGAAGAGATGACCATCGGATTCAACGCTAAATATCTTGGTGATGTTCTGAGTAATGTAGATGGTGACGACGTTCGTTTTGAGTTTTCTACCCCTAATCGCGCTGGAATTATTAAACCGGCTGAAAATGATGAAGATGAAGACATGCTGATGCTGGTTATGCCGGTAATGCTTAATAATTATGCCTGATTCGCAGCCCTCTGCATCTTCTATTATTACTTTAACCAGCGATTTTGGCACCCAGGATCAATATGTGAGCGCCATGAAAGCTGTCATTTTGGGATTACATCCGCGAGCCACTCTTGTGGATGTATCTCATGATATTCCGCCGCAGGATATCATGGCCGCCGCCTGGATTTTGAAAAATACCGCCTTTCTCTACCCGTCAGGAACGGTTCATCTTGCCGTTGTTGATCCCGGTGTTGGAACGCAGCGTAAACCAATTGCCCTGCGTATTAAAGATCAGTTTTTTGTTGGTCCCGATAACGGCCTTTTTTCTCTTATCGCTGATTATGAATCGTTTGAGGCTATCTCACTTGATAATGAATCGTTTTGGTACAAACAGCGCTCAAACACTTTTCACGGTCGTGATATTTTTGCACCGGTAGCTGCTCATCTTGCAAACGGAGTTTCTCTCGGCGAGCTTGGTCCACCTATTTCTGAAATTGATACCTATCGCTGGGCAATCCCTATCGATGATGAAGACGGAATTCAGGGCTGGGTTGTTCATATTGATCACTATGGAAATCTGATCACCAATATTTCTGAAGAGCTCTACAAAAAAGTGGCTCTCGATCACATGATTAAAATTTATGTCGGTAACACGATCATAAAGCAACTTTCCACCACGTTTGCTTCTGTTCCTGATGGTGAACCAGCGGCCATTGTGGGAAGTTCAGGCATGATTGAGGTGATTATTAATAAAGGAGATGCCAGTGAAATGCTAGGCGTTCAGAAAGGCGCACCGGTTTCTATTATGGTGAAGGATTAGAATATTGATTAAAGATTAAAACGCTTCGCTACCGAAGATTAAAGATTTGGCTATCAGCTTTTAATCATTCTCCCAAAACAA
>Ga0306910_1000491_pt1 | contig 18490 bp, 17 predicted proteins | sample AntRauMFilla2698_FD_190438 | JGI IMG/M metagenome (GOLD analysis project Ga0306910, IMG submission 190438) | Saline lake microbial communities from Rauer Islands, Antarctica - Metagenome Filla 2 #698 (v2) (version 2) | ecosystem: Environmental > Aquatic > Non-marine Saline and Alkaline > Saline ... | reverse complement strand
ATTATTGAAGGAAACGCCGCTCGTGAAGCCCATACCGAAGAGCAAGTTGCTCAGGATTTGGCTGACGACGGAGGAAAGAAAAAGAGCGGAGACGACAGCAAGGAGAAATCTTCTCCACGCCGCCGCCGACGCCGCAAGAAAGACACTTCGGCTGACGAAGAAGAATAACATTTTCGGAAAGCCGGGGGCAGTGCTTCCGGCTTTCTTTTTGTACTCCAAGACCTGACAGGTTTTTAAAACCTGTCAGGTCTGGAGACAAAACCAAATACCCCAAAATCACAATTTTCAATTTAGGCTAAGAATAACCATGAGTATTTCAGCTGCTGACGTAAAAGCACTTCGTGATCGTACCGGAGCAGGTATGATGGATTGTAAAAAAGCTCTAAAAGAAGCCGACGGCGATTTTGAACAAGCCGTTGAAATCCTTCGTAAAAAAGGACAGAAAGTATCAGAAAAAAGATCTGACAGAGAAACCAATCAGGGAATCGTAGTTACATTGTTGGGCGACGACAAGTCAAAAGGTCTCGCATTGGCTTTGAACTGTGAAACTGACTTTGTTGCCCGTAACGATGATTTCGTTGAGAAGGCAAATCAATTTGCTCAACTCGCATTCGATAACAACGTTGCTTCTGTTGAAGAACTTCACGAACTCGAGCTCGAAGGATTAACCGTTGAAAAACACCTCGAAACACTGGTTGGTAAAATCGGTGAGAAAATCGAGATTAGCGGAGTCGCTATCCTCGAAGGTGCCGGAACCATCGTTGAGTACAATCACCCCGGTGATCAGCTTGGCGTAATTGTTCAGTTCGAAGGCGAATTGGATGATAAGGAAGCCGGACGTGACGTAGCCATGCAGGTTGCGGCAATGAATCCGATTGGCGTTACACGAGATGACGTTCCTTCCGATACAGTTGAGAAAGAGCTCGAAATCGCTAAAGAACAACTTCTCAGTGAAGGAAAACCTGCTGAAATAGCAGAAAAAGCCGCTCAGGGTAAGCTCCGCCGCTTCTATGAAGAACGCGTGCTGCTCGAGCAAAAATTTGTTAAAGATGGCAGTTTGAGCGTCCAGAAATTCCTGGAGTCACAAAATGCTCCGCTGGTCAAAGCTTTTGTGCGAAAGGCCGTTGGCGATAACGCATAATTGATCTTACATTCAGGCTACCAATGAGCAATCGTTGGTAGCCTTTTTTTTGCAATATTGCAGAGGTGTAAAATCGCGGCAGTACCGGAAAGAGCCCTGAAACATGTTCTTCAGATTCTCTTCCATTATCAAATCATTCTTTTTTATTCACACACTAACAGAGTTGCACTGTGGGATCAAAGTATAAACGAATTTTGCTAAAACTGAGCGGAGAAGCACTGCTCGGAGAACAGGGACACGGAATTGACGGGAAAGTACTGAGTCAATATGCTGAAGAGATCAGACGTTTGAGTGAAGAAGACGTTGAGATCGCTATTGTAATCGGCGGCGGTAATATCTTCAGAGGCGTAAGAGGCGCTACTGAAGGCATGGACCGCGTGCAGGGCGATTACATGGGAATGCTCGCAACAATGATCAATTCTATGGCGCTGCAGGATGCTCTCGAACGAAACGGCGTGTACACACGATTGATGTCAGCCATTAGAATGGAGCAGATCGCCGAGCCCTATATTCGCCGACGTGCCGTGCGCCACCTCGAAAAAAAGCGGGTTGTAATTTTTGGTGCCGGAACGGGAAATCCCTATTTCACAACAGATACAGCAGCTTCGTTGCGGGCAATTGAGATTGAGGCCGATGTCATTCTCAAAGGAACCCGAGTTGATGGCGTGTACGATTCCGATCCCGAGAAAAATCCCGATGCCAAGCGTTTCGATACCATCACAGGTGACGAAGTGCTCGAACGACGATTATCAGTAATGGATCTCACCGCGTTTACCCTCTGCCGCGATAACAAGATTCCCATCAAAGTGTTCAATATGAATGAGAAAGGAAATCTGCTCAGAGTTGTGACGCAGGATGAAGTTGGAACCACTGTCCTCTGGGATTAAATCTGATTTTAATCGCTCAATTTCTATCTTAGGACACCAACTTTTGAATTACGTTAAATCTACGTAATATCTGCGGTTGACTGATTTTTAGCATACATTATTATGCGATCTGCCGATAGCACAAATTAACTGATAAAAACAGAAGTACACGGTTTTATGATACCCGAATTAAAAGCACACTACGATCACGCAAAGAAAGAGATGGATGATGCCATCGATTATCTGAAAAGAGAATTTTCTCACGTCAGAGCAGGAAAAGCTACCACATCGTTGCTCGATGGCGTTAAAGTAAATTACTACGGTTCTCAAACTCCGCTAAATCAACTTGCCAGCGTTTCTGCCCCTGAGGCCCGGTTGCTTATGGTTCAGCCATACGACAAAGGATCGATGCAGGAGATTGAGAAAGCGATTATGTCATCAGGACTGGGTTTAAACCCTAATAATGACGGATCTGTAATACGAATTCCACTTCCAATGCTCACTGAAGAACGTCGTCAGGAGCTCGTAAAGCATTCGCGCGATGTGGCTGAAAAAGCACGTATCAGCATTAGAAATTACCGACGCGAAGCCAATGAAAGCATCAAAAAGACAGTAGATGACGATAACCTGTCTGAAGATCATAAATTTGCCGCTGAAGAAGATATCCAAACTCTCACCAACGATTCCATTAAAAAAGTGGATAAGCTTTTAGAGAAAAAGGAGAAGGAGATTCTTACCGTATAACACGGAATTCAGGCTATTACCTTAGTTAAAACACGCAAAAGGCTGCCACGGGTGGCCTTTGGTGTCTCATGGAGAATACCTATACATGTATCTCGCCGATCTGAATCTGCATGGATTCAAAAGTTTTGCCAATAAAACGACCGTAACCTTCGATAAAGGTATTACTGCTATTGTAGGTCCTAATGGCTGTGGTAAATCCAATATCGTGGATGCACTGCGCTGGGTACTGGGTGAGCAAAAACCAACATCGCTGCGATCGGCCAGCATGTCGAACGTCATTTTCAACGGGACGGCTAACAAAAAAGCGCTCGGACTCGCCGAGGTTTCCTGTACTATCCACAATAACCGTGGCATTCTCCCCACTGAGTTTAACGACGTCACCATCACTCGTCGACTTTATCGCTCGGGCGAAAGTGAATATCTCCTCAACAATACGCCCTGCCGACTCAAAGACATTATTGAGCTATTCATGGACACCGGAATGGGTTCAGGTGCCTATTCGGTGATTGAGCTGAAAATGGTGGAAGAGATTCTCAACGATAAAAACAACGACCGGCGAAAACTGTTTGAGGAAGCCGCCGGAGTCACGAAATACAAGGAAAAGCGCAAGCAGACCTTCAGAAAGCTCGACGACACCAAAGCAAATCTTCAGCGACTGGAAGATATTCTTGTGGTGATTCGAAAAAACGTGCGCTCGCTCCAACTTCAGGCCGGAAGAGCAAAGCGTGCTAAAGAGTACTCGGTGGAGCTCCGTAAATTAGAATTAGGACTCGGACGCCACGAATATCACCGCATTGAACAGGAACTCGGCCCGCTCAAAGATCGCATCCTGAATGCTGAAAAAGAGAAAAATCAACTGAAAAGACAGCTCTCTCAAGGTGAATCTTCTATCAACATCGCCAAAGAGAAACTGATTGAGAAAGAGAATGAACTGAAAGAAGTTTCGGGTGCCTATAATCGTGTGGCCAATGAGATTCGGGAGACGGAAACCAATCTCAAAATCACCCGCGAAAAGATTGTCAATGAAGAGCAGACTATTCGGCAGTACGAGACCGATATCTATCAGTCAGAACGAGATCTCAAGGATCTGAAGGAGTCTATCGGGATTGCTGAAGGAGAATTGAAAAAATTACGGAAAGATTTCACCGATGTGGAAACCTCTCTGAAAGAATCTGAAAAATCTTATCTGGCCTATCAAAAGAAGGCTAAGGAGCAGCAGGATGAGCTCAGTGAAATCTCCAAAGTGCATCAAACGGTTAATAATCAGCTGAATCAAAAAGAAACGCAGTTGATTCGTCTCGATTCCAAGTATGAAAATATATCGGAGGAGAGAGAGCGCCTCCAAAAGCAAATTCACAAGATTGAGCAGGAGTTAGAGGAATCGGGAGAAACCGATGCCGAAAAAGACGTTGCTCTCGAAGATGCTCGTCGCAATGTGGAGCGCGCGGAAATTGAGCTCGAAGAAGCACGTGAAGAACGCGACCGCCTGCAACAGCAGATGAATGAGGCCAAAGACGCCATCCGAAAACTTCACAGTCAGCGCGATGCGGTTGAGTCTGAAATTCAGCTTCTGGAAAATATCGCCAAGTCAAATGAGGCGTTTCCATCGAGCGTAAAGTTTTTATTAGATGAATTTCCGCAGTTTTCCGTTGTGTCTGATGTCCTCTCAACCAATCAGGAACACGCTGTGGCGTTAGAATCCATGCTGGGCGAGGTCTGCAACTACATCGTGACGCAAACCATGGATGAGGCCCGAGAAGGCGTTACGGCGCTGAAGCAGCACGATAAGGGAATGGCAACGTTCATCCCCATTCAGCAACTCCCAGCCGCCGATGACATTCAGCCGGGTTCGTTTTATCACCATGTGGAATGTGATGCCAAGTTTGAACCGCTAAAGCGCACACTGCTCAGTAATGTGTTTGTGATTGATGATCTATCGGAAGCAGGAAAATCAGATCAGAAAAACACCGTTTTTGTCACGCGGGAAGGAGATGTAATCACCGAAGATTCGTTCGTTCGTGCGGGAAGTAAAAACAAAAATACCGGCATGAGAGTCGGCCTCAAGGACAAAATTGAAAAACTCGAGCGCAAAGCATTTCTGCTTGAGGACGACATTGACGATAAAGAACGCGAGCTCCAGCGAAATCAGGCCGTATATGAGCAACTTTCTATCGGCGAACTTTCTGAGCGGTTAAAACAGGTCCAGAAAGAATCCGCCGGACTTGAGAAAGAGTTCAGCACGCGATTGGCCCAGCGTTCGGTGATGGAGAAAAACATCGCCTCGCACAAAGACAGGCTTCACAATTTAGACGGACTCGAAGAGCAGATTCAAAAAGATATTCAGGCGCTTCAGCCGGAAATTGATGAGCTCAAATCCCGCCTCAATGAGTTGACAGAACAGGAATTTGATAAGAAGAATGAGCTCGAGAAAGTCACCGAGAACAGAAACCGGGCGCAATCACGCTACAACTCCATAAAGCTGAGTTATCAGAATCAGGAGCATAAAATTGATCAGTTTGAGCGGGAGAAAGAGCGCGATCAGAAAAGTATTGAGCAGATTCGAGAGCGTTTGTCGTCGCGAGCTGAAAACGCCCGCATGAGTAAAGATCGCATTCTCAGCTATCGGGAGCAGATTCAGGATATGGAAGAATCGATAGAGCGCCTGGCCGAAGTAAAAGAAAAGCGAAAGGAAGAGCTCGATGAAGCTGATTTGGCGTGCAGCAAAGAGCGCGGTAAAATTAATCAGCTGGAGAAAGATCTCAAGGAGATTCAGCACAAACGCGAGCAAAATATTGAGCTGCTGCACCATCTCGACAAAGCAAAGTCGAAATTTGACATGGAGCTCAAAAATATCAGCGACCACATCTGGGAGACCTACAATGTGATTATCGACGACATTGAGCAGGAGATGCCCGAAGACACCGATGTGGACGTGGTGAAGCAGACCATCAGCTCGCACAAACAGAAGCTGAAGAACATCGGGGAGGTCAACCCGCTGGCTATTGAGGAGTATGAAGAGGAGCTCGAAAAGCTGGAATTTTACGAAGAGCAGATAACAGATTTGGAAAACGCTGAGGCCAAGCTCAGAAAAACCATTGAGGAGATCAACGAAACGGCGCAAACCCGATTTTTGGAGACCTTCAACGCCATCAGCCGCAACTTTGAGGATGTTTTTCACACGCTGTTTGAAGAAAACGACAACTGTCAGCTGAATTTAATTGAGGACGAAGAAGATCCGCTGAACTCCAAAATTGAGATCATCGCCCAGCCGCGCGGAAAGCGTCCGAGTCACATTAATCAGCTCAGTGGCGGAGAGAAAACGTTAACGGCCATTGCGCTGCTGTTCGCCATCTACCTGGTAAAACCCTCGCCCTTCTGTATCCTCGATGAGGTGGACGCACCGCTCGATGATGCCAACATTGAGCGCTTCTCCAAAGTCCTACGCCGCTTCAGTGAAGACACGCAGTTCATCGTCATCACGCACAACAAAAAAACCATGGAAAAAGCCGAAAGCATGTACGGCGTAACCATGCAGGAAACCGGCGTAAGCTCCCTCGTAGGCGTGGAAATGGATTCACTTCCGGTGTAAGCGAAGACCTGTTTTATTGCAAAAAGACATCCGAAGTCATGGTTCAGAAAGCCAATTTTCAGAAAACCATTTTTGAATGTTTCGAAGAGACTTCGGAAGTCTGACTGAACAGCGCCTGTATAGCTGTGAGACGATTGCTTAATTATTTTGGTCGGGGTTTCTCTCCCGTACCGCAAACCAAGACATCGAGTCCGCCAGCCGGTCGGAGGCTCTGCCGTCCCGCATTTAGGAATTTGGTCTTGATTCAATTGGGTCCCACTTTCGGCGTTTTTGATTAGTCAGCAAGTTATCTTCAGGAAATCCATCCATCGCGCTCCGGCCGGAGCTGTTTTATCCTGTTGTGCATAACGAAATGCTACCGTGTGTTTAGTTGCTCCGCAACTTGTGTTCGTTAGTGGGTATTATTCAAAAATTGAAATAATATGCCCGTTTAGAGCTTCAAATTTGTGTAGATATTTTGACATGCGAAGTATTAGAGGAGTTTTGATAAGGAAGTCACTAAACCCGCCTCGGAAATTTGTCTCCGCCGGACGGACGGATTGGTTCTTTTTGCCGGAACAAAAAGAACAGGGATTGATTCTTGAGATCGGAGTTTGACTCAAATTTGACATAAAGATGATCATCAATTCCGGCTAATCAAACAAATTTTAAAATCGAACTAAGATTATAAGAAAGTTTCCCTCCTATCTGCCGTCCCGTATTTAGGACTTTCTGTCGTCCCGCAAACCAAGACATCGAGTCCGCCAGCCGGTCGGAGGCTCTGCCGTCCCGCATTTAGGGCTTTGGTCTCGATTCAATTTGGCGCCATTTCAAGTTTTTTTGATTAGTCGGCAAGTTTTATTCAGGAAATCCATCCATCCTGATCCGACAGCTGGCGGAGAGTCTTTAAGTTCGCAGAGTGGCGGATAGGAGTACTTTTTACCTAATCAAAGCAAAACGCGAAACTCAGAATCACTTAATTAAAGTCATCGTTTTTGTTTCTGTCAGGGTACCTGTGTTTAATCTGTAGAAATAAATACCGCTGCTCATACTATTGTCTGCAAAATAGGATATCGCGTGTCTTCCACGGGAGTATTTCTGCTCATTTATAAGTGTGGTAACTCTCTGCCCAAGCACATTGAATATTTCCAATGTCACCGAAGTCGATTCACTCAGCGAAAACGAGATTTTAGTCGAAGGGTTAAATGGATTGGGATAGTTTTGATGCAATTCAAACTCTTGGGGTTTACGACTCTGAGAATCTTCAATAGCTACTGTTGTGAAACTTTTTATTACTGTACTTCCATTTTCAGTAACCTCAATAAGCTCATAAGGTGTAGTGAGAAAAACTCTGTCGGATGCGGTGGCAACATGAATGATAGAGCTGTCCGGATCATGATAGAATTGATCAAAACTCTCACCGTAATCTGTTGAAACTATGATCTCGTGATTATTCCATAGGAACAGTTTTTCTTTGACTTTTGTGCTGCTATTAGGATGATAAATATCAGAAAACTGGGTTAAGATGCGACAGGAAGCTGGATCTGTTATAGTAGAACTTCTTACCAATAGAGTGCGGTTATTTTCTTGTTGACTAGCCAAATAAACAGTGGCCGAATCTAAATCAAAACTGACATTGTCTTTATATTCATCAAAAGGAGTCGAAATTAAAAAAGCATCAAGAGAATCATTAGCTATTACTTTTGTCTTCCCACGGTCATCACTTGTAACGAGCTCAGCATCAAAATTACCATAATTAGTACCTATCATCAGATTTGGATTATGAGGTGAGATATAAACAAGAGGAAAGTCTAATATTAAAGAATCAGGTATAGTGTCTATGATAAACTGTTTTTCATCTGGCCAGGAAACTCCACCATCTAAACTGAGAATAGTTTTTCCCTCAATGCGTGCATATACGGTATCATTTTCCCCATGAGATATAAACTTTTTTGAAACGGGCATACTAAACCCTGTGAATGCATTAGTGGTGTCATAACGAGATATGTACCATATCGGTTCGTCAATACTGGAAATGTGTGTTACGATATATTTTTCAATATCACCTTCGAAAAACTGCAGATCGGAATGCCTATACCTTTCAGTTTTTCTCGCAAAATTGACTCTTTCCCACTATCCAACATTATTACCGACGAGCATGGGAAAAATCATGATAGAAAAAGGATTGAAGAAAAATCATAGCGCGTATGCGAGCTGGTATTAGAAGAGTATTCACTTCGGCAAAAGACTTCTCTTTTGTGCTATAAATATACGCTGGGATGTTATGTAATGAGTTTTGTCGCCTTGGTTACTTTGTCTCACCACCCTTCTCCCGAAGCCGAAGTCTCGGGGAGGATGGATTTTTAGGCTTAGCCCTAACCTTAAACATAATCCCATCAACGCTAAAATATCGACATTTTGTCCGCCGGGTGGCGGATCAATGTAGATATTTTTAGCTCAGTCTCAGTATTACCATCAACCTCTTCCTTTAATCATCGGCCAGGCTCGTGATAAGACGCTTCGCAGGTTATCAAAACCCACCATCTCCATCGCTTCTTCGTATTCCACGAAGCGGGCTTCTTCGATATCTTCTTCCAGTTCGGGGACTAAATCGCTGTCGTTAACTTCCGTGGTCATTAAAAACCACGCGGTGTATTTTTCGATGCGTTGACCTTTTTCTTTGTAATAATGGAGCGTGTCGGTGATGTGCTCTCCGAGAGTAACATCATAAATTCCCAATTCTTCCTGAACTTCGCGTACCGCGCAGGCTTCAATCGATTCGTCTTCGTCCAGCTTTCCCTTGGGTAGATCCCACACATTACGACGATAGATGAGGGCGACGAGAAGGCGGCCGTCATCTGACTTTTTGTACAAAACGCCGCCTCCTGCCCAGATGGTTTCAGTCTCAGATGGATCAATCATCCTTCTCAGTATCTGTTTCTTCCGATGGATTTTCTCCTGAATTTTTATTTGATTCAGACTTTGAGCCCGATTCGGCTTTGCTCTTTTCTTCCACGTAATTCATGCGAAGCGTGGAGAGAGTGTTGGTGAGATAGCTTTTTAATTCGCCGCCCAGATTGCCTTTGGTCATGCGTTCGAGCATCGAAAGGGTGTCGATAGCGTATTTAGCGCTGCTTAAATCTTTCTCAATTTTGTCGGTGGCGGGATTTTTCTGCTTTCCCAGCCCCATCATGCCGATCTGTTCGTGCTGTTGAACCAGCATCATAAATAAAAGCTGATCTTGCTGTTCTTTTGAAAAATTGCTGAAATCCTGTCCTTGTTCTGCCATAGTGTGTTAACTTTTGTGAATAATTCTGGTTTCGTCTGTTAAAGATCTTGTTTTTTGTATCTTGATCAGCGTTTAAACGCATCAATCAAGTGATGATTTTGCGTGAGTACATCATAATTATCAGCCACAAAATAGTAATAGATTCGCAACCATGGCAATAATCCATCCATTCAGGGCATGGCGCCCCACACCCGAAGCGGTTAAAGAAGTAGCTTGTGTCCCATACGACGTTATAAACACACAGGAAGCAAAGGAACTTTCTGAAGGAAAACCAAATAGTTTTCTGCACGTTATCCGACCCGAAATTGATCTCCCGAAAGGAACTTTTTTTAATGACAATAGCGTGTACGAAAAGGGAAAAGAAAATCTCTATAAATTACTCGATTCTGACGTGATGACACAGGAAGACGAGCCTGGACTTTACGTGTACGAACTTGTGATGAAAGGCCGTTCACAAACCGGATTGTTTTCATGCGTTGCGGTTGAGGATTATGATAACGACGTGATTCTAAAACACGAACTCACACGTCCCGACAAAGAAGACGACCGCACCAGGCATATCGTCACTCAAAAAGCCCACGCTGAGCCCGTAATGCTCACGTTTAAAGATCACAAAGAGATTTTTGAGGCGATGTCTGACGCAAAAAAAGCAGATCCGCTGTATGATTTCATCGCCACTGATGGTGTAGAGCACAGAATCTGGAAAATGGATAATCCTGAGCAGGTAGCCGGATTGTTCAGTGAAGTCGATCATCTGTATGTGGCCGACGGTCATCACCGCTGTAAGAGCGCCTCCCGCGCGGTGGAGGAGCTGGGCGGAACGGATGAGGTTTCACATGAAGTGAATTTCTTCCCGGCGGTACTTTTCCCCATGTCAGAAATGGAGATTTTATCTTATAACCGTATTATTTTTGATGCTTCTGAAGATACAATTCAACGACTGCTGGTTGATCTTGAAGCAACTAAAGTGGCTTATTCAGAGCCAAAAATGTTTGGAGAAGTGTGCATTTATTCCGGAGATGGCTGGTATTCTGCCCGTTTGCCCAAAACACAAAAATCCGGCGTAGCCAATACGCTTGATGTCGCTCGTTTAGGCGAGTTTGTGCTGGAACCCGTATTCAACATCACCGACCCGAGACGAGATCAGAATATTTCTTTTGTGGGTGGAATTCGCGGAACTCAGGAGTTGGAAAAGCACGTAGATTCAGGAAACGCCGCATTAGCCATCAGCATGTATCCCACATCCATTGAAGAGTTGGTTGATGTAAGTGACGCCGGAGAGCTGATGCCGCCGAAATCAACCTGGTTTGAGCCGAAATTAAGAAGCGGTTTGTTAGTCCATACATTTTGATTCTTGTTATTTGTAGCCCAATCCATCCTGATCCGCCGGGTGGCGGAGAGCCCTGAAGGCGAGCAGTCGAAGGGTTGATTGGGCGAGCCATAGAAGAAACACAAAGTAGCTGAAGATAGCCCATAAAAAACAATACTTTCATTATTCCGGGTTTTTTTCTGATGCTCGTCGATCAAATTTTGGGTTTATATTAGCTGAAAACCTCCTCGCACAACTCATGGGGTGCTCGTATCTGGCTACCGTGTGTTTTGCTGCTCCATAGCTTGTTGTTTTTGGTTACAATTTCGTTTGGAAGCAACAAGTAAGTCGTTTTTAGATATCTTGGCAGCAATAGTAAATGAACCTTTAATAAAATTGAAAAAAAAGCCAGTCTCAGAGAGTTGAAACACACGGTAGCCTCAATTAAAGCCCATAGATTTGTGAAGTTCCTGAGGAACGTAATGGATCGAATAAATGAAAGGCAGGAATTTACTATCGGAATGAACATTGCGGTTTTTTTACGGTTAACCATAAATATCCAGATAGAGTATTTTAAAACGGTTTTCAAATCATTCAAACATTTTATATCAACTTAAGAATCAACAGATGTACACAGATTATAGGGCACACAATTTCTCAGCCGGACCGGCGGGACTGCCAACAGAAGTTCTTCTAAAAGCAAAAGAAGAGCTTATCAATTATCGCAATTTAGGAGCTTCGGTGATGGAAATCAGTCACCGCAGTAAAGAGTTTTCAGAAATCGTGAATTCCGCCAAGCAGCGACTTAAGCGTCTGCTGGGACTTTCCGATCGTCATAAGATTTTATTTCTGCAGGGCGGCGCCAGTTTACAGTTTGCTATGCTTCCTCAGAATTTTTTAAGAAAAGGAGATTCCGCCGGATATATCAACACCGGAGAATGGTCGCAGAAGGCGATAAAAGAGGCCAAATTATTCGGCAAAACAGATGTGCCGTATTCTTCTGAAGAACAGGGATTTAACCAGGTTCCACAGGGGGATGATCTCAATATGAATCTGTTTGAAGAGAACAAAAACTGGAAATATCTGCATTTTACGTCCAATAACACCATTTACGGAACACAGTTCAGAAAAGAGCCGCAGTCGAAGACTCCTTTGGTATGCGACGCTTCTTCCGATTTTCTGTCGCGAAATATTGATGTTGATCGCTATGGATTGATCTACGCAGGTGCGCAGAAAAATCTGGGTCCATCAGGTGTCTGTTTGGTTGTGGCGGATGAGGAATTTATCAATCAGGCTTACACCGACGATGTTCCCACCTTGCTCCGATACGGATCTCACACCAAAAAACTGTACCACACGCCTACTACATTTTCTATCTATATGGTGGAATTAGTGCTGGAATGGCTCGAAGATCTGGGCGGAATATCAGAAGTGCAGAAAATGAATGACGTAAAATCGGGAATGCTCTACCATGAGCTCGATGAAGATGATTTTTATACAACATCTGTAGAGAAAGAATCTCGTTCTCAGATGAACGTCACGTTCAGAATTCATGATGAAAAGCTGGAGTCACTGTTTATTCAGGAAGCCGAAAAAGCAGGAATGATGGGACTGAAAGGTCACCGAAGCGCGGGTGGATTACGGGCAAGTCTATACAACGCGGTTACGATGGGAGATGCGAAAGCACTGGTTGCGTTTATGCGGGAGTTTCGGGATAATTGTGGGTGAAACAGAGTGATTTTGGGAAGATAAAAAAGTAATCAGTGGTTATAAAAATGTTTGGGTATTAGGCCTGAAACCAGATTTTACTCATGCTCGTCGGCTACATTTTCCCTGAATTCATATTCTTATGCTCCTCGCATGAATCGGAGCGATGACGTTTTCTGCTACCGTGTGTAGCGCTGCTCAGCAGCTTGTGAGCGTTGGTACGAATATTTGGGTGATTTTCTTTTTTTGCCACTATAGATATGGCTGGTACTCCAAAAAGGATAGCATCAAAAAATACACGTTCCAAGAATCTCACGCCGAACGGCGTTTAACTCATTATGGGACATGAGGAAAATAGCCTCAGGTAACACCAGTGGCTATTTTAAATTGTGACACCAGCAAACCCCGAACGGGGGTTAGGCACCTGTCGGTGACCGTTTGCTTGGATACAAGTGCGCCGATATATTAGTATTCTATTTACAGAAGTGCCAAGAATCAACACATGTAGAAAAAAAACGACTTTTCTAAGCCATATTTCATTATAAGAAAGTAGCGGATATTTTCAGGAACGGAGATTCTAAAGAGTAAAAGAAGGTTATCTGATATACTACTAACGGGAGTAAATCTATTTAACTGGAAGAAAACTCATCTATTTTTACTGCCAGAGACTGAAAGGGAAAATGTGCGCAGCAAAAAACAGTATCGTAAAAAATCCGTGGACTAAATCTGATCCCCGCATCTAATGCATCAGGCAAACAATTCGTCGGTCACTTCTTTTATTTTGGCGTCGCTCCACATCTTCTCAAGATTGTAATACTCTCTCGTTTCTTTGTTGAAAATGTGAACAACCACGTTTACGTAGTCAAGAGTCACCCAGCGGCGGACATTTAATCCCTCTTTTTTCCAGGGTTTTTCGTCCAATTCTTCGCCGGTTGTTACGATGCAGCTGTTGGCCAGCGCTTTTACCTGAGTATCACTTTCGGCATGGCAGACAATAAAAAAATCGGTGTAAGAACAGATTCCGCGAACGTCGAGTTCTAAAATTTCATATCCCTGTTTATCGAGAAGGGCTCGTTCAATAGATCCAAGGAGGGCTTGTGCTCGCTTTTCTGATTCTGATGTGTTGGGCATAAAGGTTAGTTTAAATTTAGATTTTTATAGTCTGAGCCAATTACAATAGTGGCGTCGAGAAAGTAATTTTTTGAGATCTCCTGAAGAATGTGGGATTCATCCACTCCCAGGGCTGAAGCAATTTTTTGAGCGTGTTCTAAGTTTCCGATTCGGTCTATTATAAGCGTCTTCTGCATATCAAACGTTTCAAAATTACCTGATTCAACCACATCAAACCCGTTTTGGCGGAGTTTATTAGTGAATCGAGTGGCAATACCGGGAACGCCGCAGCCATTTAGCACCTCAACCTGAATTACTTCACCGATTAAAAAGGTATCGGGGGCGCTGCGATCGGTTTCTATGCGGGGGAAAATAATACGCGTGGTGAAAGCGATGAGAAGAACGATAAATAAAAGCGACAAAAATCCAAGAACGGCGTTTAGAACAAGATCCTGGCTGAGTTTATTTTTCATAGAAATAGAAGAAGATGTCGCTGATCAAATACAGGTGTGCTAATTATTCCAGAATTGTCCATGGGCAGGAGTTCCGTAAGGATGAAATCCTCCTCCCCCAAAAGAGTTAAAACCAAAGCTTCCGGCAGGAAGTTGCTGAAACTGTACCCGGATAGATGAATTTTCTGAGATCTGGTAATCGAGCTGAGCGTTTCGAATAAAAATCTGATTCTGATTGGGATTAAACTGATTTCCGCCAAATGGTGAATGAGCAAAAGAAACATCCAGCCTGCCGCTTAAGTTGGATGAGAGACGATACATGGTAGTATTTGTGTACATATTTTGATTGTAATACTGTCCGCCAAAATTCCCGAATGAAGCATCGTAACTGTGCATCATACGCACATCCATCATATCAAACAGATTGTTAGATGGTTGCTGATACTGAGTTTTTACAACTTGTCCGGTGATATCGTAGGGAGAAGCAACGTCACTGCGAAACTGTGCCTCGACCTGTTGGGCTGATAAAAGCAGGAAAAAAGCTATTAAAAGGGAAAAAACGAAGTTTTTCATAATCTCTTTACTGTGTGAATGTAGTTCGACTCAAATCTACAACGTAAGGTTAATAAATCAAGTATATCTGAAATAAAATATTGGAATTTAACACGGAATTTAATATTGAAATCTGGTCTGCGATTGTTTATATTGCCAGACTTTTTCACAGAACCGCAATATAATTCAAATCCTACTCAGAATAAAGACGCGATGAAGCTCACCGATTTTAAAATTGACCTCGAAAAAGCCATTGTCCCCGATCGTCCTGTAACTCCACGCGATTCTTCCCGCCTTATGGTGTTGCACAGACATAATAAGACCATCGAGCATCGTAAATTTTCTGATATTCATGAGTATATGAATGAAGGCGATTGCATGGTCTATAACGATACTAAGGTATTTCCAGCTCGCCTGAAAGGTAAAAAAGAGAAAACAGACGCGAATGTGGAAGTATTTTTGCTCCGCGAACTCCAGCCGGAAAATATGTTGTGGGATGTCTTGGTAGAACCTGCCCGTAAAATCCGTATCGGAAATAAACTCTATTTTGGCGAAGATCTGGTTGCTGAAGTAGTTGATAACACAACTTCGCGCGGACGAACCATTCGTTTCTTGTATGATGGGCCCAATTATGAGCTTTATGAAAAGCTTGATGCTATCGGTGATATGCCGCTTCCTCCCTATATTGAGCGCGATCCCGATGAAAAAGATAAGGAGCAGTATCAGTCTATTTTTGCACGTGAGCGTGGCGCAGTTGCCGCACCCACTGCCGGAATGCACTTTACACCCGAGTTGGTGAAAAAGCTTGAAGACAAAGGCGTCAAAATGTTGCCCATTACTCTGCATATTGGCTGGGGTACATTCCGTGAGGTTGAAGTGGAAGATCTGACCAAGCACAGAATGGATTCTGAGAACTATTACATCTCCTCAGAAACATCAGCAACTATTAATGACGTTCTCCAAAACAGACGACAGCGCGTAGTTGGAATTGGCTCAGGAGCCGTTCGCGCTATTGAAACCAGTATTACGGCTTCAGGAATTTCAAAGCCATCAACCGGGTGGACAGATAAATTTATCTATCCTGATTACGAGTTCAAGATTACAGAAGGAGTGATAACAAATTTCCATCGTCGGGAAGCAACCCGTTTGATGCTCGCGGCCGCTTTTGCCGGATATGATTTTCTGATGGAAGCATATGATGTGGCCATGGAAGAGGGATATCGCTTTCACTCGTTCGGCGACGCAATGCTGATCTTGTAATGTTGGGATAATTATTCAAAACACTGGTGAGGGATTAGAATGGATAATCAGCACACTAAAACAGCATTAACGCTGATTATACCCGCCGCCGGATCAGGAAAACGATTTGGCGGTGAGGTTCCCAAACCATTTGTTAATCTCAACGGAAAGCCCATATTGTGGCACACGCTCAACGCATTCATTCATTTAGATGAATTGAAAGAGATCATCATCGCCCGGCATCCCGATTATGATGATGAAATTGTTAGTATCACAAACGAAATTCCATCACACATTACGGTAAAACGGGTTGAGGGGGGAAGTGAGCGTCAGGATTCGATTCTGAACGCGCTAAACCTCGTTGACGAGAATACGACATTGGTGGCGGTGCACGATGCTGTGAGGCCATTCCCGTCAAAGTCAGCTATCGAAAGAACCATATCGGTTGCAGCGGAGCATGGAGCGGCATTGATGGGGCATCAGCCGAGAGATACCATAAAAGAGGTGAAGCCGGATGGAGTTGTGGTTGATAAAACCCTGAATCGCTCAAGTTTAGTCCAGTGTCAAACCCCACAAATATTTCATTTTTCCATATTAAGAGATGCAAATAAAAAAGCCTCACAGAATGATTGGAAAGTAACCGATGATGCCTCCATTGTTGAGATGGCCGGATATGAAGTTCGCATAGTGGATGGGAATACAGAAAACATCAAAATAACCTATCCGCACGATCTTCTTTTGGCTGAGTCGATTTTAGAAACAGGAGTTACAACATGAATATTAGAACCGGAATCGGGTACGATACCCATCAGCTTGCTGAAGGCCGGCCGCTGATTTTAGGTGGAGTAACATTTGAAAGTCCGGTTGGACTTAAAGGCCATTCAGACGCCGATGTTCTTTTACACGCAATAATCGATGCGCTTTTGGGTGCGGCGGGCATGGGGGATATAGGAACGCTATTTCCTGATACTTCTGACAAATGGAAGGGAGCTGACTCTGCTAAGCTGACTCAGGCGGTTGTAGTAAAAATAAAAGAAGCGGGATTTCAGATCGGAAATGTAGATGCGACCGTAATTGCTGAAGCTCCCAAATTAAATCCCAGAATTGGAGAGGTGCGAGATTCAATTGCCGGCTTGCTTGAAATTGAACGCGATTGTGTTTCAGTAAAAGCCACTACCAACGAAAAAATGGGTGCCATTGGAAGAAAAGAAGGGATCGCTGTTTTGGCAACCTGTTTAATCAGCATGGGATAAAAATTTGGACGGTGAATTCATAGATCAGATTGTAAAATGGGTTACCACCCAGCCTGTGGTACTCATATATTTGACGGTGACCATCATTGCCTATGTTGAAAATATTTTCCCGCCTATACCGGGAGATCTCATTGTGGTCTTTGCCGGATATTTAGTGGCGCAGGGAACTCTTTCTCCTGTTCTTTCTCTTTTGCTTTTTACGGTAGCATCTATCGCCGGATTTATGAGTATGTATGTGGTGGGGTACTATCTCGAAGATGCAATTAAAAAGAGAAAATTCGCCTGGCTTAAATTCTTCGATGGTGAATATCTGGACAAAGGAATGTTTTGGATGATGCGTTACGGCAACTGGGTGGTTTTAGCCAACCGCTTTTTGGCGGGAACGCGTTCTATTATTTCGATATCAGCGGGCATGGCTCGATTGAATGTTGCAAAAACTGTGATTAGCAGTGGAGCAAGTGCTATATTGTGGAATGGTATTTTACTCTACGCAGGTTGGCTGGTTCAGACGAACTGGAAACTTATAGGAAAATATTTAAGCAACTATGGAACGCTTACAGTAGCAATAATCGTATTAATCCTTGTTTTTAAATGGGGTATCCCAAGGCTGAAGCAAGAGATTTAAAAAAGTGTGAAATAATTAAAGAAATTAAGATTCAAAACTTGACAAGGTGATCTTGAGTCCCTATTTTTGCTGTCCTTTGAAATTCTGATGAAATGACGCCAAGCCAGCGTAGCTCAGCTGGTAGAGCAACGGTTTTGTAAACCGTCGGTCGCCGGTTCGAGTCCGGCCGCTGGCTCATTTAATTTATTGCAAAGCGAGGGGAGATACCAAAGTGGCCAACTGGGGCAGACTGTAAATCTGTTGTCGTTAGACTTCGCAGGTTCGAATCCTGCTCTCCCCACTTTAACTTTTACTGAAATTAGATAATAAAAGCGGGCGTAACTCAACTGGTAGAGTGTCACCCTTCCAAGGTGAATGTTGCGAGTTCGACTCTCGTCGCCCGCTCCATGTTACGATAAGCCGCTGTAGCTCAGCTGGTAGAGCACATCCATGGTAAGGATGGGGTCACCGGTTCAAATCCGGTCAGCGGCTCGTCTTTATCATTCAACAAAACCATAAGGTAATTACCAATGGCAAAAGAAACCTTTGATCGAAGCAAACCACACGTAAACATTGGAACGATTGGTCACGTTGACCACGGCAAGACTACGCTGACGGCAGCTATTACCAAAGTACTGCACGAGAAATACGGCAGT
>Ga0306910_1000487_pt1 | contig 18564 bp, 15 predicted proteins | sample AntRauMFilla2698_FD_190438 | JGI IMG/M metagenome (GOLD analysis project Ga0306910, IMG submission 190438) | Saline lake microbial communities from Rauer Islands, Antarctica - Metagenome Filla 2 #698 (v2) (version 2) | ecosystem: Environmental > Aquatic > Non-marine Saline and Alkaline > Saline ... | reverse complement strand
ATTTTGAGCGGAGAGATGGCAGAGTGGTCGATCGCGCATCCTTGGAAAGGATGTATACGGGAAACCGTATCGGGGGTTCGAATCCCCCTCTCTCCGCTCAGTATATAAATGAATCCTGTCTTCTCCGTCATAATTCTTGCTATACTTACACCAATGAAGCGGCAAGATTTACTAACAATACTGATCACCTTTGCGATGGGGTTATGTTTCGGTTTTTACGTATATTTGGTTGGGTATGCTCCAACCAGTGATCGGGTATCAACCGCAATTGAAAATGATACTGATAGTTTAGTTATTACTGGTGAAGCGTATGGGGGTTGTTTGCGGGTAGGGAATTGTCCGACGTTTAATATCGCTGATGATGGTTCGTACCGCTATTTCTACACACCGCTTGGTAGTGATGAACAGGTATTACGCGAAGGAGTGTTGCCACTAACGCTGCAGCAGCAGCTTGATCGTAACGTCGTGCGCACTGCCTTGGAGGCACAAAGTCGTCAGATTCAACCGGTATTTTGTGAGTCGTTTGTAGATGGAATTGATGTTAACTACGATATTTCCTTAGATGGTGATGACTACACGTTGAATTCGTGTGGTACAGATGTAGTGGCAGACAGCCCAATGTGGCAAGCGTTGAGTAATATCTGGACGTATTTTGAGCGCACTGGTTAATAGATTATTGACCTAATTTTGGTAGTGCAAGATAGTTTTGAAACATAAATCTTGCTGAGTTTATATATGTGTGTCGTGACGTGAAAGGTCAGCTTCAGCGTATCGTATTAGTTATTAGTGCTGACAAAAGTCGGCACACTAGCTAGAATTATTCTGAACAATCACAAACACTATTTCAAATAGTATGAAAACAAAATCAACATCATTATTTATCGCCGTAGCTGCATTTGCGGTTACTGCATCAGGAGTACACGCGTTTTCTAGTCCAGAGCTGCTCATCAAGGCTGGATTGACCGACGAGCAGGTGGTGGCAATCCAAGAAGCACAGGAATTCAAGGCTACTGGTGACGTAGTTGCAGCCAAAGAGACATTGAAAGCGGCCGGCATCACCAAACAAACCATGCGGCAGATTCGTGAGGTGGCCAAAGAAGCCAAGCAGGCGGTAAAGGACGCTGTCGCTGCTGGTGACTACGAAGCTTTTCAGGTAGCGATCGTCGATTCACCACTAGCAGAGTTGGTGACAAACGAAGCTGACTTCGTCCAATTTGTAGCAGCTCACACACTGCGTCAAGCTGGAGACAAGGCTGGTGCTGCTGAGATCTTTGGTGAATTAAACATAGAGGAGCCTAATCATGGAAAGTATCACCGTAAAGGCAAGCAAGCTGCAAAATTTGGGGAGCTGACCAATGCGCAACGTGAAGCACTGCAAGTAGCGCAATCAGCCAATGATAAAGAGGCTGTTCGGGCTATCTTTGCCGAAGCCGGTATTAACTTGCCAGAAAAGGGTAAGCGTTAGTCAAGAAAAATGGTTAAAGAAAAGCGGACACACTAGTGTGTCCGCTTTTCTTTCTGGTATGATTAGTGTATGAAATTTTTAGTTGGGTTGGCAATGTTTATTGTTCCGGGGTTCTCTTATGCCTACACTGTATATGAAACCGACACCAGTCGGCCGTATGAAATAGTGCCCATTGAGTCAGCACCACCGATTCAACATAGTTATTTGGGCACATTGGCTGACTATCCAATTATGTACGAGATTAGTTCCGAAGACCCGTTTACATTTTTGGCTTCTGTCTCACAGCCAGCCAACACGACCGCAAAACCCATTACCTTGCTGTTGATCAGAAGAAACGATCGAGGAGGAGGAGTCGCCGAAGTGGCACGTATGAAAGTTGACCCGGCAGATTGGGTAAGACAGTCTGATGCTAAATTAGGTATGACCTTTCTAATGTCACCAGCAATCAGCGAGCCAGTTGAGCCAGGCACGTACCGAATCGAAGTTAGTAGTCCAGATAATATCGGTCAGTATTTGTTAACTATTGGTGAAGAACCAACTGAGCCAGGGTATTTTGCTGAGCTTGGAGCGATCAGGCAAACCCAAGCTTATTTTGGGATCGGGATTTTCTCAATGTTGAAGTCTTCTTATGTGTACTATCCAATTGGGATTCTGTTGTTACTATTGGCATTATACAAGACCTGGAGTTATCGACACCTAATCCGCCGCGATGCTGCTTAAGCTGATTGTCATAGTACTGTTTGGGCTGGGTTTATTTTATTTCGGGACCTTGGTGCTCGAACCTGGATCAGAGTTTGATGAGGTGGTGAAGGGCTGGTTTTGGTAGTTGTGTTTTATTTATAGATATAGTTTAATCTGTTGTGACTGGAATGAACTCAAAAAGGAGATGATTATGCCAGATGATCAAGTTTGGATCGAAGCAAATGACGGTGGAGTTAGCTGTGTCAGTCCCGAAAGACTGATAGAGCCAAAAGTAACAGCTACTTTTTCAGGGCGTCAGGCCGAAGGGTTTAGACGACTACAAGAAGATCGTATGTTCACTGAGCTTATGGCGTCAGCTATGCGCCAAGCTGCTGCACAAGCTCAAAAACAAGGCCACCGCTCTCGTTCGAGAATGGAGGCTCCAATGCCATATGACGGTCGCTTCGAGTAAGTTGACCAAATCGCCTTAACAAGGCATACTAGAGCCGCTATTCCGCTTAGGAAGCGGCCTTTTTATTCTCGAACTTATTTATATTATTTATGCCACAAGAAATTCGTAACATCGCTATTATCGCCCACGTTGACCACGGGAAAACTACTCTGACCGACGGTCTGATGGAATTTACTGGTGATCGTATCGGTGATGCCTCAATGGATAACAACGCCATCGAGCAAGAACGCGGGATCACTATCTACGCCAAAAACACGTCAGTCACCTACAAAGACACCAAAATCAATATCGTTGATACGCCAGGTCACGCCGACTTTGGATCAGAGGTGGAGCGAGTATTGCGATCAATCGACAGCGTACTTTTGGTGGTAGACGCGCAAGAAGGTCCAATGCCACAGACACGGTTTGTGCTCAAGAAGTCCCTGGAACTAGGTCTTAAGCCAATTGTGGTTATCAACAAAATCGACAAGCCAGCGGCTGACCCAGATAAATGTGAAGAACAAGTGCTAGAGCTATTCTTAGAACTAGGAGCTGACGATGAACAGTCAGAATTTGAAGTGGTGTACGCCATCGGACGTGACGGAAAAGCTAAACGAAAGCTGGAGGACGACATGGTTGATCTTGCTCCAGTGCTTGATACTATCCTTGAAACTGTGCCAGCTGCCAAAGGCTACAACGAAGGTGACGCCTTGCGAGCGCAAGTATTCAACCTTGGGTTTGACAACTTCCTTGGACGACTAGCCGTGGCGCGTATCTATGAAGGGAAAGCCAAAAAAGGTCAGTCACTTTTCATCAAAATGGAAGGGAGTGATAAGATTAAAAAAGGTAAGATCGTCAAGATGTCAGGCTACAAAGGGGTATCCCAGATTGAACTTGATGAAGCCTTTGCTGGAGACATCGTACTAATTGCTGGTCTGGAAGACATCAATATTGGTGAAACCTTGACCGATAACGAATCAGCTACACCACTAGAGGCCATCCACGTTGATGAGCCGACTATCGGTATGCAGTTCCTGGTGAACTCATCACCATTTGCGGGGCGAGAAGGGAAGTACGTAACGTCACGCCAAATCGCCGCTCGACTAGAAAAAGAGCTCGAAATCAACGTTGGTTTGCAGGTTGATTTTAATGGAGATGTGATGGAGGTATACGGTCGGGGAGAAATGCATATCGCGGTATTACTCGAAAACATGCGACGAGAAGGCTACGAGCTGTCAGTGTCACAGCCTCAGGTAATCATCAAAGACGTCGACGGTGTTAAATCAGAACCATTTGAAGAGGTAACGATCGACGTACCAGGAGAATACCAAGGTCCAGTGATTGAACGCCTTTCAAACCGAGGATTCATCATGCAAAACATGATCACCAATGGCGACCAAGTGCGACTACTATTTGAAGGTCCAACTCGAGGACTGCTCGGGTACAAAAACCAATTTGTGGTAGACACCAAGGGTGAAGGAATCTTGGCTTCACAAGTAATCGGGTTCAAGCCGTACGCTGGAGAGATCAAAAAACGAAAGGCTGGATCAATGATTTCTATGGCTTCAGGTAAGGCGCTTGGTTTCTCACTTGCTAACCTCCAAACCCGCGGTGAAATGTACATCGGTCCAGCGACCGAAGTATACGAAGGGATGGTTATCGGAAATACCAGTAAGGGTGAGGAAATGATGGTAAACCCAACCAAAGGCAAGCAGCTAACCAACATGCGTTCATCAGGGAACGACGAAGCGATCAACCTAATCAATCCAAAGGTAGTAACGATCGAAACTGGTCTAGAAATCATGGCTGAAGACGAATATCTAGAAGTCTGCCCAGTCTCAGTGCGACTCCGAAAGAAGTATTTGAAGGAAAGCGATCGAAAGAACGCTCCAAAGTAATTGAGATTCAAGAATTAAAAAGAAAAGCCCGTCTGGGCTTTTCGTTTGTTATACTAAAAACATGAACACAACCATCTGGATCATCAGCGGTATTGCTATTTTGATTACACTACTACTCGCCACTGGGTGGTGGCGGTATGTTTTGACTGGTTATTTGATTGCTCGAGTGACACCTTATGAACAAGTGGGGAACGATGGTGGCAGTATTTTAGTAATTGGTGACAGTACTGGCTATGGTACCGGAGCAGCTCGATCAGGCGAAAGTATTGCTGGACGGATTGGGGCTGATTATCCTTCATACTCGATCACTAACAATTCCGTCAATGGGCGCAAGATAGCTGGCGCGATGGAAGTGGCACAAGGGCTGGCAGACTCTGATCGCTACGACCTAATTGTGCTGCAAATAGGTGCAAATGATTTGATCGCTGGGGTCGAGGCTGATGTGGTGGCGTCTGACTCGCAGCAATTGATTGAAGCCGTTATTCCTCATACCCAAAAGATTATCGTGATTTCGGCTGGCAACATTGGTGCGACACCGTTATTTGCTGGTGATCAGGCAGCGAGATACACCGATGCGTCACGACAATTTGATCAGCAAATGGCTATACTTGGACAGACCTATGACGATATGGACTTTGTATCGCTATTTGATGAGCCGGGTGATGATGTGTTTGTGCAATCACCAAATGTGTATACTTCGGTAGACGGACTGCACCCATCCAGCGCTGGGTACAAAAACTGGTACGACAAGGCGAAGTCAGCACTAGTAAATGCATTAGAGTAATGCTAAAACAAACACCAGATCGTTATTATAACGATCTGGTGTTTGTTTTAGGTGTTATGTCCTTATTGTGACAGTATCGACTACTTGATACCTAGTGACTGTAGTAGGGTCGATAGTTCCTCACCTTCAATCTTTCGGTATTGGTTTGGTTTAAGCTTCCCGAGTTCAACATTCATAACTCTCACTCGTTTTAAAGTCTGGATTTGATAGCCTAGGGCAGCACACATTCGCCTGATTTGATGCTTTTTCCCCTCGGTTATGGTCAAAGTAAAGCGTTTTTCGTTTTTCGGGTTAGCGGTCAGTTTGGCTGGCTTAGTAACGTAGCCTTCGATATCGACGCCGGCTTCCATAGTACGCCTGAACATACTTGAAAGATTTTTGTCTACTTGCACATCATACTCCTTTTCTTTGCCGTTTTCGGGATCAAGTAGCGGTCCTGTCAGTCGACCGTCGTTGCTCAGGATCATGAGACCTTCAGAGTCCTTATCAAGACGACCAATTGGCACGACATGAGTGAGACCAAAATCCTTGGCCAATCTGGTGGCGATATCGGTTTCCCCAGCAGCTGGGGAATGAGTAATGATACCTCGGCCTTTGTAGTAGGCGTAGTATGACTTGGCTTTAGTTTTACCAATGACTTTGACGGTGTCTGTGGCTTCAACTGCTTGCCCCATACTGGCCTTGATACCGTTAACAGTCACCTTGCCTTTGGTGATCAGCTCGTCTGCTTCGCGCCGTGAAGCGACACCCGTGTGGGCGAGGTATTTATTGATACGAATCGGAAATTCCATAGGCTAGTACTATGCCATAAAAAGCTTTACTTTACAACCTATCTGTACTCAGCTTAATCGCTAGGACAGATGGTACTTTTGTGCGACTATTATATCAATACTATGGATGACCAGGCGCATACTGACGAAGCGGTCGTAATTGCCGCCCTAGCTGACAAAGAGCAGTTCGGGGTACTTATGGATCGCTATGAAGCCAAACTGCGTCGCTACATTGCCAGGCTTGGCATTCGTAATCCAGACGACCAGCTAGACGTACTACAAGACATCTTTATCAAGGTCTACCGCAACCTAAACGGATTTGATCCTAAGCTGAAATTCTCTTCTTGGATTTACCGTATCGCCCACAATGAGGCGATCAGCTCATATCGGAAAAAGAATGTGCGTCCCGAAGGTCACTTGATTGCTGACAGTGAGGAGCTTTTATCGTTTGCGGCCGGCAACCTTGATTCGGCCGAGCTGCAGTTTGACCAGACGGTTAATGCGGATGTGATACACCAGGCGCTTAAAAAACTTGATCAAAAATATGCTGGTGTACTCATCTTGCGCTTTTTTGAACACAAAGACTACGATGAGATTTCAGATATTCTGCAGATTCCGATTGGATCGGTAGGAACCCTGATCCACCGCGGAAAGAAACAACTCGCAACTGTCATAAATGATGACCAAATACGTATATAGCCTATGAACAACGATATGAAACCGACACCAGAACAAACCCAGACCAATTCGATCCGAGACCGAGTATTTTCGACTATCGACGAACAGCAAGTGACACCACGTCCGTGTTATGTGTTTTGGTGCCAAAATAGTGCTATGTGGGTGATTTGGCTGGCGACTGTGCTATTAGGGGCGCTTGCCACCGCGGTGTTGCTATTTACCTCTACGTATCGCTACTACGACATCTATGAAGCGATGAACGACAATTTTGTTACTTTTTTCCTCCAAGCGCTACCGTTACTGTGGGTTTTGGCGTTTATTATACTCATGGTAGTAGCGATGCAGGGGCTGCGGGCGACCAGGCGTGGGTATCGATTGTCGCCGGTGCTGGTTGGTGGCTCGAGTGTGGGGGCCAGTGTTCTTCTGGGCGTTGTTGCTAGTTCGCTTGGGTTTGGGTTTGTGGTTGATCGAACGTTGGGTGAATATGCGCCGATGTATGTCTCACAAGCTGAGCGTGAGCATCAAATGTGGCAAGAACCAGCCGAAGGTCGGTTGATCGGGATGGTGCAGGCTGATCAAGCGCTAGATCAGGGAGAAGTGACGTTTGTAGACAGTGCGGGCATGAGCTGGGTTATGGTGATAGAGGAGCTGCGTCAATTAGACAAAGAGCTACTGACTTCTACTCAGCCGGTGCGGGTATTAGGTAAACAGCTGGGAGGCGAGGCTGGACAATTTCATGCTTGTGGGGTATTTCCTTGGATGTTGGATAAACAACGCCCGATGAATGAGTTGAGTGCCGAGCGGCAGGCGTACGTTGATAAGATTTACGCTCATCACGATGCTCCAGGAAAGCTAATTGGTACACTAGAACAAGCAACCTTTGATGCTGTTCGAGCGGATAATGTGCCCAGTATGAAAATCTGTGCTGAAATCGCTGCAGTGCGCAGAGTGTCTGAGCAAATGCGCTAGGCACAACTATACCCGGAGCACTATTGTCAAGAGTTGTTTTGTGTGGTGCATAGTTGCATATTTAGTAATAAGAGAGTAGAGTGGATATAACACGAACACAGTTTGGGTGCCGTGAGCATTTTTTACTCAGTCTAACTCTATATTACTTATGAATATTACTAACATTGTACAAACCGGTATTTCTGCGCGACTTTTTGCGGGAATAACCATTGTGTCCTTACTATTATCTGCCCTACCGGTGGCTTTTTTTGTCGCTAACGCAGCTGGCCTGTATAGCAACTCAAATCAGATGGTAGATTCAACCGCCGAATTTGCATCCGGTACTATTGATGCTTCTACTTACGAAAATCTAGTATTTTCTTTCGATTTTGACGCGACGCAATTAGATGCGACACCAAGCGTTGATTCATTTGTGTACGGCTGGCGTGACGCTGGAGGTGACAATGACATTTCAAATTTTAATGGTCTTGTTGGGTCTGACCCGTCCGAGACATCAAGTATTTCTGTGCCGTTGCCGGTGGTGGCTCAGGTATCTGATCTAGAAGTTTACGTTCGAGTGGTTGCGGACAATACTTCTCCAAATGATGAAGTGCTACTAACAAACATTTCTGTTACTGGTGATGTGGCTGCCGTTGCTTGTACCTCACAAGTTGAGGATGGTTTGGCTGTTGGTCCGGTAGAGAATACTGATACAAATCAGTTCTTCACTACTATCCAAAACGCTATTGATGATTGTGACACGGTAGGTGGACACACAATCGAAGTAGCCTCTGGAACTTACAACGAAGCGCTAATGGTAGATAAATCGGTTGCATTACAGGGACCAAACCACGCTATTAGCGCCGTGACTGGTACTCGAGTAGCTGAAGCGGTGATTACTGAACACCTACGTACAAATGTTGCTACTGATGTAGAAGTGAGCGGCTTTGAATTTACGGGTGTTCAGACTACAAGTTTCACTATCTATGTGATTGGAAACTCTGAAGGATTCACATTCAATAATAATCGTTTTATCAACAACGATAAAGTAGCTATTAAAACACCCGAAACTGGTGTAGCAAAAGACCTTACAATTAAAGGTAACCTAATTAGTGGAGTGACTGGAACTAATCAGTCAGGACTCTTTCTGGGCGGTGTGTCAGGTGATTCTGTAGTCACTGGAAACAAAATTGTAGATACAGCTTACGGCGGAATTGTAGTATCTACCGCTGATGGCTTACTTATTGCCGATAATGAGATCGTGAACGTGCCGCAACAAGGAATTCAGCTAGCGATTGATATTGGTGATGTAACTATTCAAAATAACATTATCACTGATGCCAACACCGACGCAGTAGCTGATAAAGGAGCGATTCGTCTCTATGCATCTGACGTAACTGGTGCAGTATTGATTACTAACAACACAATTTCAGGTGGTCATAACGGTATTGCTATTAAAGATGGTCAAGATCTGGCTGGAAAAGATATTATTATTGTTGATAACGACGTACTGGCCCCAAACACTGGTGTACAAATTTACAATGGCGGAACTGGTGAGCTCGACGTTGAAGAGAACTGGTGGGGAGTTGATACTGGTATTCAATCATCAGGTGGGGCTGGAACTCTGGATGCAGACCCGTTCCTGTGTGGTTCGTTTGGATCAAGTCCAGCTGTGTCAGTAAATGGCTCGTGTCTGCCAGCAGAAACAGCCACAGTATCAGCCACAAAAATCGTTTGTGACTATGAATCTGAACTACCAAACATGAGTGGTGGAGCAGATATCACTGCCACAACCGCTTCAGACTGGCTAGCCGCTAACCTGATTGCAAACCCAGACACAACCTGTCGAGAAGTGACCGATTGGGAATTCCAGTGGGCACCAAACGGTACAGCTATTCCTGGAAACTGGAATACAGTTCTTGGGTCAGTTGTTGGTTGGAATACCTTTACTGGTACAGTTGATGTTCCCCTAGTAAAGAATACAAACAATAACAATAACCAGCCAATTAACATTAGAGAAATCCTCCAGCCTGGCTACATCACGTTTGGCAACAAAAACCCTATTTCTGCTGAATTGTATTGTGCTTCTGATGTTCTCGGGTACGACAACAAAGAAAACATAATGAACCCTGTGGCTGGTGAGACCTACCACTGTGTAGCCTGGAATGCGACACCGAGTCCTGATCCAGAAAACCAAAATCAATTTACCTTCTCTGGTAATAAATTTAACAATGCCAACGAAAACCGTGGACGTGAGACTGGTGAAGAAACCCTATACGATTGGGACTTCAATATGTACAAAGAAGTAGCTGGTGTGTGGACATACATTGTGACTGCCTCAGTTAATCCAGCTGATGCTGCCAAAAATGCCGGTAAGTTTGTCTTTCCACAGCAGACTAAAGCTGGAACCTATCATGTTTGTGAAGTAGCACAGCCAGGTTGGACACAAGTTCGACAAGATTGGTCAGGTACGCCGTACCATATTATCACTGACAATATGTCACCGAACAAAGTAAATGAAGGTGAATACTGTGCTACAGCTGTTTACACTGACGAAGCTGATCGTTCAAAATCAGCGGCCTTTGGAAACTTTCTGAAAGAAATCCCCACAAAGTACGCTGATGTCACTATGTGTAAGGAAGACGAGCAGGGAAATAAGCTTGCCGGATGGCAACTAGCGCTACTAGGAGATTCAGTGACAAGCCTCGCCTTTGCACCAACGGCCGCTACGCAGTCAATGACCGCAATTCCAGATGGTGACTATGTATTGAAGGCAGCTGGTACCTATGGGTACGGTAACGGTGGACGATCTGCTGATGCTCGATTCTCAGAGCGAAAGCCTGGTGAAGCTAACTACGTCGGGCCATACGTACCATGGGCAGTGGCCTCAGTTAGCTCACAAGGTCTAGCAGTACAAGTCGAAGGCAATAGTACGCTTTGGGGTAATGTATACAGCCCGGCACACGTGTACTACGGAGCCTTCAACCAAGCAAACACTGGTGACATCGACTTCACTATGTACGATAACCAGTACGCTGATAACTCAGGTACTATCGACCTAACCCTGCACCAAGGATTCACAGGTATTACGGGTGAAAATGGTTGTGTAGTATTTGAGGACGTACCGTATGGTGAGTATGAAGTGGAAGAACTAGTACAGAGTGGCTTCGAAAACACTTCAGGACTTGGATCAGTGGTGGTTGATGAGGATCAAGAAACCTTTACTGTTGTAAACAACGATCTTTCATATGTAGCACCATGTGAACTTGATATTTACAGCGACGAAATGACATTGGTTAAAGAAACCAACCAAACAGCTAAAGCGACCTACGATGGCAACAACAACTGGACTGCGAACATTGCAAACGCAATCTGGGTCTGGGCAACCGGTGAAGTTGCTGATCCAGAAAATGATGAAACCTACACGTTTGTAGAAACCTTCACGGTCGTAAACCCAACAATGGGTAACATTACAATTGCCCATGACAACTGGTTGAAACTTACCATTAACGATACTGTTATCGAGCGAAACTATAACGGGTACCGAGATACTCAAACCTACAATGACGACATCTTGGCCGCATTAGTTTCTGGAGAGAACCGGATTGAAATGGAAGTAAAAAACATTGGTGTCGCCGGAAGTAACTACCTAAGAAACCCAGCTGGAGCACTATTTCACATCGAATTGACGGGTGGAGGTGAAAGTTGCGCGCGTACGACAGAACCAGCGTTTAGTTCATTGACTATCGACAGTCCGGCTACAAACGGAGAGGTTCTATCAGGAACATCTACGTTTGCTGCTACGTACAAAGACTTCGACAACGATGAAGACGAGGTATTCTGGGCAATTCGAGCTGGTTCATGTAATGGAGCAGACATGGCCGGAAATGCGCCAGTCTCACCATTTCACCCAAGTACCTTTGATCCAGTAACTGGAGCCTTTGAAACGACAGTTGATATGTCTACCTGGACTAACGGTGATTATTGTCTAGTGGTTAACCCACGAGAAGATGCTGGGGCACCAAATGAACGAGAAACTCGAACATTTACACTAAACAATCAGACAATTACTGATCCACAGCCAACTCTAGTCACAATCTCTGGAACCAAGTCAACCATTACTGATGGTGAACCAGCAGTCCTGGCAAGCGGTTGGGAGATGGAGCTTCAAGATGGACAGGGTACAGTAGTTGCTACCACAACTACTGACATCGATGGTGCATACTCATTTACTGAGGCTGCTGGAGTCTATGAAGTGCACGAGGTTATGCAGTCACCGTTCACGCAGTTCTCTGTAACAGCGGTTGGTGGCACAACTAACACTGGCGAAGTAGCCGAATATTGTGTATTCGATACAACGCCGTTACTGGCTATTAATCCACAATCAACAGATGATAACCTAGGTGATTCAGTCGTTTCAGTAAATGACCGAGTATTCAACTGTGACTTCGTCAACCAAACGACTACAACAGGAGGTGAAGTTGATAATGGACCAGGTGAAGTTGATCTAACTCCACAAAGAACTAGTCGTACAACTAGTGGAGGTACACGGGTTGATGGTCGTTCTGCACTAACAACAGCTGCCCCAGCACCATTAGTACTTGGAGCTGCTACTAGTCAGTGTCCATTCCTAGTTGATTACATGCAGATGGGAGTAGACAACGACATGCTTGAAGTAATGAAGCTGCAAGCGTTCCTTAACATCTTCCGAAGTATGTATGGTGGGACTGAAAACCCAATAACTGGAACGTTTGGTGCGGTGACGGATGCTAACGTTAAGGCATTCCAAGAACACTACAAAACTGAAATCCTTGACCCGTGGTACAACCTAGGAATCGTACCGCACGATCGACCAACTGGATTTGTCTACAAGACAACCCTCTGGAAGATCAACAGTCTAGTATGTCCTGATTCAGCGACACTACCAGAACTAGCAGGTGAAACACTACAGTCAAACACAGATATCGACGTGACTCCGGTCAAAGACTAATTGCTAAGCAGCAAACACGAAAAACACCCCATTGGGGTGTTTTTCGTTTTGCCATACTGTATTATAGGTTGTATATATGCGACCTTCAGCTACTCCATCACGGTATGAGCTCGATCCATTGCAGCGCATTGCCACTACCCTTATGGCTTTTTTGGTGTTGTTGACGTTTGTTGGTACCAACATGCAGGCGTTACTGTGGCAATCGTCTGATTGGCTAGTATCAACCGTGCTGCCAGCTGTGGTGGTGGACCTGACAAATGATGAGCGAGTCGATCTGGCTGCCGTGCCATTACAACGCAACGTCCTGCTTGACCAAGCTGCACAACAAAAAGCTCAACACATGGCCAAAAACGAGTATTTTGCTCACTTTGCTCCTGACGGAACAACCCCCTGGAGCTTTTTTAAATCTAGTGGCTATGTGTATGCTCATGCCGGGGAAAACCTAGCGATACATTTTACTGATTCGACTGAAGTGGTTGAGGCTTGGATGCAGTCTCCAGCCCACCGAAAAAACATCGTAGATCCTAAATACACTGAGATTGGTGTTGGTACAGCCAAGGGAACATTTGATGGGTATGACACGGTTTATGTGGTGCAGCTATTTGGTACACCAGCCGTGCCATCAGTACCGACTACAGTAGTATCTACCCCAATTCCGCCGACTTCACCAGTCCCAGTCCCAGTCCCAGTCCCGGTTCTAGCGACAGAGATTACCACACCATCTAGTAGTGAGGTTGCAATTACGGACCTAGCTGCGCTACAGGCTCAAATTGAGGCCGTTGCCGGGGCTGTAGATGAGTTGTCTCAGACAGCTGCCGATGAAGTAGTGTTGGTCACAAATGAACCGCTTACGCAGGTCGTAGATGTAGTTAATGTGCCCGAACCAGTGTCAGAGCCAATTGATCAGGTTATTTCACCATTAGAGCCACCAACGGCCGTTACAGTAAGTGACGCAAATACGGTGGTTGTTTCTACAGAGTTGGCTACGTCGTCTGGTTTGGCAGTAGCTACTTTGATCGAGCCGTCACATGTCCATGCTGGCGCCACTATTGCCGCCGTTGCAACTCAACCCAATGTATTACTCGATATCGTGTATACCGGCGTTGTCGGGGTGATTATTGTCTTACTGATGCTTTCGCTGCTTGGTGAGGCTCGTCGGCTGCACGTAGTACAGGCAGCGTACAGCATCGTCCTACTATTCGTGATCGGTGGGCTGTGGTACGCACACGCTCTACTTACTAGTGGTGCCGTGATCGTCTAATCGCTGACAGTGAGTCCGATCAGCTGTATACTGCAGGCACTATGAATAAATCCTCTCAATCAGAATGTGTCGTTGGATCAATTGCTGCGAGTGATGTTGGTGGTGGGAAATCCTCACCACTCTATGCGTCACAACCGGCGGCTGGGTTTCCCTCTCCGGGAGATGATTTGGTCGAGCAACCACTGGATTTAAATGATCTGATGATCGACAACCCAACAGCGACATTCTTTGTCCGGGTGACAGGTGACTCGATGGAAGGATTGAAGATATTCTCTGGTGATGTACTGGTGGTTGATCGTTCGGTTTCACCTGAGTCAGGGATGATCGTTGTGGCGGCGGTATTTGGAGAAATGGTTGTTAAACAGCTACATAAACAGCGTGATCGATTACAACTGATCTCGGCAAACGAAAACTATGAGCCAATCGAAATAAACGATGCTGATGATGTGTTTGTGTGGGGGGTCGTAACCGGTAGTGCCCGAACGTTTCGGTGATGTGCTCTAATCGTTATAAATACGCATTAGTAAGCATTACAGATTACAGTGTGTTCAGAATATTGTCTGTGAAATAGTCTTGCAACTCGGCGTAGACGTGCTTTTTGAAATCGTTAGTTTCACTCAATACTTGATCAAAGGTGATAAATCGCACAGCTGACGCTTCTTGTTCTGTTGCTTTACTTAGGTCAATTTCGACGTCATCCTTGAGCTTGAGAAAGTACCAGCGATGCGCTTGCCCGAGACGTGATTTGGTGACATCGGTAATAGTGAAATCGTACTGATACACAGTCCAGTGGGGATATTCTATAACCGACTCAAAATCATCTGACGTGAGGCCAACTTCCTCAGCTAGTTCACGCCATAGGGTAACTTCTGTGTCCTCACCAAGATCAATGCCGCCTTGCTGAAATTGCCAGACACCTACCGGATGTTGCGCCCGTTCAAACCAGGCAACTTGACCCTTACTATTGTAGATCACGGTCCCAACTCCAGCCCGGAAAAATCTGGTATCAATTGTAGTTGTATTCATAGAGGCAGAGCATAGCATAGATTGGTATACTAGTACTACATGCACAAACAGCAAATTGGCTTGATAGATTGTAATAACTTCTTTGTCTCGTGCGAACGGTTGTTCAGGCCGGACTTAGAACGTGTGCCGGTGGTAGTACTCTCATCCAATGACGGGTGTGTAGTAGCACGCTCTAAAGAGATAAAGGACATAGGAATCCCAATGGGTGTCCCTTACTTTCAGATAAAGGACATACTGCGAAAAGCCAAGGCCGTAGTATTTTCAGGTCATATTGCACTGTACCGGGATATTTCGCGTCGTGTCTTTGAGGTAGTTCGTCAAGAGGTAGATACTATGGAGCAGTACTCTATAGACGAAGCTTTCTTTTTTATTCCGGCCGATGCTGATCCTCAGGCGTACATCGCACACATCAAAGACACGGTCGAACAACAGATCGGTATCCCGATTTCGATCGGCGTGGCGGCTTCAAAGACACAAGCCAAGTACGCCAGCACTATCGCCAAAAAGACACGGGGATTACATATTTGCGATGAAGCGCAGTGGGAAAGCTTAGTGTCCGAAATTAAGGTCGAGCAGATTTGGGGAGTTGGAGCTGGACTGGCGCGTAAGTGTAAACAGCATGGCATAGTGAGCGTTGCTGATTTGCTGCAATTGGACACATCCCGGGTAGATGCTGTGTTTGGGGTAGTAGGCAGGTGGTTACAGTCAGAATTAGCTGGGGTGATTACCAGTCCAGTAGAATCAAAGCGACTGCTACAGAAGAGCTTGATGAATTCACGATCCTTCTCTAAAACTACCCAAGATATAGCTATTTTAGCCGATGCTGCCGCGTATCACACCAGGCAAATAGCTGCCGAGCTGCGTTCAATGGGGGCAGCCTGTACGTTACTGCGGGTATCAATACGAACCAGTCGCCACGGGGATTTCTTTTTGCGTGGTGGTTCAAAAGAAGTAGTGTTTCAGGCCCCTACGGCTGATACCTTTGAATTGATCAATACCGCCGAAACACTAATGCAAGAGCTGTATGAGGCAGGCGTACCGTATCAAAAGGTTGGAGTGCAAGTAGGCGGGATCATACTACAAAGTGACAAGCCGGCCACGCTCTTTGCCGATACCAGACCAGACACCAAAGCTTTATTACAAGCCATGGATGTGCTTAATATTTCGGCTGGGCGTGAGTTGCTCACCATCGGTAGTCGGTTGCGAACTGATGCTTGGAAAGCTAAGTCAGAAACGCGCTCACCAGCGTATACCACTAGGTGGAAAGAGTTGGCAATTGTGTCCGCATAGATCTGGGAATATTCCATTCAGGACATTTGTACTTGAAACCCTAAGGAGGACAAGTCCGAGACTTTTAGTAAATAACCATTGTTTTATAGCTCTCCTTAGGGTCAAAGAGTCGTCCCTGATAGGTTATCAACAGTGGGTTTGAGACGGCGGTTCTTAGACAGCGTATACTAGGAACAGATCAGAAGAAGTAGGTGGACAGATTTTTAACGGCTGAGACTTTCTCACATAATTAAAAAAATCTTGAAACCGTCTCCACAAGAATCTTCTTTTGAGCCAGTTCAAGTTGGTTTGTACAACGACCACTCGAGCGACAGTTATTTAAAAAATAAATAAACATAAACATGTTCGTAAACTCAACTATCACAGTTGGCGTTACGCAACGAGTGGTCGCGACACTTGTTGCATGTGCAATGGTAATGGCATCGATTGGTGTCTACCAAACCGCACACGCAGCTAACCTTACATTAGTAAGTAACACTCTTAGTACATCAGAACCAAACGTAGCTTCGGCTAACACAATTCTGTTTACTGCAACCAACGACATTGGCCCAGCAGAAAACATCACTATTACTTGGGACTCCCAAGATGATGGAGGAGCAGGACAAGATTTTGGCGGTATTGCAGCAATTGACTCACCGTCAACAGCAGCAAACATCCTGGTTGATGTGAACGGTGCTTCAGCACCAGCAGCAGCAGCACCAACATTTGTTTCTGCAGACGCTGATTCTCTTGAGATCAACGGCGTAACAGCGACAGCGGGGCAAACAGTAGAAATCGAAGTCGCGGTAGGAGCAGGTATTATCAACCCAACGACTCTCGGTTCATACGAAATTGAAATCGCTGTAGCAAATACAGAGAATGACATTGGTCGAACACGGGTAGTAATCATCGATCAGGTTGAAGTTACAGCCATCGTTGCTACAACTTTTGACTTTGTCATTAGCCCAGTAGATGTTGGTACTTCAGTTGGTGGTGAAAACACTACTGGTTCAAGTTCAACTACTACAATTCCTTTCGGAGTTCTAGATGCTGGAACACCAGAGTTTATCGCTCAACAGCTAAACGTTACAACTAATGCAGCCGGAGGATTTGTAGTGACAGTCGAAAAAGACTCACCACTAGAATCATCTACCGGAGCTGACATTGACGAATTCACTGACAGTGATGATGGACTAGGTTCTGACACGCCCGCTGCTTGGGCACAACCAGATGGTAACCTATCTTTCGGTGAAAACGGATGGGGACACTGGGGTATGGTTGCTGTAGATAATGACTTGCAAGGTGCAGGTACAGATTTCTCGGCTGACGACCAGTACGTGGCAGTACCAAACACACCGCGAGCAGTCTTTGCTCACAATGGCCCAACAGACGGTTTGGTCGGAGTAGGTGGACCAGACACATCAACAGATGACGTAGGTCAAACATTCGTCGGTTATAAAGTTGAAATCACACCCCTTCAAGAAGCGGGAGATGACTACAACACAACACTGACATACATCGCAACACCTTCGTTCTAACTTCACAGTTACTACGTAGTCCCAGATGTAAACAAAAAACTCCTTAGGGAGTTTTTTGTTTGTCTAATTTTATACACATATATAGTTTGTTACGTAAGTAAGTGTGCGAGAAGTATTTTCATCTATTGTAGTAAGAATTTGTGGTTCATGTCTACAATGGTCTGTTAAGAACAGGTAAATGGTCGGCTTTCTCTTGCTACACTAGTATAGTAACTTTTCTAATTTATGATCAATCGCTTATCACTGGTGTCTCTCTTTGTTCTTATTATCTCTTTGTTTGTTCTTACATCAACTACCGTTTCTGCTCAAGGAACCGGTGTGCGGATATCACCTGCTTTGATAGAAGAATCATTAGATCCAGGTGTTACGCGCGACTATACATTTGAGGTTGAAAACCTGGATGATGCCGAGAAAACGTACTTTCTCTTTACACGTAATATTAGCGGTGTTGGTGATGGAGGAGCGCCTATTTTTGCTCGTGATGAACTGGAACGGACAGGTTTCGAGCTAGCAGATTGGATAACAATGGAAACCAACCAGATCGTTGTGCCCGCGCGTGGTTCGCAGGCGATCAGCTTTACTATGGATGTGCCAGCAGACGCCTCGCCAGGTAGCCACTTTGGTGGAGTGTTTGTATCAGCTGAACCGCCTAAGCTAGAAAAAAGTGGAGCAGCGGTTGGCTTCCAGGTGGCAAATATTATTAGTATTAGAGTGTCCGGAGAGGCGGTGGAACAAGCCAACATCAGACAGTTTTCGACCGGTAAGTTCTTGTATGGTGCACAAGACATTGATTTTAATGTACGAA
>Ga0306910_1000483_pt1 | contig 18692 bp, 10 predicted proteins | sample AntRauMFilla2698_FD_190438 | JGI IMG/M metagenome (GOLD analysis project Ga0306910, IMG submission 190438) | Saline lake microbial communities from Rauer Islands, Antarctica - Metagenome Filla 2 #698 (v2) (version 2) | ecosystem: Environmental > Aquatic > Non-marine Saline and Alkaline > Saline ... | reverse complement strand
TAACCTGCATTCAGCGGGACGGCAGAGCCATCCCGGGAGGGTTAAAGAAAGTCTTTCTCCATGAAAAAACTTATTCTTCGATGGAGTTAGCAAGATCAACGATGTTTCTTACAATGCTGTCAAGTTCGTGGGCTGAAGACATAATATGATCAAAATAGGTTTGGGTCTTTTCCGGATCTTTAAATTCATCATCCTCCAATATTCCAATTAATCCCATCAGGCGGGCGAGTGGTGCTCGTAAAACATGCGACTGGAACCAGGCAATTTCTTTTAAACGGTCATTTCGGTGCTCAATCTCTTCCTGCGCCCTTTGTTTGTCTGTGATATCCTGCATTGCTCCAATTACGCGAAACGCTTCACCGTTCTCATCCCTAATGATGTAAGCTTGATCAAACACAATAGAGAATTCACCACTTTTCCTTCTGTACCTATACTGATACTGCCAGTATTTCTGTTGCTCATCATTCATCGCTTTTTCTAACGATTCTAAAACGTTCTCGATATCAGCATCATGAATATTATCTTTGCACACCGAAAAATATTGAGAAGTCTCCGACTTTGAATATCCAAATAAGCGCTCATAGCCTTTCGACCAGTATAACTCATCCGTATCCGCCCTCCAGTCCCAGATGGCTTCACTGGTGGCTTCCATAGCGTATTCAAAGCGATCATTAGACTCCCGCAGGTCTTCATATATTTTATTCAGCTCGTTTTCATGAGCCTTTAATTCTGTGGCGTCTCTGATAACACTGTACACCAAGCCATTTTGTGTATCCAAATTAGATGACCAGATGAGCGGAACCGAGTGCCCGTCTTTGTGGATATATCTGTTTTCGAAATTTTTTGATCCTCTGCCTTTATACACTTTTCCCGCTTCGCGCCTGGTTTTACCTAAATCTTCAGGATGAATCAATTCCCAAAAGCGCATATTTTTCATCTCTTCCGGTGAGTAACCCAGAATTTGTTTAGCAGAATCACTCACTATTCTGAACCTACCATCTCTGTCAATCACGCAGATGATATCCATAGAAGATTTCAGAATACGTTTGAGATCACCATAGAGTTTCTCCATCTCTTTTTGGTAGGAGATACGCGTGCTCACATCGCGGGCGTTTATCACAATACCGCCAATATTTTCATCTTTAAGCATGTTGGTGGCGGTGACTTCCATCCAAAGCCAGTCTCCAACCGCGTTTCTCAACCTGAATGCCGCGGGCTGAATCCTCTCCAGATCCTCGTCTATCAATTTTTGAAACGCATTTTTAAGACGGATTTTGTCAGCAGAATGCACAGCACCAAGTATCGACTGGCCAATCAAATCTTCCGTCTTGTATCCAATTCGTTTTGCCGAAGATTGTACTATTGACGTATAATGCCCTTCCTTGTTTACTACTGATATGAAATCAGATCCCTCTCGCAATAACTTTTCGTAGCGTTGATTTGTTTTCAGTAACTCTGACTGGTAATTTTTTACTTTTGTGATGTCGCGGGCAATAATATAAATTTTTCGGCGTGAGACGTCAGGATAAGCGGTCCAGTTCAGCCAGTATATTTTGCCCTTTTTGCATACAAACCTGATTTCAAGGTCCTTGATTGAATCACCATTTGCCAAACGGGCAAGTACATTCAACATATCTTCATAATCTTCAGGATGAATCAGATGTTTGATATGCGTTCGGAGTAATTCTTCTTCTGAAAAATGAAATTTGCGTGTCCAGGCAGGATTTAAGCGGTTGAAATACCCATCAAAGCCCATTACAGAGATTAAATGGTCGGAGTACTGAAATAGTTTGTTGTATTCTTCAGCAATACGGAGATTATCAATTTCAAAACTTAGCATATCCGCAACCGTACTCAGCAATTGGTGCAGATAAGGATGTTCCTGTTGATGGCCTCGCGCATAGAAACACAAAACCCCGATCGGGCGTGAACTCTTAGAACTATTAATAATCGGCACGGCTACAGAAGTAAGCCCGTTTTCTGAATACAGACTGTAGGTTTTAGTTACAATTTTATCTTTCTGCCCCGTGTACGACCACTTTGTGCGTTGTTCTTTGAAAACCTCAGCGGCAGGAACTCCTATCTGATCGGGATTGATAGCAACCTGTCTTCGTTGATCGTACTCCAGCCTAACAGAGCTACTTCGTTTATTCAGCCCCTCGAGATACAGTTTCCCGTCGTGTGGCTCATACATCCATATTTCGCCCACGTCCCAGCCAATTTCTTCTAATATGAGCGAAACAATGGTTTTAAGCGTTTCCCAGTACTCGGTATGAACAGCTATGGTCTGATAAATATTTGAGAGTAACTGCTGACGCTGCTCTTCCACCAGTTTCTCACTGTACTCTGTGATCACCAACAGATGCAGATCTTCTAATATATTTTTTTCGGTGTGATAACGGCCAATAATGCGTTCACCATTTGCATCCTGCAGCTGAATAATTCCCTGATGATATCCCGTTTCCTCAAATTCTTTCCAAATCTTCCCAAACTCTTCAAACAATGTTTCAGGCAACAGCACCGATAATCGTTGTCCTTTTAAATCAGCCTGAGTATAGTGCAGGGTATCTGTAACCTGATGATTAATAGCCTCTATATCGCCGTTCTTATTAAAGAGAATCATCATATCTGATGTGTTCTCGAATATAGCTGCGGCGTAATTCTTCATCTGTCGCTGCTCTTCCTGAATAGCTCTTTTCGCCGAAATATCAATCGCCGAAACGATAGCTGCCCGGTGCTGCGGGTGAGAAATATTGTGGCTGGTAATTTCCACCTCTTTTTTCTTTCCCGATTTTGTGATGTGCATCCAGGTGCCGTGGTGGCGTATATTTTTTCCTTTGAGATGCTTTTTAGCCAGTTTTTGAATCTTATCCTTGTCTTTCTCCGGTCGAACATCCTGAATGGTCATATTCAAAAATTCTTCTTTCGAATAACCATAGGCCTTAATAGCCGCTTTGTTTACATCCAAAAATTGAAGAGTATCCAGATCGTATATCCACCGGGGTTGCGGAGATTCATCAAACAGAATTTTATACGGATTGACCACTGCTTCCGGGTCAATCTGTTTTTTATGGCGTTCGATGGAACATTGTATCACTTTTTCGAGCTGCACAGGTGTATAGTCCCCCTTCTCAATATAATCCTGTGCCCCCTTCTGAATAAAATTCAGCGCCTGATATTTGTTATCGGGCTTTGTTAGGATTACAACCGGCAGATGTGGGAAGATCGCCTGAACGCGGTTGAACGTTTGAAATCCAAAACTGTCGGGCAGGTTAAGATCTGTAATCACAAGCGAGAGTTTACTGACAGACTCAGACACCTTTACCGCCTCTTTCAAAGACGGTACGTGAAAGACTTTTTCGAGCCGGAGCTCCATCTTCTCTAATTGATCTGATAATTGAAGAAAATCGGGCTGATTATCCTCAATCACCAATAGTGTGATTTTCATAGCTTCTGTAAACTAATCCTATAGGAATACTTAGCGTACGATAAATGTAATTTAATACTCTTTTCTATCTGATCGCTATATTGTTTTACTTTATTTTTCCAAATGTGATGGGTAAAAAAATCCGCCGCCGTCAGGCTACTCCGTTTCAAAGATTCAACTGGACAAAGAATGTACTGCCTTCTCCTTCAATGCTTTCTACCCAAATCTCACCATTATGGTGTTCGGCTATGCGTTTGGAGATGGCAAGTCCCAGTCCGTTGCTGTCGTGATCAACGCTTTTTGAGCCTCTTTTGAAGAGTTTAAAGATTTCTTTTTGAAACTTTTCCGGTATTCCAATGCCGTTATCCTTGATCTTCAGCAGAGAACCCTCGTATTCTTCTGATTCAGCTACACTTACTTCAATTTTCGGGCTTCTGTCTTCACTTCTGTACTTAATACTGTTTGAGATCAGATTTTGAAGCAGGCGTAAAAACATAGTCGGATAAACTGTAAGCTTCGCGTCATCCCCAATAAGTGAAACTTCAGCCCCTGATCGTTCAATTGATTCGGCCAGGTTTTCTTTCACTATATCCAGATTTTTGGAAAGCAGAACATCTTCGCTCTCTTCACTCACTTTTCCTGAACGGGAATATTGAAGCAACGAGCTTATCATGATGTCCATTCTGCGTGCTCTTTCAGCAGCTTTGCTGAGTAATTCGGCGTCACGTCCCGTTGCGTTTATGGAATTTTCTACCAAATCAAGCACCCCAATAATGGCTCTGACGGGCTCTTTCAGATCGTGAGAGGCGATATAGGCAAATTCCTGTAGCTGTTCATTTACCCGACTCAGCTTACTATTTTTATCCTCCAGCTTTTTAGTGAACTCCTGAATCTGTTCTTCATGGAGCTTTTCAGCTGTTACATCCGACTGTATAACGAAGTAGCCTCTCAATGTGCCATCTTGTTTAAACAGAGGTTTACAAGTGAAGGAATTCCAAAAAGTGCTTCCACTTTTACGATAGTTCAGTACTTCAGCCTCAAACATTTCCGCTTTAGCGAGTTTATCACTCATCATAGCCAGCGTATCCTGATCTGACTCTTCACCAAAGAGAAACTCTTGTGGTTTACGCCCGAGGACCTCACGTCCTTCAAAGCCGGTCATATCCTTAAATGCCGTATTTACGTATTCAACTTGAAAATTTGTATTGGTGATGATAATTGCTTCGCGCGCATTTTCAACAATACTGCCCAGTAATTGCAACTCGTCTAATCTGTCTATTTTTTCAGATATATTTCTGGTGCTGCTGAGCATTTCAACAGGTTGCCCTGTGCTGTCCGTAATGTGACGCATTGTGGTTTCGAGCCATGCATAATTACCCCACTTAGTTTTAAAACGATACTGTATGGGTTTGCCGGTTTCCACAGTACTCAGATCATCAGAGTATTCTTCTTTTATGCGATCGAGGTCATCAGAATGCATAAAGTCGAGAGGAGATTTGCCTGTTAACTCTTCAGATCGATAGCCAAGAACATCCACCGAAGAGGGGGAAACATAGGTATAATTGCCGCCCATTTCGTGAATACCCACCACATCATTCGAATTGTTGGCAATCAGACGAAACATCTCATATTGCTTATCATAATCTTTACGAATTTTGTGCAGATCATCCTTCGATAATTTCAGTTCTCTCTGCACGAGACTAAGCTCGGAGATCTCCACAAACGATAGTACTACTCCCTTAATCTCATCATTGACCGTTCTGAATGGTGTAACGCGCATGATATAGGTACGATCTTCGCTGTCATTTATCGTTGTTTCGAACGGAATCAGCTTTTCCTGTACGCGTTTAATCTTATCTACATATTGCTGTAGCGGAAGCCTGGATGTAAAATTATGCAAACCGCGTCCAACATCACGATCATCAATATTTAAAATTTGTTTGATGGAATCGGAAAAGCGACGAATAGTCAGACTACTATCGAGAAAAAGAATCGCGATTTGCGTGCTGTTGAGCAGGTTCTTCAGATCATTGTTGGCTGCGCTGAGTTCCCTTACATTTTTCTCATACTCTGAATTTACCGTGTTTAACTCTTCATTCAACGATTTCAATTCCTCGTTAGAGCTCTGAAGCTCTTCGTTCGAGGCCTGAATCTCCTCATTGCTCGACTCCAGCTCTTCAATAGTTGCCTGCAGGCTTTCACGACTTGTATCTAATTCTCGTTCCAAAGACGTGATCCGTTCTGTAGTTTCTGGCGTAAGGGTTATAGATTCAACAACAATATTATCATCGATTAATGTCTCTGACTCAGCATCTCCCTTAAAGAAGTTTATCATGAACAACGTTTGCTTTACGTTTCGCAATATCAATCGACTGACAGTGACATCCACAAATGCGTCATCATCCGTTTCGACTTCTTTTTCAAGCTGAAGTTGCTTCAGCTTCACCGCTGTATCCTTGTTTTCTGCTTTGCTCAGCGCCACCTCAACAGGAATAGCCCAGGAGGAAGGAACCATATCAAAAATATTGTCTGTCATATCCCCCAATGGCACGCTGAGATACCGACGTGCTTTCCCGGTTGTATGCAGAACGTTGAAACTTTTGTTAATTACAACCGAATCGGGCACAAACTGTTGAATGAGCGCTTCATTCAATGATTTAGTACTCAATAATATCGATTCACTTCCTGGTTGGTCGTCTATATTCATTTTTTTCCCTTTGTACGATTTTGAAGGCCCCTTATCAAAGGTTGGTTGATCGACATATGTTGTGGAGTGTGTATTTTCGTAGATTCGGGCACTGGGATCTATTTCCCTGAAATAATCTCTTCTATTGCCCACCGATTCACTATCTCCAAGCATCAAGAACCCATTGGGACGTAACGCAAATCGAAACAGAGAAATTACTCGTTCCTGGGTTTTTGCATTCAGGTAGATCATCAGGTTCCTGCAGCTGACGAGATCTATGTTGGAAAAGGGTGGTTCCTGAATCAGATTATGAACCGAAAATACAATCATCTCTCTGATCTCGCGGACAATCTTATACCCATTCTTTTGTGGAATAAAATAGCGTGAAAGAAATTCTTTGGGAATATCTCTGGTGCTTGAGGTATTAAAAAACCTGTTTACCGCTTGCTTTATAGCACGCTCATCCAAGTCACTGGCAAATAGCGTAATGTCAAACTTTGCGTTTAGTTTTAGTGTGAAATCATCGAGTAGCATAGCCATAGCATAAGCTTCCTCTCCGGTTGAGCATGCGGGAATCCAAACTCTTAACTTACGGTCATGGTGTTTTTCAGCTCGTTCAAACAGTTCCGGAAAGACTCTCTCCCGCAATATTTTGAACGCTGACGAATTTATTGGAAAGCGGGTCACACCGATTAACATCTCACCAGCAAGAACTTCTGCTTCATCGGGGGCATCCCGTAAAAACGCGATATAATCGTCCAGCGTTGTATATCCCATCACTTTCAGGCGCCGAGCTATACGTCGCTGTATTGTAGAACGCTTATAGCCTTTATAATTGATATTGGCCTTCTCTTTAATGATGTCAAGAATCATGTTTATCCGCATTTCGTCAATTATTTCATCACCATCAAGCTGATGGTCAATCATCGACTGAATGCGGCTGTACATTTCCTCTACCGGCAACACCTGATCCACCATTTTCGTATCAATAGCACTGTTTGGCATTCCGTTAAATTTTGCCTGTTCAGGATTTTGAGCAATGGTGTACCCACCCGCATTTCGAACCTTTATCAATCCTTCCGATCCATCTGTGCCTGTCCCCGACAATACTATAGCACAGCATTGGTCTTCAAAATCGATGGCCATCGACTCAAAAAATGTGGTAATGGGGAAGGATAATGATTCTCGTTTTTTCTCCTCAAGCTGAAAAACCCCATCGACAATAGTAACCATTTTTTTCGGTGGGTTGAGATAGATTGTCCCCGGCTCGGGTTGCATATCCTGCTCAATTACCTTAATTGAGATAGATGTTATTCGGCTCAACAAATCATCCATCATACTTTTATGATCAGGAGCTAAGTGCTGTATCACCACAAACACAGCCTGGGTTTCCGGAGAAACAGATGAGATAAACTTTTCAAGCGCCTGTGTTCCGCCCGCTGAGGCTCCGAGTGCTATTATTTGAATATGCTGATTATTTTTATGTTCGTTCATGATCTAATCGCCGTAATCTTTAAATCAATACTATACTTTTTCACATCATATATAGCCCGTTTTATGATGCATTATATTTAGGACAAATTAATCTTAATAACAGATAAATCAACTCTCGTTGTTGAAATCAGCATGCAATTAACCGCTCCCAAACAGCACAAATTACTGTATTACAACGTGATATAACAAATCTTACATTTCAGTACAAGATCAACACAAGACTTGCACTTGTTTAAGATTAGCTCAAAAGAATTAGAAGCCGCGAAAATTGTGCTGAAAATGCTCATCGACCAGGGCCAGGATCTCACATCCGTAAAAACCATTCGATTGGTGCTGTTTGATGAAGAGTAGCTGAATATTCACCAATAGGTGTACAAAAAGTTCACATAAGAAATCGGCGAAACTCAGAGGTGAGCAGATACCCAAAAATCGAAAATCATCAAGATTTTCTGACTCGATTGCACCCTGAAATATTGAAGTGTGAATATAATTCGTATTTTTTGGGACCTTTTATGAGAAAAGGAGTATAGAACAATCAAACTTTATAGACTTACTTATGAATATTTATGTAGGAAATCTTTCATGGGATGCTAAGCGCGAAGACCTGGAAGAATTGTTTTCCCATTTTGGAGAGGTTACCCGCGCTTTTATCGTTCGAGACAAAAAAACACGGAAATCACGCGGATTCGGATTTGTTGAATTAGCTGATGAAAAAGCTGCTAAAGACGCTATCGAAAAACTGAATAATACCATGTTTATGGACCGTGTACTTGTGGTGAACGAAGCGAAACCCAAAAACGACTGATAACGGTTTCTAACACGTTATCTAATTCGGATTTTTTCCGATTGAATAAAAGGCTCAATTCATTTTCTGAATTGGGCCTTTTTTGTGTGCGGTTGTGAATTTTTTTCAAAATCTTGTTTGTGATCTTCATCCTTAAAGTAATTCTTCCAACCCGTGTAGTCGATCGGCGTGACGATCGACTACACGGGGGATTTGATCTGGCTTTTGGCTGGATGATATGTCATCCGTCAGGGGAATTTCATGAAATTCCCCTGACGGTAAATGGATGTGCAATCCTAACTCAGCCCCAAACACAACATCTGCTTTCTCTTCAAATTTCACGTATTTTCAACTTTTACTTTATTATCAACCCAAAAACACCCGGCCATTAGCGCGCTTTATGCAGATTCAAAAGATTCAGCTTCAGCATTTCAGAAATCACACGCATTCAGAGATGACGTGGTCGGATGATATTAACCTGATTCTGGGACACAATGGCGCCGGAAAGACCAACATCATCGATGCTATTCATTATCTGTGTATGTCGCGCAGCTTTGCGGCTTCGTCCGATCAATATGTGATTGAGCACAATCATTCATTCTTTAAAATTGACGGCTGGCTTTCGGGATCTATTCGCTCTGAATTTAAAGTCACATGCAGCTACAAGCGTGGAGAGGGGAAAAAGATCTGGGTAAACGACAGCCCCCTCGACCGCCTCACCGATCTTATCGGCATGGTTCCCGTGGTTGTTTTAAGTCCACAGGACAGAAAGCTGACAGCTGAAGGCCCGTCAGAGCGACGTAGTTTTTTAGATTCAATGATCTCTCAGCAATCGAAAAGTTATTTCCGTGATCTGCTCGATTACAAGAAAGTGGTGAAGCAACGCAACGCTGTTTTGTCGAATTATGGGCTGGGCGAATCGGGGAAAGATCACTTTCTGGAACCGTGGGATGAACAATTTTGTCGCCTTGCAGCCCGCATCACCTTGAAACGGGCTCGGATTCTGAAGCAATTCGCTGAATTTTTGGAAGAAGTGTATCAGAAAATAGCCTCGCTCCATCTCAAGCCCCGCATGGAATACAAAGGCGCAATGTCTATTTCTGATGATGACGATAATGAGATGACAGAAGAGCAATTGACAGAAATTTTTGAGAAACAATTAAAAGCAGATTATAAAAAAGAGCGTGACCGACAATATACCGGTGTGGGACCTCATCGCGATGACATTATTTTCTGGCTCGACGATATTGAACTGCGCAAATATGGCTCACAGGGGCAGCATCGTCTTTTCGCACTGGCATTAAAAATGGCTGAATTATTTTATCTCACTGAAATGCTCGACGATCTCCCAATATTTTTGCTCGATGATGTTTTCGGTGATCTCGATCCTCAAAAAGTCAATCTCCTGTTCGAAATGCTCGATGAGCACAATGGACAAACATTTGTCACTGCCGCAAATCCCGATGTATTTGAAACCGTATCGGATGCGGTAAAAAAGCGGATTAAATGGTATAATGTGGAAGAAGGAATAATAACGGAGAAGAATTATGTCGATGTTTAAACGCCAGCCCAAAGCGCTGGGAGATGTACTGGGAAAATTTCTTGATCAATATCCGCATAAGCGGAAATTGCGTCAGGGTATGGCCATTCACCAATGGTCTAACATTGTGGGAGAAATGATTGCGGAAAACACAAAATCTCTTAATTTCGAAGGAAATCGCCTCGTTATTAAAATGAGTTCATCGGTCTGGCGCCACGAAGTTCACAGTCAGCGCTATACCATTATGGGAAAGGTGAACAAAAAAGTAGGCGATACGATTGTGGAAGATATCATTGTACGCGAATAAGCGCAGCGCATGGAAGAAATATCATTTTTTGAAAAAATTAAGCAATGGTTTGAGAAAGACTCTGACAAAGAACGCATCCTCAACCGCGAACGAGTTGGCATCTTCATTGTATCGTACATCATCGCGCTCGGACTTTGGTTTTTGGTCAATCTCGGGCGGGAGTATAACATTACTGTAAAAATACCCATTGAAGTGGCCTCCGTACCCAATGGCAAAGCCTTAATCTCAGCGGTACGCGACGAAGTTGAGGCTAATGTTAGCGGTGAAGGCTGGATGTTGCTCAATATTTCCAGCAATAAGCCTACGCTTCAGGCAGATCTTGAGTCGTCGGTAAACGATGATTCTATCTACACATTGAACGCCCTCGAATCACTGCGCCGGCAGATGATCAACTATCCGAATCTTACCCTTCTGAAAGTCACACCACAGGAAATTGAAATCCCTCTGGATGATCTCATGGAGAAAAAAGTACCCGTGGTTCACAATCTTGATATCAATTTTCGGTCGCAGCATAAAATGATAGGTAAACCACGATTGATTCCCGATTCAGTTGTAATTACCGGAGCGGCCAGCAAACTCAGAGATATCAACTTCTGGCCAACAGAATCGTTGACGCTCGATGAAGTAAGAAGTCCGGTGGATGCTACCTTAAAACTTTCGCAACCGAGTGAAATGGTAAACTTAAGCCGAGAATCTATTCGCTACAGAGCAGATGTGGAGGAGTTTACTGAAGGAGAAGTAAGAGTACGGGTCAGAACTATAAACCTTCCCCGGGATGCTGATGTGGAATACGACCCATCGGCAATTACCATCAAATATGACGTTCCGTTGAGCAAATATGAAACTTCGCAAGATATTATCCCCTATCGCGTGTATGTTGATTACAGCGAAATTGTAAACGATTCAACCAGATTCATCACCCCGCGGGTTGAACCTGTCGATTCCACACTGAATTTAGACATCCGCAACTGGTCACCCCGAAGAATTTCCTACTACAAAGTTATTGAGGAATAGGCTTAGGCAATCCATCCTGGGCAGCCGACAGGCGTCAGTCGAAGGGTGCCGGGACGGGTTAACCAAGGCTCATGATTCGTTGACGAGTTGATAAGTTGATGGTCAGGCAATCTACCCTGAGCTTATCGAAGGGACGATTGACTAAACTTCCCGAATAGTAAAAGAAGATTTTAAACCAAAAGACTAAATCCATCCTGGGCAGCCGACAGGCGTCAGTCGAAGGGTGCCGGGACGGGTTAACCAAGGCTCATGATTCTATTAAAACAGGCAGGTTTATAGCTTTACAGCCCGGGTTTAAATCGCCCTTTGTAATCCTTCAATAAACTCAGAATGGATTCCTCAGCATCCCGACGCATCAACCATTCAAAATCTCCATATTTCCACATCAGCCCTAACCTTTGGTTCGCAAAGGCAGTGCAGTTCTTGTATATTTAGGGTTGAACCAAACTCTGAGAGACAAGTATCATGAATCGGAATCACAAGTTAAGTATCATCGCTGTTTTTGATGATAATCACGATGTAATTGAACCCACGTTGACCGCTTTATTAGAGTGTGAGCAGGTTGAACACGAACTCAATATTATTTACGATGGCACGCAGGACATTGGCCGGGAAACGATTCAATCCCTGCTTGAATATTATCCAAAAGACGATGTTTTTTTCTACGATCACGAACAGCCTCAGGGAATTGGTTCTTCCATAAATGAGGGATTATTCAACAGCAGCGGCTCTGTCATCTGGCTTGTCCGCGATTTGGAATCTGTTGATGAAGAAAAGCTCAAATCTCTCAGTGAAAAACTTGCCCGAAGTGGCGCCGCATGTTGTGGCGTTTTGCCCGATAATGACGCCGATATTTTAACCCTGCTCGATGATTCAACGTCCGCTAAAGAGCAATCCTTTTTATGGAACAGAGACGCGTTTAAGGATTTTGACTTTTTCTTTTCTCAGTTTTTAGGACATTTTCACAATACCGAGCTTTTCCTCCGGCTACTACCGGATTACTATCTGCCTGTGGCGGAATCGTTTGTAACAACAACCGGAATGTATAAGGCGGATAAGAATAAAAAAGTGTATCAGGAGGTGTTGTTCTCTATGCTGCGCAGCAATTTGTTTGAAGATGCTCAAAAACGCCATTTTATGGATCTTCTGAGAGAAATCCTGTTCCAGACGCCTGATGGGGAAAAGGAAGAATCTTCTGCAGATATAAGTGATAACAATCCTGAAACAGCCGGATCACCAGTAAATTATGATCCCGTATTGGAAGCGCTCGAAGAGGAAGAAAGCTATCCCGAACCTGAATATCTGCTCACTGAGGCCCAGCGCGAACGCCAGCTGGGTAATTTTTCCAGAGCATTAGCTATTGTGAGAGAAGGACTTGAGCATTATGAAGATCACGACCAGCTTAAGAAATTTCAGATTGAGCTGTTGGAACGCCTGGGACGTTATGTAGAGGCATCAGAGCTCAAACACGCCAAACCTCACCACCCGCCGGTAACAGAGGAACAAAAAGAAGAGCCTGCTGAGAAATCAGAAAATGTTAGTGATGGTGATAGTGAGACTATTCCCGAAGCCGAAAAGCCTGATGTTCCGTCTGATGAAAACCTATCCGCAGAAGAACAATCTGCAATCACAGAAAACGAACCTGTTAAGCCGGGCGAAACTCCCGAGCTGAGTGATGACAAAATTGAAGTTTCAATCATCATTCCAACTATGGCCCACGGACGACATCTTTTGGAAACCGTCCTCGCTTCCATTCAGGAAAATATTGATCCAGAAAATACCGAGTTAATTGTTGTTGATAACGTAAGCCTCGACGATACATTTGAGCTTCTTGAAGATCTGGAAAACATCAACTTCTTTAATCTGACCGTGCTCAGACAGCAACAAAATCAGGGATTCGGGCGAAGTATTAATATCGGACTTGATATCGCCAGAGGAGATTACGCACTCGTTCTGCATAACGATGTATTGGTCCATTCAGATCTTCCAACACTTTTCAAACAACGCTTTGAGCAGGATGAAAGCATTGGAATTATCGGCCCGCTTACCAACCGGACTTTAAACCCCGATCAGTTTTTGCCTCAGGATTCAGAGCCACAGGAGGCCATTGAAGAAACCGAATACGTTGACAGTTTCTGCTTTATGATTCCTGTGAAGGATGATCTCAGAATGGATGAACAGTTTGGACTCGCCTACTTCGACGACATGGATCTTTGCCGGGCGATAAGAGAGCGCGGGAAGAAAGTGGTTGTTGACAGATCGGTATTTGTGGAGCATTTTTTAGGTGAAACTACGCGTCAGCTGAATATTGAGCCCGGATCACAACGCTACTACGATAATGAATGGCTGTTTCACACCAAATGGGGCAACATGCCGGAAATGCCTCAGGAAATTCTTGAGAAGGATGAAATAACCAAGCTCTTTAACCTGGAGCAATTTCTGATTAATGGCCACGTGACCGATCAGCAAAAACAGATGTTTAAAGATTGGTTTACGGATGAGATCAAAACCTTTATTCTCAATGAAACCTGGGAACCGGATTATTTTTTCCTGCTACTTCGCCTGCTCATGAAAAACGATCGACGGGATGTATTGCGCATGCTCGAAGATAGAATAGAGCGCTATGAACTCCCTCCCGGTCTGGTTGATGAACTCGTTGAGTACTATTTCAACAAAAATATTTTCTCGCGCTGTCTGTACTACATCGACAAATTTACCAATCCCGCCAACGACAAATATCTGATCTACCGCCTGCACATTGCCTGGGCTGAACGAGATCAGGATCGGGTACATCAGTTGATGGAGCAGTTGCTTGAGAAAAATCCCGGAAACCCTGATCTGATGAACATCATATCTGCCTATCACAAAGAAAACGGTGATCCTGAAAGCTCAAAAGAGTTTAAGGAAGTTGCAGCACAGCTCGATCCCATAAAGTTTGGACGACGGGATTCACGGGAATATTTTGGAGAGAATTCATAGTGATTGTTCGCAATCTGACAGAATGTAAGTCGGAAGAGAATTAAAATTAGCTCTAATCCGTTTGATCTGATACATTAACACAGGATCAAATTTCTACAGGAAGCGAAGAATCAGGAATCATGGATAACGCACTCATCATTTTCGTTAAAAACCCACAACCGGGGAAAGTAAAAACCCGATTAGCCAAGACGGTGGGCGATGAACGCGCGCTGGAAGTCTATAATGAGTTGATGGAAATTACCGCCCGGGAAGTCAGCAAAGTTTCCAACGCCGACTGCTTTGTATTCTACAGCAACTTTCTGCCTGAAGATGATAACATCTGGAAAGATGAATACGTGATTAAAGAAATTCAGGAGGGAGAAGGACTCGGAGAACGCATGAACAATGCTTTCAGTCATCTTTTTGAGCAGGGATACAAACGCGTGGCTATTATCGGAAGCGATCTGCCTGAACTGACGCAAGAACTCATAGAACAGGCTTTTTCAGAACTTGAAGAGGTTGATGTGGTTCTCGGTCCCGCTAAAGACGGTGGGTATTATTTATTGGCGATGAAAAAACTTTTTCCTCAATTATTCGAAGATAAATCCTGGAGCACCGACGCTGTTTTTGATGATACAATTGATGATTTAATCAGCATGAACAAAATCTGGCACGAGCTTCCCATTCTCAATGACATCGACACCGAGGAAGATCTGAAGATGATGGACGTAAAACGAATGCTCAGAAAAGCCACGCAGAAAGAATCGCTTCAACTATAATTATCATTCTACTGCTGATTTAAATTATTCCGTTTCATGCCCTCTCTCAGCGTAATTATTCCAACCTATAACGAAGAGCAAACTCTCAACAAAACGGTTCAGAATCTGCTCAAAACCGCTAAAACACCTTCCGAACTTGAAATTATTGTAGCTGATGGCGGAAGCAACGACAAAACTCAAGAGATTGCTGAAAACCTTCCGGTCAGATTTCATTCCTGCGACCGCAAAGGCCGGGCCGCTCAGATGAATGAGGGCGCAGATCTTGCCTCAGCTAACATTCTTTACTTTTTACATTCCGATACATTAACTCCACAGCTTTGGGATGATCATATTTTAAATACCTGGAAAAAAGGTCACAGAGCGGGATGTTTTCAGCTAAAATTCAGTGATGATCATCCGGTGCTAAGATTCTACAGCTGGTTCACCCGCTTTCAAAAACGTGCCTTTCGCTATGGCGACCAAAGTGTGTTTGTCAGCAGAGAGTTTTTCAGAAAATCAGGCGGTTATCTGGAAGATCACATTGTAATGGAAGACAACGAGTTTATCTGGCGAGCGTTTCAGGAGATCGGCTTTGTGATTATGAATGAGGCGGTTATCACCTCTGCCCGGCGCTATCGCGAGAACGGGATTTTTCGTCTTCAGGCGGTGTTTTTACTTATTTACCTGGGATATTTCATGGGATATTCTCAGGAACAGCTGGTGGCTCTTCACAAGAAGATGTTGCGGGGATGATTTGGGTTTACGAGATGGATTTGATAAATCAGATCCGTCCTGCGGAAACTTCTGGAAACTCTGCTTACTCTCTCCAGTCCGTCTTCGGCCGGTCCAATGCTTTGCTGCCCATTTTACTTCTGTGAATCTCTCTCCCGGGATCGGCTCTGCCATCCCGCATTTGGGGCTGGCTACCGATGCTCGTCGCACAAGATTTTGGGCGTTTACAATTTATAAAATCAGCTAACGTTTTTCTAAGTAATGAGACACCGACAGGTGTCCAACCATTCTGTACAAACAGAATGAAATAGCCATGAGAAATATCAGCGAGAGAGCTCCATCAGTTAAACCACCCTTCGGGGTTGCTAACGATCCGATTCAAAATAGCCTCAGGTGTTACCTGGGGCTATTTTCATCCTGTCCCATGATGAGTTAAACGCCATTCGGCGTAAGATTTTGTCTCCAGTCCGCCAGCCGGTCGGAGGCTCTGCCGTCCCGTATTTGGGGTTGGTTACCGATGCTGGTCGGTCAAGATTTTGGGCTTTTATAATTTTCCAGCTATTGAAGTGTATCAAAATTACTTATGAGCTTAGTGCTCCGCGGCGTGGCGGACGGCAAATCCTGTAACCCGGAATTCCGCAACGCGATCCCGTCGGGGCATTCCGGGGATAGTTAACTAACCCAAACAAGTAAGCGCCGTAGGTACGACCTGTTTTGTTATATAATCCGTCCTTACAGGACTGTTTTGTAGCTGAAATTTTGCGTTTACATGATTTGAAGATTTCAGGAAGGTTAGCGCCTGAAATGCTATTCAACCCGGACATTTTTGATCAGATAATTCGTCAATATCCAAATCAACGCGGTAACCTCACCTCCCCATCAACATCTCCTTAAACCGATTAACAATCTCAGGATCGGTTGATCGAAACTCTTCAAAAACGACGTGTGATTCGGGCTGTTTCGGCTTTAACCTTATTCCCCAAAGTGGTTTCACGGATGTTGGCAGCATAGCGTAGCGGCCATCTCCGATAAGCAGCGAATCTTCAGGATGCTCAATTAATATTCCCTCAGAAAGCACAGAAAATCGTTCAATATCATTGACTTGAAGATCATCCAGCTCCGGGGTTGTACTCAAAAAGTTCGATACATCTAACAGCGGTGTATCTTCTCCCTCATAAACTTTGATTTCGCTCCAGGGCAAAAGATGAAATCCCGCTGTGTACAACACATCATCCGCCACATATTTTCCGCTCCAAAGCCAGTTATTCGCAATGGTGGGTTTTGCCAGCAGATAAGAAACAGGGAGATGTCCACGGCTATCGGCAAGATTTATAATTTCAGATTTCACCCGGTTATGATTCCAAGCAGCCCAATTGAGGTACAGTAAAGCCCAAACGATGGATAGGAAAAATCCTTTTTTATGCTTTGAAATCACGCTCCATAAAAATCCACCCAAAATGCCCACTGTAAACAGCGGATCGAAGACAGAAACCAGATTCCACGCGATGCGCTCATCTGAAAACGGCCACAGAAGTTGAGTTCCGTACGAGGTAAACGCATCAGCAACGCCAGACGTCAACATACCTATAAGCGTGAAACTCCAGAGTGTCACGAAAGAGAGACGATTTTTCAAAAACAGCCATAAAATTCCTGAAACAAATACAGCGCCAAAGGGGGCGAATAGCAAACTGTGGGTAAAAAAGCGATGAAATTCGAGCTGAAGAAGAGGATCGGAAGCAGAATGAATCAACACGTCCAAATCAGGCGCTAAAGCACCGGCGCCACCGGCCACAAGTATCGGCCAACGGTTTTCTTTCTGCTTTTCACGTGAAAGAAGTCCGGCAGTTACAGTCCCTAAAAGTCCGTGTGTGAGAGGATCCATGCTTTAAAATTCGCTCAATCGGAGAGCTTAGCAGTTTTAATCATTCATTCAACCGGAGTAAACTCCCACTCCATGTTATACGACCATTTGTCGAAGTAAATATTTCCGCCACGCCATTCAACTTCGCCCCGTTGGGAATCAACGGTTTCTGAGCGAAAATGCTTTTTCTCAGGATTAAACTCACGGGAGTAATCATCATTAAAAATCACCCGGTAGCTGTCCATGCCGCCGAGGTAAAAATAGGCGCTTTTTTCATCGGGCGCTCCCTGTAGTTTTCCGTGAGTCACATCAACAGGAACCCAGCCATAGGGCTCAAAATAAGCCATCATCCAGTCGTGCATGGTATCAAACGATTCGGGAGAAAATTCCCAGCCGGATTGCCAGCGAGCCGGAATACCGTTCATTCTGAAGAGTGTCATCAACAACATAGAAACTTGTCCGCAATCGGCCTGACCAGTCTCAAACGCGTATTTACCAAGATTTCGGATCGTTGAATATTCCATCGCGCCGGCCCAGGGAATCGCATCCACATAGTCGAACAACATTTTTGCTTTGATGAAAGGATTGGTTTCATCACCAATCAGATCAGCAGACATCTCTTTGAGTTCATCAGTAAATTCAATGTGTGGGAGACGCTCTGACAAAAAATGATCGAGCTCTGCTTTTTTCTCATCCGACAGCTCCTGAACTGTTTCCGCTGAAAGTGGAGCATAAAATCCATTCGAGGTGTATTCGTACGCAACTTCAAAATGCAACCCTTTTCCGGCCTCAGCGATATCCTCCATATAAATAGTGCGCTGCATCTGCTTTTCCGGAGCCACAAAGTAGGTTGTATGACTTGTTTCGATCAAATTTACATTCATCTGCCGATTCTCAATTTCTCTTGGAAAAGGAATCCAAACGCGTACTTTTTCTCCATGCGGAACAGCATTGGCGTCCACCGTGACCGATTGAGTAATCTTTGCCCTCATCGGTTTCACATAGGGAGATGTTGAATTTTGAGCGGCTTCCATCACCTCTCCGTGATGTTCATTCCATTCGTAGAGTGGCGGTTCTTTGGTGAAATAGTCCATTGCACGGGTGAGCTTCTCCCGTGCATCTTTATGAACA
>Ga0306910_1000481_pt1 | contig 18744 bp, 22 predicted proteins | sample AntRauMFilla2698_FD_190438 | JGI IMG/M metagenome (GOLD analysis project Ga0306910, IMG submission 190438) | Saline lake microbial communities from Rauer Islands, Antarctica - Metagenome Filla 2 #698 (v2) (version 2) | ecosystem: Environmental > Aquatic > Non-marine Saline and Alkaline > Saline ... | reverse complement strand
AACTATCCCGTAAGACGGTTTGAATTTATACTGGAAAGTTCCGGGAATTGACTTTTTTATCATCGAGGGACTGGCTCTGCCGTCCTGCAATCAGGGCAAGAAAGAATCCCCGTCTGACGGCTGAAACAATCCAAATATTATGCGCCATGACAGCGCCGTCTGACGGGTTGAAAATAGGCGTTTTCTGGCAATCGACTTCTGAAGTCACTTCGGGTGCAATTTTGGTGCTTAAGGTATTGATATGGCTTTGGTTACGGCGACTTCCGAAGTCTTTGGGTGGGATAACCTAAAGCGTTTGTTGCCATTTCCATGCATCACGGAGGGCATCTTTTAAATCAAACTTCGGACGCCAGTCAAGCTCGCTGAATATCTTCTCAGTATCGGCCCAAACCTGCTCAATATCACCCGCGCGGCGTTTACCAATGGTGTAGTTAAGATTAACACCGGTGACGTCTTCAAACGATTTTACCACTTCGAGAACAGAATTGCCATTCCCGGTTCCAACGTTGAATACATCAAAAGTTTGCGGTGTTTGCTGATGCAGAAATTCAATTGCTTTTACGTGCGCGTCAGCCAGATCCATTACGTGAATGTAATCGCGGATAGCGGTGCCATCAGGAGTGTTGTAATTATCGCCGAAAACAGTGAGTTGTTTTCTGATACCGGCAGCTGTTTGTGTGACAAAAGGAACAAGGTTGGCGGGAACGCCTTTGGGAAGTTCGCCAATAAGTGCGGTTGGATGAGCCCCAATAGGATTAAAATAGCGCAGCGCTATGATACGGCTGTCGGCACCGCTTTTAATGTGGTCGGTGAGTATATCCTCACATATTTTTTTAGTATTTCCGTAGGGACTTTCAGCGTCCTGTCTTGGTGTGGATTCTTTTACAGGCAGTTTTTCGGGCTGACCGTACACGGTGCAGGAGGAGGAGAAAACCACATCTTTGCAGTCGTGATTGCCCATAACTTCCAAAAGTGTAATGAGTGAAAGAATGTTGTTTTTGTAGTATTTTAGAGGCTTTTCTGTGCTTTCACCAACGGCTTTGTAGGCGGCAAAGTGAATGACTCCCGCAATATCCTGCTCATCAAAAACGCGATTCATGAAATCGGCGTCGTTGCAATCTCCTTCGTAGAAAATGACGGCAGATTTAATTATTTGCTCAATTTTCGGGATAACCTCTTTCTCAGAATTTGAAAAATTATCAACTATCACCGGCTTAAATCCGGCGTTATGCAATGCAACGGCTGTATGCGACCCAATATATCCCGCTCCGCCTGTGACTAAAATACTTTTCATAAATAACTGTGGCTGTTTTGTATTTGATAGAAGAATTTCTGATGTAAGATAGGAGATTGAGCTTGAAATGCCGAATGGGCAATCAACAAAGTGATGCTAATCTTGTCTTTATGAAAAAGACAAAAAGGGAAACTATTGTCATCGTTGAAGAGGACAAATAATGCAATGTGTGTCCTTTTTGTAGTAAATAGGATAAACAGGATTCAATGGATATGAAATCACAGGGCTTAAAAATAGGGAAGAATAGTTTGTATGATTATCCGGACTATTATGAGGAAGCGTACGCTTTATTTACAGTTCCGATGTTCACCGAAAACCTCCGGGAACAACAAAGAAATCCACGTAAAATCTACACCGTGGATATTGGCCTGAAGCGGGTCATGTCAACTTGATAGTGGGCGGGCACTTGAGAACGCTGTTTTTATAGAATTAAGAAGAAGTAATCGCGATATTTGTAAATGGAAAGGAAAACAGATTGTTGATTTTTGCCTGAGTGATCATTCCGGTTTACATCTCTATAACGTTTCGGAAACCCTTCAAAATCCCGATACAAGAAAGAGAGAAATTGGCGGATTAATTGAAGGAATGAAGGAGCTTGATTTAGAGGAAGCGTACATCATTACTTTAGAAGAAACGGAAACCATAGAGCAGGATTCAAAAACAATTCACGTTCTGCCATTTGAGGAATTTGCTTTGAGATAACCGCAAAATCATAAACTGGAGTGCTGTAAGCTGAGTAAATTCTGAAACTCGGAATTCCGCAACGCGATCTCGTCGGGGCATTCCGGGATATAAAAAACCCAAATCCGACATATTTTAAAATGGTCCGTGCTTACAGCACTCAGTCTTTAGGTTAGTTCAAGTTTAACCGGAATAAATTCCGGCATAAGATATGAGCCGAGCCGCTGGCTCTTGAAAACGTTGGTTGAGCTGAGAACGTGTTAATAACCTCAGTTCGATTCAAAACTAATCTGCAAAACCCTTTTGAAGTATTCTCAGATTTGTATCCAAAATTCACATTTTAAAAACCTCACGCCGAATGGCGTTTAACTCATCATAGAATATGATGAAAATAGCCTCAGGTAACACCTGGGGCTATTTAAAATCTTGACTTCAGCAAACCCCGAATGGGGGTTTTAACTTCGGCTTAGTACAGAAAACCATCAGAAAATCCTTTTTTCAGTCAAGTATTTCTTTCAAACTAAATCTTATGCTAATTTTAAAAGATGGTGTATTCATGTTTGAAAGAAGCCTTTCAGTAACATCGTTTGTCTAACCCACGAACTAATCCTCGAACGCTTTCGGGGGTAACTCATCTTTTCTTGTATGCTCACGTTGAGCTTTAGCTCAGGGCTATATTATTCTGTTTGTACAGAATGGTTTGACACCTGTCGGTCTCTGTTTATTACAAAAACCATGTTCTGAATTGTTAATCAAGAGTTTGTTATCTGCTCATATATTTTTTTCCCGAAAATTACTTAATTATCATGAATCAAACTCTGGTTCATACCAACTGGATTTTATAGTGGGATTTTTGTCACTTGACATGAACCAGATTATTACATCTTTCAATGACCATCAATCATGTTGGAATTGAAGTGCCTTCAATCTTTAATCCCACCTACTTCAAAAAAGCAGGCTTCACGCTATTCTCCGTGCGTTCACGGTTCAATTCTTCCTCAAACATTCTTTCCACGGCTTTGAGTGTGTCGGTGTCGTCGGGACTTAAATCCCAGCGAATAGCTTTGAAGCGGGGAAGTCGCAATGTGTAGTTGGCTTTGGTGCGGCGATTAACCTGAATCTCCTCAAACTCTAATTCCACCACAATTTTGGGAATGAGTCCGAGGGTTGGCCCGTATTTTTCAGCTATCAGCGGGCGGATTTCTTTATTTAATTTTTTTAACTCTTCGTTAGTAAATCCACCGTAAGCTTTTCCGATGGGGATGAATTCTTCTAAGTATCTGTCATCTTCTTTTACATTAATTCCCAGCGTGAAATCACTGTACGTTCCACCTCGTTTTCCGCTTCCGGCGTGAGCGTACATGATCACCGTGTCGAGCGACCCCGCCGGTTCTTTTACCTTCAGCCACTTATTTCCCCGCTGACCATATTCGTACACGCTGTCTTTCCGTTTGAGCATCAAACCCTCATTTCCATGATCTTTAGCCAGCTTGAAGAGTTTTTCCACGCCCTGCTTACTTGCCAATTTTTTTACGGTTGAGATGGGTAAACCTGTTGATTCATGAACTGTCTCCAGTTGTTCTCTGCGTTTTAGAAAAGGCTTGTCGAGATGTAATTCCTGATCACTGAACAGAAGATCGTACCCGATGAATAAAACCGGATATTCTTTCAACAGCTTCTTTGATGGTTTCTTCACGCCCATCCGTTTTTGCAGAAGCTGAAATGGTTGAATGGTGTCATTTTTGAACACGCAAATTTCTCCGTCCAATACCATGTTGTTCAAACCGTGCTGATTAAACTGAAGATCGAGTTCAGGAAAAGAGTGTGAAATATCATTTTGGTCGCGTGAAAACAGCGCTATTTCTCCATCCTTTATGTGAGCCTGACAGCGCATCCCATCAAATTTTTCCTCGGCGATATACTTTTCAAAATCAATGTCAGAGGCCGATGATATCGGTGATGCCAGCATAAAATGGACAGGCTGGAAAAACTCAAATTCCACTGTGTGGAGATCTTCATTCAGCAATTGCTCTGCCGTTTCCTCAATGGAGCCGTTTAGCATATAGGCAAAACGCACATCATCAGAATCAGCGTCGAACGTTTCGGCAAGTCCGCGAATAATGCTTTTGGTTTCAAATCCAATTCGAAGTGAATACTGCATCAGCACGCGAATCATGAATTTGATCTCCACAGGACTTAGCAATTTCCAGCATTCCTGAAGAAGTTCAGATTTTTCATCTCTGTTTTTAGCCGATTCGAGTTTTTCAAACCACTCGTACATCTCTGAGAGTGTAAGATGCTGTTCTTTTCGTTTGTCCCGGCCAGTCGGCCAGTTTCGCATTAGTTTTTCAATGGTTTCTGAACCACTTCCGGTGGCTGTCCTGCAGGCTTTGAACACCAGATCGTAATCCATCTCAAGAAATTCCGCCGCCGCTGTTTGTGTGGTACGATGACCAATAACGGCTCGTCTCCCTGACTTTTTACTGAACGCTCCTTCAGTAAAGTATCTCAGAGCAAGTTTGATGTCAGAAGGGTCTTCAACAGAGCTGAGATATTCTTCAAAAACAGCGATTTTGCCGTTTATTCCACGGGTGTCAGCGATCTTCTGTGCTGTTTGGGCGAAGTATTTGAATGTAGACGCTGAAGAGTTTGACATAATTTCTACGATTCATCAAACATTTGCCGTTCTGATTGCTCCCGATCTCTGTACTCTTTCAGCGAATCAACCGTAGCGAGTGGGGCTGATCGCAAACCGTTCTTCTCCAGATAAAATTGCACCACATCGGGATTTGGTGTGTGGGTGATGAGTGTGAATTTTGGCTGTAATTGCTTGCATATTCTCATGAGCTCATAAAAATCAACGTGATCGGACAGGGCGATGCGTTTATCGATAATCATCTGCTGTCGCCTTGCTTCATGAGCTGCCCAGCCAGAGACATAAGCCACTTTTTTGCGCTTCACATTGCTGAGCTTATTACTCCCAAGGACGCTGGAAGGCACCACTAACGCATGTCCTTCTGTTTCTGAATAGTTGATTCGTTTGTAATCTCCCAAATCAATCCCGGCATCATCATACACTTTACACAATGGAAATCCTGATTCGTGAATCATGCAGGGAATATTTTTTTCCGCCAGTGCCATCATCACCTCCTGACCTTTTCCCAGATTATAAGCGAGAAAAATGGGTGTATTTCCGGCATCGAGGTGTTCCCGGGCAAAAGTGGTGATCTCATTAAAATAGTGAGAGTGATCTTCCCAGCGATAGATTGGGAGACCAAATGTGGCTTCAGGAATAAATATATCTACGGGTTTATCTGGTAGTTCAAATCCCTCAGAGGCAGGAGAGGCGGGTGCTCGAAAATCTCCCGTGTAGAGCAGATTCCCATTCTCTGTTTCTACAAAAATCATGGCGGAGCCTAAAATATGTCCGGCAGGATAAAATGTGACTTTCGCTCCGTTTACCTCAATTTCCTCAGAAAATTCAATCGTCTCAATTTCGCCCTTAAATCCCCTGAGCGCCATAAATCGGGCGGTGGGTTCTGTGGCATAGACCTTATTCTTTTTATTTCGCGTAACGTGATCGGCGTGGCCGTGGGAGATAAAAACAGCGTCCATATCTGCATAACGCGTGTCAATGCCAATCTTGAATTCGGGCAGAACAATTCCATGACCTGAGGAATGCTCAAGAACAAGTTTTAACCCGAATAATTCACGAAAAAGCATATTTTGTTTGTTAAGTAATTGATTATAATAATTATACTTAAAATAAAGTATAGCCCAAATTTGAGTGTCCATCAGTACGCTGCGAAATTTGCTCGTGTGCTGCGTTGAAGTTGAAATAGCGCACTCAGTGTATAAACATACACTTCACTTACCATTTCAACTTCGCCTTGCCCACAAACAAATTTCTTGGTGAATAATCCGGGTTAAGCGTTGTAAGATTGAATGAGCTGGTAACACAGAAAAAACGTGATGAGTCCGAGTGCGGTGGCAAAAGCGCCGGCTTTTCTGTAAAAGCTATCAAGCTGAGCCTGATTTTCGTTCCAAAATATTCTGAATTGGTCCCATTTTACCAAAAACTGTCCGATGATAAAGACCATCGCCACAACCCAGACCGAGTAGATGAACGGAAGCCAGCGAAAGGGAAAAAAGGAGAGAATGATGCTCACCACGGCAAACAGAAAAACATATTTCATCATCTTGATGACAACAGCGGGAGGTTTTGAATGCTGAATAGCTTCGAGCGTGACGTCAATAATAGCGCCGGGATTAATCAGCCAGATAAATCCTTTTGAAGTGAGAATAGAAGCGCAGGCCAGATACCAGACCACAAGCCATTTAAAGGCGAAAGATTCCATGGGATATTACTTTTTGGGATCAGTATTCAGCTGGAGTAACGCCTTCGGGGAGGTTGGACATAATGACTTCACGTAAAACATTCAGGATTTTGTTTTTGCTATACATGCGTCCATAGAGCAGGCGCACATTTCTCCCGGGATTGCTCTCTTTAAACGGCCTTACATATTTCTGTTTCTCTTCAGATAAATCAATAGTGGCGAGATAGGGAAGGATAGTAAAACCGTAGTGCTGATCCACCAGTTTGATGAGTGTCTCAAGGCTTCCACTCTCAAAATGCACCTGATTTTTCTTTTGTTTCGATGTGGCTTTACACAAATCGAGGGTTTGATCCCGCAGACAATGCCCTTCGCTCAAAAGCCAGATTTCATCGCGTTCCAGATCGGAAGATTGAATGTATTCTTCATCATAAATATGGTGTTCGGGAGAAACATATGCGGTAAAAGGCTCAAAAAAGAGCGGTAATTCTTTAAAATGATGATTAGGCGGAGGCGTGGCAATTATTCCGACATCAATCTGATCTTCGTGCAGTTTTCCAATGATTTCATTTGTCATCAGCTCCTGGAATATGAGTGTGACATTCGGATACGTATCTGTGAATTCTTTCAGGAATCGTGGAATGAGATAACTTGAAAGCGTGGGAATAATTCCTATCCGATATTCTCCCTCAATTGTATCGCGGTTATCAGAGATGATGTGTTTGATCACCTGAGATTCCTTCACAATAATGCGAGCCTGCTCAATAATTCTGGCCCCGATTTCGGTGGGAATAACAGGCTGCTTGCTTCGGTCAAAAATCACGACTCCCAGTTCGTCTTCTAACTTTTGAATCTGCATACTCAGCGTAGGTTGAGTCACAAACGACTTTTCCGCGGCGGTGGCAAAATGACGATAGGTATCAACGGCAATTATGTAGGAAAGCTGTGTTAGAGTCATGGAAATGTGAAAAACGAACTCAGGTTATTATTTTATAAAAAAGAAAGAGAAACGGAAGATACTATTCTGCCCTCAAAAAGATAACAACTATGGAAGATTTAACTATTCGATTAAGATTAAGCGGGCGCGTTCAAGGAGTTGGTTTTAGATATTTCACAAAGAAAACCGCTCAAAAAATTGGAATTTCAGGCTGGGTCAGAAATGAATCCGATGGAACGGTGTTTATTGAAGCGCATGGAGATAGCGAACGTATAGAAAAATTTGTACATTCAATGGAAGGCGGACCGCCACACGCCAAGGTAACATCCGTACAGCATGAGACTATTGAGAAGTCTGAGATAAATTTAAATGGGTTTGAAATAAGGTATTAATATCATGATCAGATTATTTACCGCGCTGCCATTATCACAAGAAAACAAGGATACGATACGGAAGCATCTCACTGAAAAACCAAATGTTAACTGGACGCCGATTCAAAATCTGCACATTACGCTCAATTTTATCGGTGATGTTAACATCTATCAATTCAGGCAGATTAAACAGCAATTGCATGCCGTTGAAGTCAGCCCCGTGCAAATTGAATTAACCGAACCGGGTGTTTTTCAAACCAAAAATCAACATGTGGTTTGGATGGGCATTAAGAAAACGGATGGACTCCACAAACTTCAGCAAAATATCAAAGAAACATTAGAGCCCTTTGTTGACAGTCTTGATTCCCGCGAGTTTAAACCTCATTTAACATTGGCAAGATTGGAGAAGTCGGAAGAAGCCAAATTGCAGAAACTGCTTAACTCTTTGCGCGACTGTTGTAAGATCACTCAGGCAACCCGAAAATTCACACTGTATGCCAGCAAGTCGAGCTACAGCGGGTCGATTTATACGCCGTTGGAGGAGTATGAAGTGCCCCCAACCATGAAATCCGTGTATTCTTCTTCTTCGGTTGTTAATATGTTGTGAGAGGAGGGGATTGTTCGTGTAAAATAAGCAGATGTTAAATTTACACAAATAATACTGTTTTTAAATATCTTGATGCTGCATCTTTTCGGGAGATGCAGAGCTTATTAATTAATGTCAGATACCGCATTTAATTATTACAGGCGTCACTTTTTCGCCTTATCGCGTTTTTCCTTAAGTTTTTTTAATTGTTTATTTAGATAAGCTCGTTCTTCGGCTAAAGACATATTCATAATGTCACAGCTAATCTGTTCACGAATTTCCCTCATTTGGTCAACCATGGATTGTTTTCTTTTAACTGTCTTCATCTCTAAAAATCTCGTTTGGTGTTCGGATTTCTATCATTTGGTATCCTTCTCTAAAGTTAATTGAATTATATCCTCAGATTCTATCAAGATTGACAATATGTTTAAAGTTCCAACTGGCCAATACATCGGTTTTGTTGATAGTCGCCAAGGCAATATGTTGACAATCGGCAATACTTGTCCGACCAACTACTTTCTCTGAGATGTACATTTCAGCAAGATTTTTAGCCTCATCAGATAGTTCGACTCTCTCGATATTGTGCAATGATTCAAAGAGGTCAACGATATAGTCCGGAGCTCGGTAAATTTCGAGTTCAAGGATTTCAGATACCAAAATTGTGGTATTCTGTATTTTAAGAGCTTTAAAAAAGTTCTTGGTTGGCTCGTCAAATTCTGAGTCGAAATATCCGCCAAATACAGAAGTGTCGATGTAAACCCTTTTAATCATAAATTAACTTCGCAAATTTCAAACAACTTGGCAAATAGAAATGTTGATAATTATAAGCATAAGGAAAATTTTAACAGCTTATGAAAGCAGAAACAAAGTCTTTTTCTAATTCTGAATATAGATTTTGGAAAACTCTAAAAGAGAAATTAAATAGTTTGTTACAAAATTACAGTAAATCCCTTTAGGGATGGTTTTACCTGTAGTTAGCACCCTTAATTCAATTTTGACTGGAAATTCGTTTCTATAAATCCTTTGAGTTCCGTTTCATTGTCAGCACAAGTAACACGTCTCAGTCTGTTGCTATTAAGTTTGATGTCCAAAAACTGATTACTAAATCTTTGGTTGAAATTTATCGATCTTACCTCACTCAAAGATATTTCGTTTCTAACCGACCTAAAAAGCCATAAAGTCAGTCCTAATAAGTTTAATAAACTGATAAATAATCCAACCCAAAGCTCAGGCTGATCACCACTTTTAAAGTAACTCCAAAGTGTCGAGATGCCATAAAATGTTCCCGTGAAAAGAATCAACAACAAAGACCATTTTTGTTTTTTAGCATGATCTTTAATGATGATGCTGTTTTCGTCGAATGAAATCTTACCCTTTTTGAGTTTAAATGTCTGTTTCATGTTCATGTGTTGAAATATATTATGGTTGTAAAAGACATCACCCACAGGATGAGCGTTGAATATTTAGCCATTCCAAATTTCTTTTGTCCATTGCGTCCTGGGAAATCAGTTTCCCGTTTTTTATATCCTCCTCACTCATTTCCAACATCATTTTTTGTTCAATCGACAATTCTACAATTTCGGATTTAGCCGCACTTGAAGAAATCAGCTTGTCAAGAGCTTCTAAAAAATCTTTGTTTTTAATGGAAAGGATTTTATCAACTGTTGTCATTTTTTGTAGCTTTAGTTTTGTTGTAGTTAATTAATATTGTATAACATAAGGCAATTTGAGTTATGCTAAGCGTACGAAAATATTATTTACGGTTTCTAATTATACTGATAAAAAAATGAAGAAACCGAAGCTGCCATCAAAGTTTGAAGTTCGTCTTATCCTTGAGTATTGTTCAGGTTTACTATAGTAGTAAAGTTTCCAAATCAGATCATCAAAAAAAGTGAACATACAATGAGTAAAAATATAATATTCATAACGGGAGGAAGCAGAGGAATCGGAGCGGCTATGGCCCGGGCGTGGTCAGGTGAGCAAACTGAACTTCATCTGTTTTCCCGCTCAACGAATCAAAAACTGGAAGATGAATTGACGTCTAAAGGCGCTGAAGTCCACTGGCATTCGATGGATTTGAGTCAGACAGAAAAATCCACCGATTTCTTTACCCAATTACTGGAAAAAATAGATTGGGAGAATTACTCCTCTGTTTGGCTGTTTAACAACGCCGGAATGCTTGAGCCGATCGGAAAAGTGGGAAAGAAAGATGTAACCACGCTCACAAAGCATATCGCACTGAATGTTTCCACACCGCTTGCGTGGTCGCACGAATTCGCAAATATCTTACAGGAAAAAAAGATTGAAAAGTGGATCATAAATATCGGCTCGGGAGCGGCCAATAAGCCTTATTTCGGCTGGGCTCCGTACGGTGCCGGAAAAGCGGCGCTTCACCATTTTGCTTCCACCATGGGCGTGGAGCAGGAAAAAGAAGATCATCCGATTCATGTAATTACGTTTAATCCCGGACGGACCGATACCGATATGCAGGGCTTGATCAGGGAAACAGATGAAGAAGATTTTCTCCATGTAAAAAGTTTCGTGGAAGCTTATGAGCAGGGACAACTCAACAATCCCGATGATTTAGCTAAAGGCCTATATGATTTCTGTCAAAAAGGAAATTTTGAGCAGGGACAGATTGTGAGTCACCGGGATATTTAGGTGTGAAGAAAATCCCCGTCCGACGGCTGAAACCACTCTCACATTTTGCGCCATGACAGCGCCGTCTGACGGGTTGGATGAAGTAGAAAAATGGACCCTCGTCCGGCGACTGAATAGCAGAAAAATTACATATCCATATTTATCAGCATTCAGGGAAGTGTTCCGCAACAAGAAGTGTCGTCGGGCGAGTGGAGTCATGATTGGAAAGTGGTGATAAAAACCTCCCGCTCCGCCGGCCGGTCGGAGGCTCTGTCGTCCCGCTGAATGCAGGTTGAGAATAGGCGGACGTTGAGCTGAGCTTTGGACTTCGGAAGTCTCTTCGGAGATGATAAAAGTGGAGAATTGAGTTTGGGAGCGTTGTTGACGATGACTTCCGATGTCTTTCCGGGAATCCCGTCTGCCTGGCGGGATGAAGTTAAAAATTAGAACCCTCGTCCGGCGACTGAATAGCAGAAAAATTATATATCCATATTTATCAGCATTCAGGGAAGTGTTCCGCAACAAGAAGTGTCGTCGGGCGAGTGGAGTCATGATTGGAAAGTGGTGATAAAAACCTCCCGCTCCGCCGGCCGGTCGGAGGCTCTGTCGTCCCGCTGAATGCAGGTTGAGAATAGGCGGACGTTGAGCTGAGCTTTGGACTTCGGAAGTCTCTTCGGAGATGGGAAAAGTGGAGAATTGAGTTTGGGAGCTTTGTTGACGGGGACTTACTAAGTCTTTGGGTGGAGATAGTGATGGCCGATGGTTGGCAAGCGACTTCTGAAGTCACTTCGGATGTTTTTTTGTTTGTTTGGTTATAGTTTTGGCTTTGGTTACGGCGACTTCCGAAGTCTTTGGGGGGATGAACTAAAAAAGGACGGCAGTACCGTCCTTTGATGTTATTTTATAATATTGAGTGCTGTTAGTTTAGTTCTTCGACTCATCAGCAGGAAGTTTGAAAACGATGGGAAGGGCCATCAGCACTTTTACGGGTTTGCCGCGTTGAAGAGCAGGCTCAAATTCCAGCTGTTTCACAGCATGAATGGCGATATCATCAAGCTCTTGGTGAAGTTTGTGCTTCTCCTCGACAAATGCCGCTTCAACATTTCCTTCTTTGTCGACAATAAGTTGGACGACAACTCTGCCTTCAACGCCTTCATCCTTGGCATTGTCAGTGTAATAGATGATCTCCATCAATTGTTCAGCGAGTGAACCACCGACTAGCTTAGGCATCTCCTCGGTTACGAGAAAGACTTCGGTCATATCGAGATCATTCGTAGACGTGATCTTTTTTCCCACATCAACAACGTCTGTTTCCACCGAAGTTTGTTTGTCGGTGCAGGCTGCCAAACTTATCATGGAGATGAAGGTTAATGTAAGTATGGTGTATTTCATTGTTGTTTTGGTTTGTTGATCAGGGTTATGGGTTAGCATCGTGTGAATTCGTTTTTTGATCATCGATTCATTCCAGAAATAACTGCCGAGTGACATATATCGCTGATTGTTCTGAGCGATAGAGAGCAGGGATTCAGCATAAAAATGACGATTGTTAACTGTTTGCAAGGCTGATTCATCCGCTTCAAATTCGTGGAATTCTTTCAGGTTTTTTTCGAGCAGATAGATAAATGGATTGAACCAGAAGGTGATTTTCAAGATTTGAAAAAAGAGAATATCAAGACTGTGTTTTCTACGGATGTGAGCTAATTCATGCGAGATGATGGCATCTGATTCAGCATCTGATGGATTCAAATACACCGTGTTCAAAAACGAGAATGAAGGTTGATTGGTGGCTGTGAGACGAATCTCATCTTTGAATGGTTCACTCTGTCGGTGGATATTCAGAAGGCAAAAAATCTTGAGTGAAAACCAGCTTAATGATCCGATTACGCCAATTCCATAGATCCAGGAAATCAGAGAAATGATGGAAAATGAAGAAGCTTCCTGAGCAGTCGAAATCTGACTTAGTTCTACTACGGGCAGCTGAATTTTCGTTAATTCAGTGGTTACGGGCAGACTGATAGACGCCGGCAGAAACGGGATTCCAATAGCGAGACAGACCAAGCCCAGCAAAATAATTCGATTGTGTCCGAACTGAGCGTCGTTTCTGGTTCCGATTTTTATCGCTACCCAAACAAGCATCAAAAAAAGCTGAATTAAGAGGAGAGATGTCATCATGATTCTTCCCGTTTAGATTGTTCAATTTTTTGAGCTAACTCTTCGAGTTCATCGGGACTCAGCTTCTCATTTTTCATGAAAAAAGAGACCAGACTTTTATAGGAGCCATCAAAATAGCGCTCAATGAGATGTCCAAGCGCGTGTTTGGTATATTTCTCTTTTGGTACAACCGGAAAATAGAGATGTGATTTTCCAATCGCCTCGTGATCCACAAATCCCTTTTTCTCTAAAATTCGGATGATGGTAGACACCGTATTATAAGCGGGCCTGGGCTCGGGCATTTTCTCCCGCACGTCTTTCACAAATCCCTTCTCAATCTCCCAGAGGATCTGCATGATCTCTTCTTCCGCGCTTGTTAAGTCCTTCATGTGTAGCGTATTTATTCTGTGAACTAAATCTTTCGTTAATAAACTAAGTTTTTAGTTTTAAGTCAATAACTAATTTTTTAGTTGGAGGATTATCGTTCGATTTCTTTCTCTAAATGAGGGAGTAGAAAGTTGAGAGATCTCCGATAATTATATTTCTAAATTTTTTTAAAAAGGTTTTAATAACCTGAGTTCGATTCATAATCCATGAAATTCACATGACTGTAGCAGATCCAATCCAATACCGGATTCATTCCCTGTGCCAGTGTAGTCGATCGCCATGATTATCGACTACACGGGGTGGATCAAACCTGTTTAAAATTGTTAGAACATAGAAATCAATAATCACAAATCACTTATATACACGTTTATATAATGGAACTCAGGTAAATTGTATCAGGAAGAAAAGCACTACGACTGATATTTCAAGCTGTAAGAATTTTTCCGATCAAATTTGAAATTGTCAGAAGTAATCGATTTTGATAGATTGAATAAAGCAAAAAAACTAAAAGACTATGAGTATAGATTCTAAAGAAATTCAGCATTCAGCACTTGAATTAGATGAAAACGATCGGGCTGAATTAGCTAAAAAACTTATTAATAGTTTGGATCAGCAGCTTGATGATGACAGTATTGAGCAAGCCTGGATTGATGAAGTCAAACGAAGAAAAGCTGAAATTGAGTCGGGTGAAGTAGATCCAATTTCGGGCCATTTAGTTCATAAAGCTGCACGTAAACTTCTTGATAAATGACATTTCAATATCATCCTGATGCCGCGAAAGAGTTATTAAAATCAGTTGAATACTATGAAGATAAATCCGAGGGACTTGGAGCTGAATTTCTAAATGAATTAGAAGGTGCTATTGCCAAGGCATTAGCTCATCCCCAATCCGGGTCTTTACTAACCGATCAAGAACGAAGGATTTTACTCGTTCGGTTTCCCTATGAAATTACTATTAACCTCAGTTCGATTCAAAACCAATCTGAAAAACCCTTTTGAAGTATCCTCAAACTTGTATCCAAAATTCACATTTTAAAAACTTCACGCCGAATGGCGTTTAACTCATCATGGAATATGATGAAAATAGCCTCAGGTAACACCTGGGGCTATTTTAAATATTGACTTCAGCAAACCCCGAACGGGGGTTTTACCTTCGGCTTAGTACAGAAAACCAACAGATAAATCCTTTTTTCAATCAAGTATTTCTTTAAAACTAAATCTTGTGCTGATTTTAAAAAATGGTGTATTCATGTTTGAAAGAAGCCTTTTAGTGACATCGTTTGTCTAACCCCATTCGGGGTAACTCATCTTTTCTTGTATGCTTACCCCCGAAGCATCGGTGTCTGTTTATTAAAAAAACCGTCTTCTGAATTGTTAATCGAGAGTTTGTTATCTGCTCATATATTTGCTGGCCCCGCAAATTACTTAATTATCATAAATTGAACTCAGGTTATTAATGCAGTAAAGCATTTGAAACGAAAACCAGGTTATTGGAAATCAAGAAAATGACATTGCGCAGTACAAGTCGTGTAAACTAAGCCGCGATTCAGGCTGGGAAAGTTTATGCTCATGGAATACGACAGGGCAGGCATAAATTCTTTGATAATGATGAATCTATTACATCATTAAATCCAATCATAAATCAACCAAAGCTTTACGCAAAGAAGACAAAAAGTTGTAGTTTATCGTCTGTTGAAATCAACCTTAATCATAGTTTTAAATTCATGAAGGAGTGGTTTAAAGAAAATCCGCTGGTAACATTTGCCGTTAAAGCGCTTGCAATTTATCTGATTTGGTACGTGGCTTACGAGCTTGTCATCCTGCCTGATGGTCGGGTAGACAGGTGGCTGTCGCTGAATATTATCTCGGTTTCGGGCGGTGTGCTCGATCTGCTAGGCTACGATGTTTATACAGCGGGACGCATTATCGGTATTGGTGAATCGGCCGGAATTATGCTGGTAAATGGCTGTAACGGACTTGAAGCCATCGGTTTATTTTTGGGATTTGTGATCGCTTATCCGGGAGATAATGTGAAACGCGCGATCTACATAGCCATCGGGATGATGGTCATTTATCTTGTAAATGTACTCAGAATTGTTGTTTTGGCGATAACACAGGTCTTTTGGGCTGAATTTTTCGATTTCACGCACGATTATTCCACCACCGCCATTTTTTACATGGTCATATTTGTCCTCTGGATGATCTGGGCAAATCTCGGAGAATCTCCCGCCGCCTCAAAAAAAACGTCACCGAATGTCGCTTGATCTCAAAAAAATCGGTTTATATCTGCTGTATGTAGTCATATTTGTGGGATTGTATTTCAGTGTCTGGCGGCCAGCTCGTGGCTGGATGGCTTATAACATTTCCTATCCGTTGGCAGAAACCATGAACACCTCTGAAGAGCATAACTGGGTTTTGACACCCAATTCCAGTGTTGGCTATTATGTAAGTGAAGGTGTCCGTGATGCAAACGCCAAAAGCTACAATATGAAAGTTCTGGGCGGTATGTTTTTTCTGATGCCATCTATCTTTTTTCTGGCTATGTATGGTGATTGGAAATCTGTTGGCTTACTCTGGATTGCCCACATGCTTTTGTGGTTATTGACCCTGTTTTTTCTCGCTGCCGGACTTTCTCTTTGGGCACCGTTTGTTGCAATGATCGATATTGTGACCAAATATTTAGTTCCGGGATTTTCAATGGGACTCGTTATCTACATCTGGATTAAACGAAAAGGTGGTTGATGATGAGTGGATCAAAACGCACGCTCGTTACCGGCGGAGCGGGATTTATTGGTTCTCATCTGGTGGAATTTCTGCTTGGCAATTCGTTTTTAGTTGATGTTGTAGATGATTTGAGTAACGGCTCACGATGTAATATTTCACAAGTTTCAGGTTGCAGGGAATGTAATCTGCACGAAATCAATCTGGATAAATGGCTGACATCAACGTACTCTGATCAACAGTTTGATATGGTTTTTCATCTTGCCTCACCGGTTGGCGTTTCAGTGGTTGAAAATCTTTCTCAACGTGAATTTGAAAAGCTGGAAGAGGAAAATCGAAATCTGATTGACTGGGCGTTTCATCATTCTGAAAAATTGTGCGTGAGTTCCTCTTCAGAAGTGTATGGAGATTTAGGTGATCAGCAGAATAAAATTACCATGGATGAAGATTCAGCCCTCGATGAATTTCCTGCCGGAAAGCGGTGGCGCTACGCACGACTCAAACGAAAAATGGAGATGTACGCGCTGGAAACATACCGGTATAGATTAGAAGATCTTTTCATCGCCCGACTATTTAATGTAGTTGGCGAACGGCAAAATTCAGATCAGGGGATGGTTCTTCCAACATTTGTGAAGGCGGTGAGAGATGGAAATAAAATCACAATTTTTGGTGATGGAAGTCAGCAGAGATGCTTTTCGGATGTGCGGGATGTTGTTGAAATTTTATGGAAAGGCACTATCTCAGAGAACGCACCGGCAGTGCTAAATATCGGAACTGAGTCGCCACTCACATTAGGACGTTTAGCTGGAAAAGTGAAAGAAATTGGTGTAGAGATGGGATTTACAACATCAGAAATCGTGTATGAGGAAAACAGGATGGATGAAATTTTTCGAAGAGTTCCGGATACGAATCGGCTCCAACATTGGCTTGGATCTGTTCCAGCGGTGGATATTGATTCTGTTATTCGCAGAACATTTGAAGATCAGGGAAAGAATTTGAAAGCCAAAAATGATGAGGTAGTGGCGTGATGTCATCATCAGAAGAAAAGCGCGTACTCATTACAGGTGGAGCGGGATCCATTGGCTCAGAACTGGTTCTTCACTATGTGAAAGCCGGCTGGAAAGTGTGGGCATTAGATCACGATGATTCCCGGTTGGCTGTGCTGGAGACAAAAATTCAATCTGATCAAAAGCACAGGTTTCTTCCGGTGCTCGCCTCTGTCAGGCAGAAGGATGAGTGTGTCAATTCGATTTCTTTAACGCGGGCCAATCTTGTTATTCACACTGCCGCCCTGAAGCAAGTTCCTCTGTTGGAGGACTTTCCCAAAATGGCCTATCAAACGAATGTGGTGGGGACTCAAAATGTGATAGCCGCCTGCAAAAAAACGGACGCAAAACTGGTATTCATCTCAACCGACAAAGCGGTGGATGCTGTTAGCGTAATGGGTCAGACGAAGGCAAAATCTGAGTACGAAGTATTGGGGTATGAACACGGAATGGTCGTCCGTTTGCCAAATATCATGTGGACTCGCGGAGCGTTGCGTGATTTGGTGTTATCAAGTCAACAAACGCAGGGTGAGGTGGAGCTCACTTCAGCAGAAATGAAGCGCTGGTGGCTGGAAATGGGTGATGGAGTTCGGTTTATTCGTGATGTTGCAGAACATCTTGAAACGGGATATGTGTATGCTCCAACTCTGGCGAGAGAAAGAAAAGTGATTGACGTGATAGAAGAAATTGGTAATGAAGTAGGAATTGAGTTTATGATGAACGAGACCAAACCGCGTTCCGGCGAGCGTTTTCAGGAATCGCTTTGGAGTGCTGAAACAGAAGAGGCGGTAATGTTGAATGAATATAATTGCTGGAAGATCTCTTCAAAAAAATCCGTCTGAGACTTGAAGGTTTTGATGGACTGCAAGTAAATCCATGCTGAGTTTATCGAAGCATGATAAGAAGGATTTAAATTAGGCAACGAACTTGCTGATAGTATTTATGTATTGCGGCCTTTTGGAGTTATGTCTTTATCCTCTCAGTCTCCGCCGATCAAATCACGGATATAAGCAAAAACATAAGCAGCGGAGCCAGCTCTCCTGATTTGAGTTTTTATGTCATGGTGATTTGTTGCCAGGAGAGCAGTGGCCCTTGCTTGGGCTGTTTGTATAGGGCAATGCTCTCCCGCCCAAAAAGCTAATACATTTCCAAAAACCTCAACAGGGAGAGCTGTCAGTGGAGGCTATAAATTTTATATTCACCACAAGTTTATCGACACTGACTGAGAGGGCGGGAAAAACCACTGTGTTTTTTCAAGGTGAAATGATGTCTTTATCCTCTCAGTCTCCGCCGATCAAATCACGGACATTAGCAAAAACATAAGCAGCGGAGCCAGCTCTCCTGATTTGAGTTTTGTGACTTCAAAAGTTAGTTGGCAGGAGAGCAGTGGGCCTTGCTTTAGCTGTTTGTGTAGGCCACTGCTCTCCCGCCCCAAAAATAAGTACAGGCCCAAAAATGCCAACATGGAGAGCTGTCAGTGGAGCCCATAAATTTTCTATTAGCCACAAATTTATCGACACTGACTGAGAGGGCGGAGTCTTCCATTTGGCTATATACATTATTTAAAGGTGATTATTCATCAAACAATCAACAGTG
>Ga0306910_1000472_pt1 | contig 19364 bp, 10 predicted proteins | sample AntRauMFilla2698_FD_190438 | JGI IMG/M metagenome (GOLD analysis project Ga0306910, IMG submission 190438) | Saline lake microbial communities from Rauer Islands, Antarctica - Metagenome Filla 2 #698 (v2) (version 2) | ecosystem: Environmental > Aquatic > Non-marine Saline and Alkaline > Saline ... | reverse complement strand
CAACCTTACTGATGCAACCGGCTACGCAACTTCACCACAAGTTACAGGAACGATTTACGCTTCTGATATGGCAAGTCCTACCCCTTCAAACCTGACAACTGCGGTTAGTGATATGGAAACAGCGTTTACCGATGCTGCCGGACGTGTTACTCCCGACTTTGTTGAGTTACATGTTGGAAATCTTGGTGGGAAAACCCTTATTCCCGGTTTGTACAAATGGGGCAATACTGTAATTGCGCCGGCCAGTTTTGAAATTAATGGTGATGAAAACGCCATCTGGATTTTCCAGATTGCCGGTGACCTTACAATCAGTTCAGATATCAATGTAACCCTTAGCGGTGGTGCGCAGGCTCAACATATCTTCTGGCAGGTATCAGGTGAAGTTACCATTGGCACCAATGCTCATTTTGAAGGAATTATCCTTTCTATGACGGCCATCAACCTTCATACCGGAGCAAGCCTCAACGGACGTGCCTTAGCGCAAAGTGCCATTACCTTAGACCAAAACACGATTACTCAGCCTACTTTTTCACAGGCTACAAGTAATGAAGAAACAGATTTGTCACAGGTCGGAAAATTCGCACTTTCACAAAATTATCCGAATCCGTTTAACCCATCAACTGTCATCAGTTATCAGGTTCCGGTTAATACAGACGTTCGTCTCGAAGTTTTCAACATGCTTGGACAGAGTGTAGCGGTATTGGTGAATGAACAAAAATCAGCAGGTTCACACAACGTTCGTTTTGATGCCACCTCCCTTTCAAGCGGTATGTACTTCTATCACATTCAATCAGCTGGTTTTAGTGAGACCAGAAAGATGTTGCTGATCAAATAATCCGTCAATAATTCAATCACTCATCAAAGCCCTGATTCAGTTTATTTTGATCAGGGCTATTTTAAATCAAACAATATTTCTGACAAGCAATCAGACGAAAACATTTTACACACAATTCGCTATTAAAACTTAGAGAATATTATCATGAAAAAATTTGCACAAAACACCTTCTTCATGTTCAGACAATCATTATCAATGATTGGACTCGCAACGGTAGTAATGAGCCTGATGTTTATTTCAGGCTGTTCAGAGAACAACCCGACAGGCGGAAGCAAAATTGATATCCCGGTACAAACTACCACTCAGGCAACGGTTAATCTTAATTCGGCTGCCAATTTTGTGATTCTGGCCGGATCTGAAATCTCCAACATTCCAACATCTGCTATCACAGGGAACATTGGGATTAGTCCTGCTTCAGCATCATTTATTACAGGATTTTCAATGATTTACACAGCAGGTAATGCTCATGCCACATCTGCTCAGGTAACCGGAAATCTTTACGCATCAGATTATGCCGCTCCAACTCCTGTTACATTAACAGCTGCACAGGGCGACCTGACAACGGCCTATAACAATGTTGCAGGCAGAACTTCAACTGATATTGTACTTATTGCCGGCAATATTGGCGGACTCACACTTACGCCTGGACTATACAAATCAAGTGGTTCACTCGAAATTTCATCCGGGGATCTGACTTTTGATGCCAAAGGAAATGCTAATGCTGTTTTTATTATTCAAATAGCGTCAACATTGACTACAACATCAGGGCGAAAAGTAATTTTAGCTGGTGGCGCAAAAGCTTCCAATATTTTTTGGCAAGTCGGAACTTCAGCCACCCTTGGAACAAATTCCGTTTTCAAAGGAACTATTATGGCAGATCAGTCCATTTCGCTGCAAACCGGCGCAAAAGTTGACGGCCGTCTTTTAGCACGAATCGCAGCCGTTACTATTGAAGGGAATACTGTTGTAAAACCTGCTTCTTAATAACCAAGAATACGTCTTTGGATTATTAAAACACCAAGTCTCTGTCATTTCCAAAACAGGGGCTTGGTGTTTTATATTTTTTAAAATAACAGGTTGAGATGCTTATTAAATCTGACTTTTATAGTGCTCTATTTCGTTCTCGCCTACCCTATCTCCCTGCTAACCCGGATTATTCACCAAGAAATTTCGCTGTGAGCAAAGCGAAATCAATTGATGAGTCACAATTACACTCACTTTCAGTGTCGAACTCACAAAACCTTTAAGGATTCATTATTTTTTGAATTTAACAGCAACCAATCGTAATTCAATTCGTACATTTTGTTTATTAATTTATAAACCTTCTACCTATTACAACCTTGTGATAAATCAGTTGTGTCAGAAGTAATCCGTCATATTTCCAACATCCTGTTCGGGTATCAGAAGAATTCAGATAGCAAAAGCCGCCGGCATACTTTGCTGATGTTTTTATACAGCATAATTTTGCTTATAACGCTGTATTTACTCAAGCCCGTACGCGACAGTTTATTCATTTTTGAGATCGGTGCCGAGCAGTTACCGTGGGTATTTATCGCGACAGCTGTGTTGGTTGCCCCTGTTTCGCGACTTTACAGCCGATTTAGTCAAAACACCTCTATTTTCAAACTGGTGGTCATTATCACGCTGATATTGGTTTCCAATCTGTTTCTTATATGGTTTTTTATTGATGAAAACTCAGTTTTTCTCTTCTACGGATTTTACATCTGGGTGAGCATCTTTGGAGTACTTATAACCTCACAGTTTTGGCTGCTTGCCAATTCACTCTTCGATGCAATTGAGTCACGCAGAATCTTCAGCATATTAAGTTTAGGAACCATCAGCGGGGCCATTATTGGCGGAGAGGTAACCAATCTTCTCACATCCCGTTTCAACGCAACTCCCGGCAGCCTGATTCTCCTTGCCGCCACTCTTTTACTACTCAGCCTTTTTGTGCTGAAAGAAATAGCGAAAGGATCAGAGTTTTCACCATTCTGCTCCGATCAGGATAATCCTAACAGATTTCCGGCGGTGAAAGAAGAAAAACAGTTTGATTCCCCTCTCAAAGAGATTTTAAAATCGAAGCACTTATTAACCATTGCCGGTATTGTTGGAATAACGGTTTTTGTGACTACCATGGTCGATTTTCAATTTAAAACGTATGCCGAAAAAGCTTTTACCAATGAGCAATCACTGACCGCGTTTTTTGGAAGTTTCTATGGAAAAATCAGCATCATCGCGTTTCTCTTTCAGCTTATCATAGGAAATACATTTGTAAAAAAAGCCGGAACTGTGGCTGCTGTAATTACTCTTCCTGTTATGCTCACGCTGGGTTCGGTGGGAATGATTCTGCTTCCCGGTTTAATGGCCGCCACATTGGTCAGAGGAACCGATCAGGTGCTAAAACACAGCATTGACCGCACAGGAAAGGAGTTGCTCTATCTTCCTGTTGACTTAGCATTAAAAAAGAAGGTCAAAGTCTTCATCGATCTTTTTGTGGATCACGGCGCTCAGGGTCTTGCGGGATTAACGCTACTCATATTATTTACCTGGCTCAAAATCCCACTCTCCTACTTAACTTTTTTGATTATTGGTTTATCAATTCTTTGGTTTGCTCTCGGAATTATCGCTCAGCGTTCTTACGTGGGATTATTCAGAAAAACGCTCGAACAGTACACACAGGTAGCTCATAACTCAGAGAATGATAATCCTATTCCCTATCGCAGGCTTCAATCCTTCTCTCGAAAAGCCAATAATCAAGAGTTACTCAATCTTTTCAGACGCATAGAAATCACCAATCAGGAAGTCCCCGAATCTTTCATCTTAAAATGGATCGATCATCCGAATCAACAGATAAGAGAACAGGCTATTCGGTTACTGAGAATTAAGGAGTTTGACGGACACACGCCTCTTTTATGGCAACAATTTGAGCAATCTGATGCTGATACCCGACTTGAAATTATTCGTTACGTCTATAAATACCATGATTTTGGTGACGGACGAAGCGAGTATCTACGGGCCGGTTTAGATCACACAGATCCACGTATCAGGGCGCTTTCATTAGGATTAATTGCCAAAGACGGCGGACCTCAGGAGTATTCCTATATAAACAATGAGATGATTGAGCGTGACATCCGTTATGAGGGTGAGCATAAAAAAGAATTGAGGGTTAATCTCGCCCACGCGCTCGGCTATATTTACAATACTTCGAGGTATGACTATCTGATCAGGCTCCTGAATGAATCTGATGAGGAGATTGTCATCCGGGTTTTAAAAAGTATGGGAAGAACCGGCGAACGCGCTTTTGTGTATCACTTTCTTGAATTCCTGCCTTTTAAAAAATATGAGCAAACCATTCGGGTGGCGCTTGGCCATTATGGAAGTCGCGTGTATGGAACTTTGATGGACTATATGCTCGATGAAAGTGTGGGTCTGAACAAAAGAATCAGCATTCTTAACATTATTGGTGATCACCCAAATCAGCAGGGAGTGCAAATTCTGGAGTATATGCTTGATTGCGATATTCCTGAAATGCGCACCGCTATCATTCGATCGCTAAAGAATATCTTCGATTCATCAAAAGGATTATCACTTAACCGAAACCTTATCAATAAATATCTTGAGGCAGAGTGCAACAGATATCAGCTGATTGATCAGGGGCTTGAAGTAACCCTGACAAACGACGTTGAAGAGCGGCTTGTTTTGGAAGGCGCACGCGAAGAGACGATTCAACGCATTTTTATGCTGCTCTCGCTCATCTACAATCCGGATGATATTCTGCGCGTGGAAAAAACACTGAACGGAGGAGACAAGCGCTTAAAATCTGAAAGCATTGAGTTTCTGGATAATATAATTGACCGTGAACAACGTGAAATGGTGACAGGAGTAGTTTCTCACTATTTTTTCGCCGGAATAATGTTGACAGGGAAGTTCTTTTCCTCGAAACAACAAACTCACCTTAAAGAGATTCTTAATAAGTTAAAACTCCCCGCTGTTCAGCCAACATGATCATCTGAGTTTTGCAATCATATGCTTTTACTACTTTAACAGCATTACACTATTTGGAGGATACCGAAATTGATCTTGGTCTGTTGTTACTCATTTCTTAGGTAGTTAGATTTTTACTATTGAAAAGGTCGGCGTCCGGACTGCCTTATGGTACCGTCTACATCGTTTTTCTTTCGCTTTTAATGATCGCTCTGACCGCTAAAGTTGTGATGATGGCGCTCCATGGAGTAAATGTTATTCCTGTCATTTTCATTATCCCGGGCATCATGTTAATAACTTTTGCAAGTGCTTTTGGAATGATAAAATCCGTAGATATCACCTGATAATCCTACTTCTCAGACCGGATAATAAATTTTAAAAAAGTGCCTGATATTATCTCTTATTGCAAATCCTCAGCTATTTTTTCATTTAATTAAGAGTAAATAGTATTCAATCTGCTGTAGAACAGTAACCACATTATTGGAGGCATGTTATGTATAGAGTAGCATCATTTATGGACTGGGTAAAAACGGTAAATCCCGGACAAAAAGAGTTTCATCAGGCAGTTCAGGAAGTGGTTGAAGATATTATTCCCTATCTGGAAGATAAGCCTGAATATCAGGCAGCCGGAATCCTGGAGCGAATGTGCGAACCTGATCGTGTAATCAGCTTTCGGGTTACGTGGATGGATGACGAAAAAAATGTGCACGTAAACAGAGCCTGGCGGGTGCAATTCAACAATAGTATTGGCGCATATAAAGGCGGATTGAGATTTCATCCGAGTGTAAATCAAAGTATTCTCAAATTCTTAGGATTTGAACAGGTATTTAAAAACGCTCTTACAACATTGCCAATGGGCGGAGCCAAAGGTGGTTCAAATTTTAATCCCAAAGGAAAAAGCGATGAGGAAGTTTTCCGATTCTGTCAAAGTATGATGACAGAACTTCATCGTCATATCGGAGAAAATACCGACATACCCGCGGGCGATATCGGTGTGGGGAAACGGGAGATCAGCTACCTGTTTGGGCTCTACAAAAGCCTTGAAAACAGATTCACGGGGACGATCACGGGAAAAGGCATCAGTTTCGGCGGGAGCTTAATTCGTACTGAAGCAACCGGATATGGTTTAATCTATTTTGCGGAAGATATGCTCAAACATCAAAATGACTCATTTGACGGTAAGTCAGTAGTGATCTCTGGAAGTGGAAACGTAGCTATTTACGCAGCGGAAAAAACGATGGAACTCGGAGCAAAAGTGATTTCCCTATCCGATTCTTCAGGAATTATTCACGACAAAGAGGGAATCAACAAAGAAAAACTCGATTTCGTAAAAGATTTGAAGGAGGTCCGCCGGGGACGAATCAAAGAATATGCCGATAAATTTGGCTGCGATTACTACGAAGGCAAACTTCCGTGGGATATTCCCTGTGATATTGCACTGCCCTGCGCCACTCAAAATGAACTAAACGAGGACCATGCAAAAAAACTCGTTAAAAACGGTGTGAAATTGGTGGCTGAAGGCGCCAATATGCCCTGCACTGCTCAAGCGAGCAAAATTTTCCGTGATTCAGATGTTCTCTACGCTCCGGGCAAAGCATCAAACGCCGGCGGTGTGGCGGTTTCCGGACTTGAAATCTCACAAAATGCTTTGCATATGAACTGGTCCGCTGAGCAAGTGGACGACAAACTCCACGATATCATGGACAACATTCACAAGAAATGTTTGAAATATGGAAAAGATTCTAATGGCAAAATTGACTACATGAAAGGCGCCAACATTGCAGGATTCAGAAAAGTAGCCGATGCCATGCTTGCCTTCGGGCCTATTTAATCAGAATCAACTTCTGAAACAGTGCCTCCATTCTGCAAGATGAACAATCAGTGATTATTTTGATGGGCTATGTTGCCCGGAACAAGAAAGCCTATGACTGGAAACAACACCGAATAACCAACGAGTAACGTTTATTTAAATTCATTAATAGCCATTCCATCAGGCTTGACGGAATGGCTATTGATCTTAACGTAAAATTGTGTGGGTTAAAAAGATGGCAAGAAGGCAAGCAGACACACTTCCCGGGTAACAACCCAGATCTATATTACCATTCCACAACTATAAATGATTTAACCAATCTTACATCAATACAGAAAGTTTCAACTGTGTTGTAACACGTCTGTCTACCAAATCATCCCGGTTCCGGTTCTCCGGTATTATCAAGATTGAATGCCTATTTGATCTGATTTTTTCTTCCGGTCATTCAAGATGTCATAATTTTACCCTCTTTTTCAGATAGATTAGCATTTTTTATAGCATAAAAGCTAAAATCTGTTACATTGGTTACTGTGCTTTGTGTTGCCCATGCAACTTTAGCTAGTTATTAAGAACAGTGTAAAATCATCAACCATATTAGCATTGTCCAAATTCGCTATTTCATTGGCGGGAATGATCTTAATAAACTTCTGTAATTTTATTTTTATCAAACTATTTAATACAGAATAGTAGGTTCTTTATGTAGAACTGTGTCCATTTGATAATCATAATAACAGAAGCAGAAGATTATTACCGTATTTCGCTCATTATTGAACGATATTAAAAGAACATGTGCGAGATTTTCAGGACGTGCCAACCAACGTAAATCAAGTTAACGCCATGAATAAAACTGGTAATTCGACATCGAACGAACACGGTTTATATGCACCAAATCATGAACACGATGCATGTGGAATTGGCTTTGTCGTAAATATTAAGGGCAAACAATCTCATAAGATTATTGAACAAGGGATTACCGTTTTGCGGAATCTTGACCACCGTGGAGCTACTGGTGCCGACACAAATACGGGGGACGGTGCGGGTATCATGATTCAGATTCCACATCTTTTTCTGAAAAAAGAGTGTAAGGGTCTGGGTATAGAGCTACCAGAACGCGGCAACTATGGTGTTGGGATGGTATTCTTCCCCGGAGATCGCGAAGACCGACAGCCTTGTGAAAAAATTGTTGAACAGATTGTTAAAGAAGAAGGACAGAAAGTAATTGGGTGGCGTAAAGTACCTACCGACAACTCCTACATTGGTAAAATAGCTAAGAATTCGGAACCAAGTGTTCGTCAGATAATCATCGAACCCAACGATGATATTGCATCAGAGATGGATTTTGAGCGTAAACTCTTTGTGATTCGACGTCGGGCCACACTCGCTGTTGAACAAGCAGAATTAGATATTAAAGAAAAAGATCTGTTCTACATTAGCAGCCTTTCCTGCCGTACGCTTATTTATAAAGGGATGTTAACGCCCGGCCAGCTCGATGTCTATTACCCGGATTTAAAGAATCCACTTATGGAATCTGCGCTGGCACTCGTTCACTCCCGATTCAGCACCAATACATTTCCAAGTTGGAAATTAGCCCAGCCTTTCCGATACATTATTCACAACGGTGAGATCAATACTGTTCGTGGAAACCAAAACTGGATGCACGCCCGGGAACAACAGTTTGCCAGTGAGCTTTTCGGAGACGATATGGAAAAGATTCAGCCTATCATCCAGGAAGACGGGAGTGATTCCGGCAAATTTGACAACTGTTTAGAATTTCTGAATCTCAGTGGTCGAACTCTCCCCCATGCTATGATGATGATGATTCCTGAACCCTGGGAAAAACATGATCATATGAATGAGGATCTGAAATCATTTTATGAATACCATAGCTGCATGATGGAACCCTGGGACGGTCCCGCCTCTATCGCTTTTACTGATGGAAAAGTAGTTGGCGCTACTCTCGACCGAAACGGTCTTCGCCCCTCCCGATATTATGTTACACGCGATGATATGCTTGTACTGGCTTCAGAGGTTGGCGTACTCGATATTCCGGCAGATGATGTTGTGAAAAAAGAGCGCCTTCAGCCCGGACGTATGCTTCTTATTGATACTGAACAGCAGCGTATTATCAGCGACGAAGAAATTAAACAGGAAATTGCCACAGAACATCCTTATCGCAAGTGGCTCGATGAAAACCTCATCAATTTTGACAATGCTACGGACGATCTTCTTTACAAAGAGCCGAAACGCGAACACGAAGAGATTGTGAAACGGCAAAAAGTCTTTGGATATACTCTTGAAGACCTGACCGTGAATGTAGGCCCGATGGCTGAAAATATGCTGCAGCCGGTTGGCGCTATGGGTAACGATGCCCCGATGGCTGTGCTCTCCAATGAACCCCAGTTACTCTACAATTATTTCAAACAACAATTTGCTCAGGTTACGAATCCTCCTATCGATCCCATTCGAGAGGAATTAATTACCTCGACCGAAATTGTACTCGGCTCGAAGGGTAATATTCTTAATCCAACTCCCGAAAGTTGTAAACAGATTCAGCTTAAATCTCCTATTATGACCAATGAGGAGATGCAAAACCTGCGTGCTTTGCAGATAGATAGTTTTCATTGCAAAACCCTACCTATACTTTTTGAATCAGGTTCGGGGGGCGATGGACTTGAGGAGGCGCTTGATAAGCTATTTCAGCTTGCGGATAAAGCCATTGAGAATGGGACCAATATTCTTATTCTTTCAGATACTCAATTTGACGAAAATAAAGTTCCTATTCCCCCTCTTTTAGCGGTTAGCGGACTCCATCACCACCTTATCAGAACCGGAAAGCGCACCGAAGTCGGGATTGTACTTGAATCCGGTGAGCCTCGTGAGACCCATCACTTTTGTACTCTGATAGGTTACGGTGTGGATGCGATTAATCCCTATATGGCCTATGAAAGTCTCTATGACCTTATTACTGAAGGACATTTCGACGAAAGCATAAATTACAAACGGGCTGTAAAAGGATACAATAAAGCCGTCATAAAAGGGATCGTGAAGGTTATGTCCAAAATGGGTATCTCCACAATCAAATCGTATCACGGTGCTCAAATATTTGAAGCTCTCGGGATCAGCAAAAAAGTTATTGACAAATATTTTACCTGGACAGATTCCCGAATTGGCGGCATTGACCTCGACATAATCGCCAAAGAAGCACAACTGCGCCATCAGCGTGCTTATCCACGCATACGCCCAAATAGTCAGATTTTGGATGAAGGCGGCCAGTACAAGTGGCGTCGTAAGGGTGAATATCACATGTATAACCCTGAAACCATTCACACACTACAGTTTGCTAGCAAAACAGGCGATTACAAACTCTATAAAGAGTATGCCCGGCTGATAGACAACCAGTTTGATCCCGCTCCTACCCTTCGTCACATGATGGAGTTTAATTTTGTAGACGAACCGACCCCGATGGAAGAGGTTGAGTCGGTCGAATCAATCTGTAAACGTTTTAAAACGGGTGCGATGTCTTACGGATCAATTAGCCAGGAAACGCACGAAGCTTTGGCTATTGCTATGAACCGCATTGGCGGGAAAAGCAATACCGGAGAAGGTGGAGAAGATATATCCCGCTACACACTTGATGAAAACGGAGATGACCGCAACAGTTCAATCAAACAGGTAGCCTCCGGACGTTTCGGCGTAACGAGTGAATATCTCAACATGGGGGATGAAATTCAGATTAAGATGGCACAGGGAGCCAAGCCCGGCGAGGGCGGTGAACTGCCCGGCAAAAAAGTGTATCCCTGGATTGCCAGAGTGAGACTTTCAACACCCGGTGTGGGACTTATCTCTCCGCCACCTCACCACGATATCTATTCTATTGAAGATCTTGCTCAGCTAATCCACGATCTTAAAAACGCAAATAATAACGCCCGAATTAACGTAAAACTCGTTTCCTCTGTTGGCGTTGGGACAGTGGCAGCCGGAGTCTCTAAAGGTCACGCCGATGTTATTCTTGTCAGCGGACATGACGGCGGTACCGGAGCTTCTCCCCAGACCTCGATCAAACACGCGGGTATTCCTTGGGAGATGGGCCTCTCTGAAACACATCAAACACTGGTGATGAACGACTTGCGCAGCCGTGTTCGCCTGGAAACCGACGGACACATTAAAACCGGTCGTGATCTGGCTGTAGCGGCTCTGCTTGGAGCAGAAGAGTTTGGCTTCGGTACCAGCGCGCTTGTGACTCTCGGCTGTATTATGATGCGTGTTTGCCACCTCGATACCTGTCCGGTGGGTGTTGCTACTCAAAATCCTGAATTGCGTCATCAATTTAAAGGAGATCCGCAGTATGTTGTCAACTTTATGAAATTTGTGGCTGAACACCTGCGAGAATACATGTCTAAACTCGGAATCCGTACCATCGATGAAATGATCGGACGAACCGACTTATTGCGCCAGCGTGATACTGATCACTGGAAAGCAAAATACCTTAATCTGTCTACTATTCTTCATCGACCGGATGTTGGGCCGGCAATCGGGGTTTATTGCCAGGAGGATCAGGAACATGGCCTTGAAAACTCACTCGACATTCAAACACTGCTTGACATCTGTGAACCAGCTGTTGAAGATAAAAAACCAGTACAAGCTTCCCTCCCTATTCGAAATATTAACCGCGTGGTAGGTACCATATTAGGTAGTGAAATTACTCGTAAACACGGGCGTGAAGGTCTGCCTGAAGATACCATCAAACTCTCTTTCAGGGGATCTGCCGGACAAAGTTTCGGAGCTTTTCTGCCAAAAGGAGTTACTCTCAACCTCGAAGGTGATGCAAACGATTACTTTGGAAAAGGACTATCCGGCGGCAAACTTATTCTCTACCCCGATCCGGATTCTAAGTTCAAACCGGAGGATAATATTATTGTCGGTAACGTCTCTTTTTATGGAGCAACTGCAGGAGAGGCGTACATCAGGGGAAAAGCAGGTGAACGATTCTGTGTACGAAATAGCGGAGTTCACGCTGTTGTAGAAGCCGTTGGCGACCACGCCTGTGAATATATGACGGGCGGCAGGGTCGTGATCCTAAGCTCAACTGGTCGTAATTTCGGAGCCGGCATGTCGGGCGGAATCGCTTATGTGCTGGATGAAGACGGAACCTTTGAACAGAACTGCAATAAAGAGATGGTTCTTCTCGAACAACTTACCGATGAACGTGAGATCGGGCAGGTGAAAGCCATGATCCGTAACCATGCCGATTACACCGACAGTATTCGTGCCTGGAAAGTACTGGCTAAATGGAGCGAATTAATTCCAAAATTCGTAAAAGTCTATCCAAAAGATTTCAAACGTATGCTCGAATCAATCGAAGAGATGCAAAAGAATGGGATGGACAATGACGAAGCAGAACTCGAAGCATTTTACGCGAATCGGGAAAGCTAACAATCCTCGCAAAAGCTCAGACAAAAATTTTAACAGTAAAGTCTAAAATCATTTAACTATGGGTAAACCAACCGGATTTTTGGAGTATAATCGGCAAACGATTCCATACCGCAAACCCGAAGAACGAGTACAGGACTGGCAGGAGTTAACCCGCCCGCTTTTGGAAGAAGAACTACAGAAACAGGGAGCTCGCTGCATGGATTGTGGCATTCCATTCTGTCAGACAGGTAGTGATAATCAGAATGGAGGACATTCGATGGGATGTCCGGTTTATAACCTCATTCCTGAGTGGAATGATCTCGTCTATAATGGAAAATGGAAAGAAGCTCTCGACAGGCTTCATAAAACAAATAACTTCCCCGAATTTACCGGACGTGTATGCCCTGCACCCTGCGAAGGCTCATGTGTCTTAGGCATTACAGATCCACCCGTTGCTATTAAAAGTATCGAACAGGCAATCATCGACCGTGGATTTGAGGAAGGCTGGGTAAAAGCATATCCGCCTGAGATTCGTACGGGTAAAAAAGTGGCGATTGTCGGTTCCGGTCCTGCCGGACTTGCCGCCGCCGCTCAGCTCAATAAAGCCGGTCACACGGTAACGGTGTATGAGCGTGCAGACCGAATTGGCGGACTTCTGACATACGGGATTCCCAATATGAAGCTGGATAAATCTGTTGTTCAGCGCCGCGTTGATCTGCTTACAGAAGAAGGCATCGAATTCATTACAAATACTGAGATCGGCAAAGATCTTGCGGCCACAAAGCTGCAAGAAGAAAATGACGCCGTGATTCTGGCCGGCGGTGCAACCAATCCACGTGATCTACCTATCGAAGGAAGAAAACTTGATGGAATTCACTTCGCTATGGAATTTTTACATGCCGACACTAAAAGTCTGCTCGACTCCGATCATGATGATGGTAAGTTCATATCCGCCAGAGACAAACACGTAATTGTAATTGGTGGTGGTGATACCGGAACCGACTGCGTGAGCACATCGATGCGCCATGACTGTAAATCTCTTACTCAACTTGAGATCATGCCCAAACCGCCGGAAACCAGAGCTGATGACAATCCCTGGCCACGCTATCCACATATATATAAGATTGATTACGGTCAGGAAGAAGCCGCTGAAGAGTTTGGCGATGATCCCCGCGAATATCAGGTTATGACCAAGAAATTTGTGGGAGATGGGAATGGCAATGTCAAGGAATTACACACTGTCCGGATTGAATGGGAAAAAGATGAGGATGGTCGCATGAAACCCGTTGAGATCGCAGGAACAGAACAGGTTCATAAAGCTGATCTCGTTCTGCTCGCCATGGGTTTTCTCGGTCCTGAAAATCCCGTTCTCAAACAACTAAAAATTGAGCGCGATGATCGCTCTAATGCCAAAGCTAAATTCGAAAAATACGACACTAATATTGAAGGCATATTTGCCGCCGGCGACATGCGCAGAGGTCAAAGCCTGATTGTGTGGGCCATCAACGAAGGCCGCGGAGCCGCACGTGAGTGTGACCGCTGGCTCATGGGAGATACAGAACTTCCCTGATTTGATTCGTGCAGTCTTTTTATTCTTTACTTGCCCGGCGATATTTTTGTCGGGCATTTTTTTTGAGGTTGTTACCCAAGTAGCGTGCCTGGTTGTCTTCTTGCCATCAGATAAAGTATCACCTATCAGGATATGACAATCGAGTTTCAGCAATGTGATTTATCCCGTAGCTTCTCTTTAAAATTAAGGGTACCATAAAATTAACCATCGACAAGAGTTACGATACTATGGACACAAATCAAACGGTCGGAAGCCCGTTTCTAATTGGAGAGAAGGTTTTTCTGAGAGCAACTGAACCTTCAGACAATTCTTTGATATCAGAGTTAAAAAATCATCCTGATCCCCGTAAAACCCTTTTTTACGGAATACCGGCAAACTCAAGTCAGATTCAGGAGGAACTGAATAAATTACGTGATGATCAAAACACTATTGTATTTACCATCTGCAAGAAAGTTGATGATAAACCGATTGGTCAGGCTGCCTTTGTTCGGATCGATTGGCTCGGCCGAAACGGGATTTTCTTTTTGGGGCTTGCCAACAAAGATAATTGGTCGAAGGGCTATGGTCGTGAGGTAACAGAGCTTATGCTGAAATACGCATTTGAAACGCTCAACTTTCACCGTGTTGAATTGCGCGTGGCAGATGAAAATCCGGCGGGAATGCACATCTACCAAAAAGCGGGGTTTAAACACGAAGGCACCCAACGTGAAGCCATGTTTCATGAAGGTCATTACGTAGATTTTCATATCATGGGAATCCTGAAACACGAATATAATTCGCTATCCACATCATGAAAACAGTCAGCAGATCTCTTTTATTTATCTTTTTGCTGGTGAGTTGCACTTCACCTGATCAACATCTTCAATTTGAACAAGAACCGATGATTCGGGTATTACTCGCGGATGGAAAATCCTCGGTTACCCTTTCATTTTCGGGAGAAATTGAAGCGACAAATGACAAAGTTCATTTCAATAAAAACAGTACGATCACCTTCACAGCATCGCAGGGACAGATTGACGTTCAAGAAGATAACACCACCCTGTTTCGTGCTGATTCTCTGAAATTACTTCCTGATGATCAGATAAAGATAGATGATGTCCCCTACGGTGTCGGCTGGTGGTGGGGCGGCGAGGAAGATCGTCTGTATTCGGGTGAACTTTACGTGCATGCAGATTCTGATTCTGCACTTCAGGTAATTTTGCATCTGCCGCTCGAAGAATATGTAAAAGGTGTAATCCCCTACGAAATCGGTGTCGATTCTCCGATTGAGGCGCTAAAAGCTCAGGCGCTTGCCGCACGAACGGAATCGGCAAAGGCATTGCGAGAGGGAAAATATCGTGGTGACAGATACGACATCTGCGCCGATGTGGATTGTCAGGTGTATGCCGGTGATAACAAACGAACCCCAAGAACGGATTCAGCCGTTACGCTTACATCAGGTGAAGTCATCGTGTACGAGTACGAATTGATTGATGCTTACTTTGCCTCTAATTGCGGCGGAAAATCTGAACGAGTCGAAAAAGTATGGCCGTGGCGAGGTGGTGCTAAGCCTTATCTGGTATCGAACTACGACAGTAAAAAAGAAATTCTCCCGATCGATCCTCATTCATCACCTGAAAAATGGATCAATTCGTCGCCTGAGGTATACTGCAATCCTGAACTTCATCCGCAACTCCCCTCCTGGAGCAAAAAGAATTTCCGTTGGGAACGGGCGATTCCACTCAATGAGCTTACGCTTGATGATGAGATTGTAAGTGATCTCAGGATTATTGAACGAGGAGAATCGGGCCGGCTTCATCAGGTTGAAGTCACCGTGCCATCGGGCAAAATTGTGCTGGATTATGAGCTTGCCATTCGGAAACTCACCAATCCACCGCTTCGGAGCTCCAATTTTGTATTTCGTAAAAACATAGACGAATGGGTCTTCACCGGAGCGGGCTGGGGACACGGTGTTGGATTGTGTCAAAGCGGAGCGGTTGCGCGAGCTTATGAGGGGCATCAATACAGCGAGATATTGAGACACTATTATGTGGGTAGTGAAATTGTGACTGTTTATTGACCATTTCAACCTCAAGTTAAACTCAGAAACCGGACAGATATCCGCTCAAATATTTTTCAAGATCACCCTATTCAATAACTTCAAAAGGGTTAGACCAACGTTCATCTGTTTTGATGGTTTCATCGGTTAGGGTTTCGAGAAAAGCCACAATGGCATCCACCTCGGAGTCAGTCATATTTAATCTTACTGGTGAGCCATCATCGGCCGTAAGCGCCGGAGCTAAATTGGGGTGAGGCTGAATCCCCGTATTGTAATGTTCAACCACCTCTTTGAGTAATTCAAACCGGCCATCGTGCATGTAAGGGGCGCTTTCGGCAATATTTCTTAAAGATGGAACTTTAAAAGCCGCTTCAAACCGGTTATCCGGAATGGCTTCAAAAGTACCAAGATCATCTCCCGAAACAGCATCGAGTCCGTTATTGGTGGCACCTGGAGATGGATTAATAAACGCCTCGGTTGTATGACAACCAAAACAAGCTCCTCCTCCGTTTATAATCGGGCGTATAAACAGCTGTTTTCCCAAATTTTCCTCATCGGTAAAGTTTGAAAAGTTTTGTCCTATTCTGTTCACCTGAGATCTGCCTTCATCATATTTTGCATTCACAGCTACCATGCTCCTTACAAACTGTGCAAGCGCATCGGCTGCTTTTTCCTGAGTTATTTCAGATGACCCAAACGCGCTTTGAAAGAGATCAGAATAGTATATCTGCTCTTCTATTCGTTCTTTGATTTGATCGTAAGTCAAACCCATTTCCACTTCGTCCTGAATGGGCATTAATACCTGATCTTCCAGCGTTTCAGCTCTTTCATCCCAGAAAAACCGACCACGATCGTAATAGCGGGCAAAAAGCAAACTCATAGAATGTCGTCTCGTCTCTCCCCCGTCAAAACCTTTGCTCAAAATCTTTTCATCTGAAAAAGCGTTTGCGGAATTATGACAGCTTCCGCACGAAATCGTTCTGTTAAGGCTCAGATTCACATCATAAAACAGCACACGGCCGAGGGTAGCTCCTTCATCTGTTATTGGATTAGACGACGGCAGATTATCATGATCAGTAATGCGGGTTGGAAGTGGTCCGCCATCGTTTGTCAGAAAGTGATCGGGCAGATCAGTGGAATAATCGAAAGGCGTTTCAGGCAGATTGAGTGCAGTGAGGGACTCATCTGCATCTATACTGTTTGTGTTATGAGCACAGCCATTCAGAGAGATAATGAGCGCAATGATGATTAATAGGTTATTAAAAATATAAAGTATGGTCGTCATCCTGATTCCTTTTATTTTAAATGTATGTATCAACAGTACACTTGAAAGATGCCCGACCCCTAATCGAAAAAGATATTTTTTAAATTCTGGAAATTTTGTTCTCTGTTCTGGCCCAAATTTTTCAATGATTACCTTTGTTAGATGTTGAACTTTGTATGATTAGCAAGAATTGATTGATACTTGAATCTTCCTTCACATTTCTGAATGAGTATTTTCCCAAATAAGTATCGAGTCCGAGCCCGGATTTCAAAGATCAACCCATGTTCTTTTTGTTCCGGCAAAAAGAACCCAATCCGGCTGGCGGAGACAAATTTCCGTGGCGGGTTTAGGTGGCTGCAAAATCAAAAGCTCTCAAATACTTCGCATATCAATATGCCTGTGCAAATTTGAGCCTCTGACAAGACATAATATTTCAATGTTCGAATATAAACCCCACTATCGTCCTCAAGTTGCGGAGCAACAAAACACACGGTAGCATTTCATTGCGCCCCACTGGATAAAACAGCTCCGGATGGAGCGTCATGGATACAGTTTAATACCATTAGGATGTTTAGAATAGTATACTTTTCAACAAAAAAATCGAACTCAGGTTAATAGATATCTAAATGATCACGATTTAAAATAGACAGTAGGTTCAGAAACTCACCAATCTATCGATCCTCGTTTGGACACGGTGTAAGATCGCGCCTAAGCAGAGCGGATGCTTGAGCTTATAAGGTCAGTTCTATGAAGATATTTTGAGTCACTACTATACAGATACAACTTCCATAAAAGTATATTAAACAAATGATCACCAACTTTTATTACCTGATCTGAAAGTGCGCTTTCAATAATCTACTGTGATTCCTCGACTATTAGAACGTAGCGTACGAATTCTGTAACTATACTGATTTCCTGGAACTACGGTTGTGTCAACATAGCTTCTGGCACCGGGGCTGAGGGTTCGACTCACGGGCTCAGTATTCTCTGTTGCGTAGCGATATATCCTCATTCCCCTTGCTTTATCAGCATCGAAAACTTCCCACGATAATTTTGCACCATTATCCGTTCTGGTCCATGATAAACCAAATACCCGAGGCAAATCATCTTCAGGAAATTCTAATGTGTGATAAGTCCCAACATTTTGATGACGAGTTGGTCGAACTTCTATCCGTGGTTGTAAATTATGGTTTTTAAGAGGAATGCGAAATTCATAGGGAATTTGATCGTTAGACGATATTGTAAAAACGGAATCATATACCCGAACATTATAAGAGGTCGCCTGTGGATCAGCTTTTAGGTCAAGTATTCCTGTTAACTCATCTTTCAAACGAATACTTGCGGTCTCAAATTGATCATCTATCTTAAAACCAACAGTTGCAGAGTCAAGACGCAGCTTTTGTCCTTCAACTTCAGCGCCCGTCAAAACTATTTTATATTGATAGTGATAGACTTCCTGAGGCAAGCCTGAAAGTATCATATAGAACTTATAGGCAGAATTCCTCTGATCATAGGTTACATTACTTTGAAAAGACTCTAATAATTCAAACTCTGGGTCATAACTATTGTCGCTAAAATATATATCGCCATTTTCCAATAATTTTGAGCCCAACTCACTTTTATCGCCAATATATCTCCCGCTAATGCGAACTTCTCCTACAGTTTTATAAGCCACAAGAAATGAGAACTTTTCAAACATTACCATATTCAGATCAACCCTCAAAGAATGATCTGAATAATTTTTTGAACCTTCTTTTAATGAGTATGAATAAACGTCATAGGATGTTACCGGGGCAAAAAAACCACTGACATCGGTGTAAGAGAGACTCTCAGACGAGACATCAGATACAATAATCCCCTCATTATTACTGGAAGAACTTTTGCGAATTTCATAACCGTCGGCGTATTCAACAGCTTCCCAACGCAACGTAATTAAACCATTTTGATAGGAAACAGAATCCTGCTCCCCGACAGGTTTTTCAGGACTAAAGTTTGATGAGAGTGGGTCATATCGGTTAGTGCGTTCATAATCGGGACTTGTGCCGCAGGAAATAACAACGAATGCCAAAATCAGTAATCCGCCGTTTTTCAGATAACTAAAAATCATAGCGTACCCTGATTGTTGAAGCATTGGCATCACCATAAATCTCATTTTTCAGATTAAGATGAAGCTTATTCCTTTCCCTGTATCCATATGAGGGTTTACTAAAGAAAGCATCGATCATGCTGTATCTAATAACCGAAAGGATCACAGCGGTGCCAATGTTACGATACTTGGCAGCGTCATCCATTTGAGAACTCAGATCATCCATTTTATCCCCTAACCGTAAAGCACTAGACCTTTCAGCCCGTGCATAACGTTTTTGTGTAGTACCTAATATCCGCAGAGGATATTAAAAAAAGAGCCAAAAAAGGTCTGAATAACGTGTATTCAGGCTTTTTTGGCTCGTA
>Ga0306910_1000468_pt1 | contig 19480 bp, 22 predicted proteins | sample AntRauMFilla2698_FD_190438 | JGI IMG/M metagenome (GOLD analysis project Ga0306910, IMG submission 190438) | Saline lake microbial communities from Rauer Islands, Antarctica - Metagenome Filla 2 #698 (v2) (version 2) | ecosystem: Environmental > Aquatic > Non-marine Saline and Alkaline > Saline ... | reverse complement strand
AACTAGTTACCCATGAGGACCTGTTTGATGTTGCTCCAGCACATAGGGTGATACGTAGGTACTAAATTGGTGAGTCACCTTACCTGACAATCGGTCACAAGTAGCGAGAGATAATTAGGGTATAGGGAATCAAAAACCCTGTTACCAGTAATTTTCTACCATAGCGTGATTGACACCGATGAATTTAAAGAAATACTTGCAGAACTTGAGGTCTCAGTACCTGAAGAGTCTTTAGCTGTGTTTCGGGATATTGTCGTTGGTCAGGCGGACTCTATTGTGGATGCTTGGATTCAGGAGAAGATGAATAATCATAATGAATAAAGTATAATGACAGTACATATGAAAAGTGAGCGGCCAAAAACGGCCCTCGCTAGCGGTCGCCTTAGTAGTCATCAACAAATCGCCGGTGGGAGCCTAGATAACCAAGTGCATATCATCAAGTCCTTTGCAGACCGTAAAGGGCTTGTTCTGCTGTCTGATGATGGGGTTGATGTAGAAATTGTTTCTGGAGCAAAGAGGAGGCCTGTGTATGAGGAGCACATCAAGTACATTACCGAACATCCAGGAGAGGTGGGGTACTACATAATCTATCAAATCGACCGCTTTACTCGTGAGGGTGCTTCTACCTACCAAGGAATGAAACAGGAGCTGGCTACATTGGATGTTGTCCTTATTGACGCATTCGGGATAATCCAAGAGTCTAAGAATATGCAGGAAATGGAGGAGTTAGGATTTGAGGGGTATGAATGGAGTCACCAATCTCCTAGCGAGACCACTGAAGCTCTAGAAGCTGAACGTGCTCGCTCAGAACGCAAGACTATTCTGCAAAGGACTATTCCAAAACAAATTCAATACACTCAGCGTGGGTTCCATGTAGGTAATCCAGATGATGGCTTTGTAAACAAGCAAGTCCAGATTGGGAGTGAATTACGTTTCATTATGCATCCAGACCCTAATCGGTCCCATTTCTTCAAGAAAGCAATTGAGCTTCGGGCAGAATGCCGCCTCACCGATAAGGAGATTGTTGCTCATATAAATGAAATGGGTTTTAAAACAAAATCTCGTAGGAGGTGGAATAAAAAGAGGACTCATATAGTTGGGCATACGCCCGGCATTCCTATGACAGTCAAACAGTTGCATAAAATCTGTGAGCGGTTTTCGTATGCTGGTGTTGTGTGCGAAAAGTGGACACACAACAAGCCTGTTGATGCGAAGTGGGAAGGGTTGGTCAGTATTGAAGTCTGGAACAAGGCCAATCGAGGGAAGTTACATCTAAAAGAGTATCCTGATGGGACACTGGAGTTATTGTATGACTATAAAACCGAGAAGCCAGTGTTTCAGCGTTTGCGTTACAACCCGGACTATCCGTTCAAGTGTGTCTTGTGTCCTAAGTGTGATATGCCGCTTAAAGCTAGTTCACCAAAAGGTAGGGGAGGATATTACCCGCAATACCACTGTGCTAGAGGGCACAAGTCCTTCTCCGTGTCTCGGGACCAGATGGACAAGACAGTAGAAGAATTCTTGTCTGATGTGGAATACAGTGAGGATTATGTAAAGGTCCTAGAGGAAGTGCTGGTTCGACGGCTGCGTCAGAAACAAAATGACATCGTGCAGGAGTCGAAGACACTTGATGAACGAGTAGCACTGTTGAAGTCTGAAAAAAGTGACCTACTAAAAAAGCTCATCATCACTGAGAGTCCCGTAGTAAGTAAAATGATGGAGGTAGAGCTGGAAGAGAAGGAAGTGGAGATTGGTCGAGCCGAATCATACCGGTTTACTGTTGACCTGACAGAGGTCGATGTGAAAGAGTTGATTGGCTACGCTAGAAAAATAGTGGAATCACCCCAAAAAGCCTTGGTAGATAAGGCTAATCCACTCCGCCAAGAGCACCTCTTCAAGCTATTTTTCGATGGTCTCCCAACCTATGCAGAACTAGATAGTGGAACCGCTAAAAAACGCTTTATTTTCAATGGTAATTGTGTTGTCGAGACCCCTGAAAATATGCAGGAATCTCACTTGGGGCGACTACCGGGAATCGAACCCGGATTACCGGTACCACAAACCGGAGTAATAACCGTTATACGATAGCCGCCATGTTACTCAGCACACCAGCTGGCTGTTGTGCTGCGTGGGCATATTTATACCGGTTTTTGACTAAAAAGTCGAGGGTGGAGCAGGTATACTGGTGGTATGCAAAAAGAATCGCTATTAATTGTACTCTTGCTGGTCTTGCTGCTTGGGGCTGGGATTGGATTTTACCTGGCTCGACTGATATTCTGATCAACCGCAGCTTTTGTCGGATTATGGATGAATAAGCAGTAGATGGGCTATACTGGAGCAATCTTCATTTTAATAAAGTAATACACAATATATATGTTACAAGAATTTAAAGCCTTCGCGATGCGGGGGAATGTAGTGGATCTAGCTGTAGCGGTCGTGATTGGCGCAGCGTTTGGAAAGATTGTTACGTCGCTGGTTGATAACCTGGTGACTCCGCTAGTTGGAATATTTATGGGTGGGGTTGATTTTACCGATTTGTCGTACACAGTGGGGGAGGCGGTGTTTGGGTATGGCGCGTTTATTCAGTCAATAATCGACTTTACAATTGTGGCGTTTGTGATCTTTATGGTGATCAAAGTCATCAATAAAGCCCAAGGTCCAGAAGAGGTGGAAGAGCCAGCACCACAAGGTCCAACAGAAATAGAACTGTTAACGGAAATCCGAGACAATTTGAAGCGATAAATATTTATAAGAAAACCGCCCTAGTGACTACAAAGGCGGTTATTGTTTGCTGCCTTTAGGGCTAGTTTCTTTTCTAGCTCTCAAAGACACCTTTTGTTGGCATCGTCTAGGCGGCGTTTGTCTCGGTCGCCAGGATCAGTCGCTGTATCCTCGTGGTCAACTATTGTGAGGAAGCTATCAAAATCACTGATAGCAAATGTCACCGTGACATACTTGGGTTTATTAAACCTCACAACTATTTCTGATTCGCTCAGTCGGATTTTTGTGATTGAGCCGTGACCGAATGTCTTGTGCTGTACCACTGTCCCTTGTTGGGGTAGAGACTGCATGATGTGTCCTCCATGTATGTGCGGGTTGCTTCTAGGTTAACTATGGCTGGATTGAGGATAAAAAGCAACCCGGACAATAGCTTTAGCTGGTTGCCTAGGCTAGGCAACCACGGTCATCTCTCGCTTAATTTGTTATCCACAGGCATATACCCTATTTTGACTATTTTCCCCAAAAAACAAATTTTAATTTTTGCTATGCTTGTTTTACGCAAAAAAACCAAGTTCGGTGTACCGAAAAGACGTCCTGGCGGAGAATCTCCAACCTCACTTCTGACGGAAAGGCGAACGCGCCTCGGTACATCGAACTTGGTTTTTTGATACTTAAAGAATATCATCAGACGTTCGCATAAGTAAAGAGTAATTCACAAAATATTTTAGTACATTTGTTCTTGTTCGAATTTGATATATCAAAGTTCTTGATTTTAATAAAAGAAAATATTTCTTGTTTCAAGATACTTTTATTCTTTAGTATAGTCTTGAAATTTATTGAAAATATTCTGTAACTGTAACAATAGCAACAAAAAAACGGATTTTTAAAGGTTTAAATTGTCCCGACTCTATCAACATAGATATGCACATAGTTGTTGCAGTCTGAGTTGGGGATAGCACCCACTTTTTATAAGAGAAACGTTATAGGATAGAGTAACAGAAAGGGAAAACGGTTTCTCTTTATGTGTCGGAGGTGACACACTATTATATTTAGTCGCGATTAATTTTTATCGTGTGTCTTTCCTAGTACTCTCATCACACTTAGACCTCAGCTACCAGCTTGCTACCGGCAAGCCGTTTTCTTCCACAGCTGACGTCTGTATCTGATGAGCTTAATCATTCACTACACCTTATTCAAGCCATGAAAATCCAACAAATCCGCAAACGCGATGGTTCCACCCAACCATTTGACATTGAAAAGATCGTCGACGCGATCACTAGAGCCCTAGTCGAGACAAATGAAGGGGATCGCAAAGATGCAACCGAGGTTGCCGAGCTCGCGCACCAAAAAGTGGTCGCGATGTGTGTGCAAGCCGGTACTGCCGAAGCCGGTAGTGCTATTGCTAACAAATGTATCGACGGAAACCCAGCGGTGGAAGAAATCCAGGATTTAGTGGAACAAGCCTTGATGGAGAAGGATTATTTTGTGACTGCTAAGGCATACATCATTTTCCGCAACGAACGCAAGAAGCTCCGTGAGCGAGACATCTTTGCTTCCCGATTGCACCTCAAGCCGTACGAATATCCAGAACTATACGAATACGTCGATGCGGTACGTCATTCATACTGGGTACACACAGAGTTTAACTTTACGGGGGATATACAAAACTTTCATGTTGACGTCAATGACGTCGAGCGCAACGCCATCAAGAACACTATGTTGGCGATTGGTCAGATTGAAGTGGCGGTGAAGAATTTCTGGGGTGATATTGGTAAAAAAATGCCTAAGGCTGAAATCAGTGCCGTTGGAGCCACCTTTGCTGAATCAGAAGTACGTCATACTGATGCCTACGCGCACTTGCTCGAGATCCTTGGTCTCAATGGTGAGTTCGCGAAAATTAAAGAGAACCCCGTCATTCTCGGGCGTATGGAATACCTGAACAAGGTAAGCAAAATGTCGCAAACCAAAGACAACAAAGAGTACGCACAGGCGATTATGTTGTTCTCTTTGTTCGTTGAGCACGTGTCTCTATTTTCACAGTTCCTCATCATGATGAGCTTTAATAAGCACAAAAACGTCTTCAAAGGAATCAGTAATGCGGTTGAAGCGACTTCAAAAGAAGAAAACCTGCACGGTATGTTTGGTATCGATGTGATCAACATCATCCGCGACGAACATCCAGAGTGGTTCAATGACGAGACACAAGCAGCTATTACTGAAGCTTGTGAGGAAGCCTACGAAGCAGAATGCAAAGTGGTTGATTGGATCTTCGAAGCCGGAGAGCTCGACTTCCTACCAGCTGCCAACGTCAAAGAGTTTATCAAGCACCGGTTCAACAATTCTTTGGCTGCAATCGGTATGCCGCGGATCTTTGAAGTGAGTGACGCACTACTAGAGGAAACAGACTGGTTCGACAACGAAGTGATTGCAACCAAGCACGTTGATTTCTTTGATAAAAGATCAATCAACTACAATAAGCGTTCGGCAAGTGTCACCAGTGAAGATTTGTTCTAAAATACATTCATAACAGTTCATAATAATAGAAGTCCGTCGCGATTAGAAAACTAACGGTAAGAAAGAAATAGTATGAAAAAAGAACCATGGCACTGGGTTAACGAAAACACACGAGCATTTATGGCTCGAGGGTACCTCGTCGACGGGCAGACTACTGAAGAACGTGTGCGCTACATCGCCGAGTTTGCAGAAAAGACTCTCGGCAAAAAAGGTTTTGCTGACAAATTTGAAGACTACATGAGCAAGGGTTGGATTTCTCTGGCAACCCCGGTGTGGGCAAACTTCGGTCTTGACCGAGGGCTACCGATTAGTTGCTTCGGTTCTTTTGTAGCTGACGACATGGCTAATATTCTACATACCCAGGGTGAGGTTGGTATGATGAGTAAGTATGGTGGTGGGTGTTCAGCCTACTTCGGAGACCTGCGGTCACGAGGAGCTGATATTCTGAACAACGGCTATTCTTCTGGCCCGGTGCACTTCATGCAGCTGTTTGAAAAAATTCTCGATGTGGTTAGCCAAGGGGCGACACGGCGAGGAGTATTTGCGGCCTACCTGCCGGTAGAACATCCAGATATTCTCGAGTTTCTTGATATTGGAACCGAAGGAAACCCAATTCAAAAAATCAATCACGCAGTGACCGTGTCTGATGCCTGGATGGAATCGATGATCGAAGGTGACGAAGATAAACGAAAGGTGTGGGCGAAAATCATTCAGAGACGGGGCGAGATTGGCTATCCATATATTATGTTTAGCGACAACGCTAACAACGCCAGGCCACAAGTCTACAAAGACAAAGAGCTCCCAATCTACGCCAGTAATGTCTGTAGTGAAATCATGCTGCCAAGTAACAAAGACTGGTCATTTGTTTGCTGTCTGTCGTCGATCAACCTGCTGCACTACGATGATTGGAAAGACACTGACCTGGTCGAGACCATGACCTACTTTCTCGAAGCAGTTATGACCAACTTCTGCGACAAGCTCGAAGCGTGGCGTGACTCAGAGGATGAAGATAAGCGTCTGGCCTTCAAATTCATGGAGCGACCATATAACTTTGCTAAAGCCAACCGAGCGCTTGGTCTAGGGGTGTTGGGGTACCACTCACTCCTACAGAGCAAAGGGCTCGCTTTTGATAGTGATGAGGCAGGTAAAATTAACAAAGAAGTATTCCAAGTGATGCAAGAACGCTCATTTGCCGCCAGTACTGAGATGGCGAAAGAATTCGGTGAGCCAGAAGTGATGAAAGGGTACGGTCGTCGACACGCTACCACTATGGCTATCGCACCGACCACCTCGTCCGCGTTTATCCTCGGCCAAGTATCACAGGGGATTGAGCCAATCTGGAGTAACTGCTACATCAAAGACGTCGCCAAGATGAAGGTGGTGATCAAGAACCCGATGTTAGAAGAATTACTTGAAACCAAAGGACTCAACGACAAAACTACCTGGGATAGCATCCGTGATGCTGACGGGTCTGTACAGCACCTCGATAGTCTTACTGATGAAGAAAAAGACGTCTACCGAACCTTTGCCGAAGTGAACCAAACCAAATTGATTGAGCACGCCGGTGATCGACAAAAATTAATCGACCAAGGGCAGTCGCTGAACGTGATGGTTCCACCAGACGTCCCAGCCAAAGACATCAATCAGCTGTACATCCACGCGTGGAAGAGTGGCTGCAAGGCACTCTACTACCAGCACAGCATGAACGCCGCCCAACAGATGGTCCGCAAGAAGCTGGCTGCGACCGAGGCGAAGGGGAAGGAGTAGAAAGAAAGGGGCGCTTTGGCGCCTCTCTCTGTTTCAACTACTAGTATGTAGTTTATTTGAATGTTCCAGGAATTCACCCTAGGAAGGGGCGAATTCGGAACTAAATTCACAATAGTCGCTACGCTCGTTTGTTCATTCATCCCCTCGATAGGTCGAATCTGGCTAAGCGCCTGCCTACGTTCAGCATAGTCGTAGCTGTGCTACTCGTTGCTTCACGCAACCTGTTGAAATCTTGTAAACGGTATCTCTTAGTGGGGTATAGTGATTGGAGTAAGAGCTTTTGCTCTTGCGAATATGTTTCTATATCGGGTTCACAGAATTTCTCTGACTCGAAATGACGGCGCCTAGCAGGGACTACGTATCGCGACTACGCAGTCCCCGCTAGGCGCCGTTGTCATTGGGGCAGAAATATGGTTTGCTATCTGAATCTATGCGGTTTTCATTTATACTCGCGCTTATATTAACCATCTCCCTAGCGGGGGTGCAGTGGTACCACACCACTAAATATATATGTCCAATCCCAATCGAATATCGACTGGGTGAGATTGGTGCGTCTTTTGCTATTACCGAAAGTGAAGCAAAGGCAGCTATCGCCGAAGCGGCAGATTTGTGGGAGAAAGAAATTGATGAAGATTTGTTTGTCTATACAGACGACGCAGATTTTACAATTAACTTCATCTTTGACGAACGACAAGCTGTCGCAAATGCTCAGACAACTGACCGCGACCGACTCGATACGATTGCTGGGAAAAATGAAACATTTAGAACAGAGATTGCACAGTTACAGAGTACCTACGAAGCAAAACAAGCTGATTTTAGAGCCGAACGTGATGCGTACGATAATGAGCTTCAGGAGTATAATCAACGTGTACAGCAGATCAACGATCGTGGTGGAGCTAATCCAGCAGTATTCGCTGGTTTAGAGGATGAGCGGGAGCGACTTGAGCGGATTTCAAACAGTCTGCAACGTGAAGCAACTGAGCTTAATACTCTTGCGCAACGACTAAACGAACTTGGTGCCGAAGGGAACCGTTTGATTGATACGTATAATCAAGAGGTAGAGGCGTACAACCGCGAGTACGGTGAAGCGCACGAATTTACCCAAGGTGACTACCAGGGTGGAGAGATCAATGTCTATAAATTCTCCGACAATAATGAGTTGGTGGCGGTCTTGGCGCACGAATTTGGGCACGCACTTGGAATCAATCATATTGAGCAAGAGGGTGCACTGATGTATTATTTACTAGACGACGAGCTATTTAATGCTCCAACGCTCGCCGCCAGTGATATCAGTGCCTACCAAGCGGTATGCGAAGATCAAGGTATCGCAGGATCTGCCCGGAGTATTATCAGACAGCTTATTTCTCACTTTTAATTTCTATGAATAATTTATTTTCAACCACACCAATGAAGGTCCTTGGATCACTTACGGTGTTTATGTTCCTGCTGGCACTCGGTTCATACGCGTCGCTCAACTTCGAAAAAATGCAATACCTCGATACTAATCCGGCAGTTATTTCTGTTACCGGTGAAGGGGAGGTGTTCGCAGTGCCAGACGTCGGCCAGTTTACTTTTTCAGTCCAAGCCGAAGCAGCCGATGCGGCGGCAGCCCAAGAACAGTCAGGAACGGCCGTAAACGAGATCATTGCCTTCTTGCGTGATCAAGGCGTCGCAGAAGAAGACATCAAGACTACCAACTACAACCTCTTCCCTCGATACCGGTTTGAAGAACGGATCTGCACCCCAGGCACGTTCTGTGGCCCTGGTGAGCGAATCCAGGATGGGTTTGAGGTTAGTCAGCCAATTGAGGTGAAGGTACGTGATACCGAAAATGCGAGTGCCATCGTAACTGGTGTTGGTGAGCGAGGGGCGACCAACATCAGTGGTCTTGATTTTGTGGTAGACGATACCGATGCCTTAGCGGCGCAAGCGCGCGAACAAGCAATTATCGATGCCAAGGAAAAGGCACACAAGCTAGCTAGCGATCTCGGGGTACGGTTAGTCAAAATCACCGGCTTCTATGAAGAAGACTCACGGTACATGCCAGAACCGTACCAAGCACGTAATATGGCCTTTGATGAAAAGGCTGACTCAGGCTTTGGTGGGGCAGAGCTTCCAATGGGTGAAGATCAAACGATCGCTAGAGTCACCATCACCTACGAAATTAAGTAAATTAACGAGCGTAGCGACTATAATGTATTTATAGTCGAACCTACTCTTTCCCTAGAGTAGGTTTCTGGATGAAGATAAATAATCTCACCACAACAACTAAATAAAGAGCGGCACCAACGGGTGTCGCTCTTTACTTTTTCTCGCTCCACTGTATACTTATACGCAAGCAGCACCCCAAGCGGGTGTTTTTATAAACAAACTTTTATGGATCAATTTTCAAACTACCTTAAAGCCACCGCCGCAGAAATGAAGCAAGTTAAATGGCCAACCAGGCAACAGGCACTTTTCTATACTGCGCTGGTGATTGTGATTTCAGCATTGACCGCTATGTACGCTGGAGCCTTTGACTACGTCTTTGGAGAAATTATCAACTACATCGTAAACAACTTCTAATTCTATGGCCAAACAACATAGCGACGGAGAGCGACACTGGTACGCAATTCATACCTACAGTGGGTACGAAAATGCCGTCACCCGTAACCTCAAGCAACGAATTGATTCACTCAACATGAATGATTCAATTTTTGATGTCGTAGTACCAACCGAAAAAAAGATCCGAGTCAAGGGTGGTAAGCGAGTGGTAGAAGAAGAAAAGGTATACCCAGGCTACGTGCTGGTAGAAATGATCGTTAATGACGAGTCATGGTTTGTTGTCCGAAATACTCCGCGGGTAACTGGTTTCGTCGGAAGTGGTACCCAGCCGGTTCCCTTATCACAGGGGGAATACGAAGCGCTTATGAAGCGAATGACAAGCGAAAACGTTAAACACACGGTGGACTTGATGGTAGGCGACTTGGTGACTATTGCCGATGGTCCATTCAAAGACCTAGAAGGAAAGGTCGGGGAAGTCGACGAACAAAGTGGAAAGGTAAAGGTGCTAGTAAGTATGTTTGGTCGGGAGACTCCCGTAGAACTAGACTTCCTCCAAGTCAAAAAGGTTTAAAATTAGCGAACTACTTTGTCGCTACGGTATAAAAGACGGCTCCCTGGGCACTAGCCCCGGTCGCCGGCTTTTTACCTAGACTCCGCGTATTTCATCTAATTTTACACCTTTTTGTATCAGGGTAATAAATAAAAAACCACCCTATTTATCAGGCGGCTTATCCTCGAGGGTTTCCCAGTTAACCAGTTTTCTTAACAATTCTGGGTCTTTTGGTCTTTTTTCTGTGGGTTAGTGGTTTGATACCGTGCTGGGCTTGAAAGCGTCTGCTGCGGACTAAACCAAGAACATTACGTTTTGTCATCATCTGATTTCTCCCTTAGTGAATTTGTGCCCAATAGATCTTGCATCAGCTCGTCAACTTGAGCATTCTCTTCTTTTGTTAGAATGCGAAACGGTTCTTTTGTTTCCTCATCTCTGGGGTATGCACCAATAGAGAACATAAATTGAATATCTTGGAAACTCATCGCCATTTGGAACTCCTTAGGTTGTGGGGACGTCTGTATTTAGATTACTATCTCTCTTGCCAAAACACAATATATTGGTTATTGTAGCGGGGCTTCAGGTGGTGTTGGTATTAAGAAGGTTTAAGGAGCGACTATGGCGCGACTATAAACTTCTTATGCAACCACTTAGCCAGATTCGACCTGCCAAGGGAGAATCTGGTTGCAGTGACTTGCTGACCACGCCACCACACAATTTTAAATCAAACACATGGCAAAGAAACTCGTAAAACAAATTAAGGTACAGGCAGTTGGTGGTAAAGCGACACCAGCGCCACCACTAGGGCCGGTACTAGGACAAGCTGGTATCAACATCGGTGAATTTGTAAACCAATTCAACGAACAGACACGTGAACGAATGGGGGAAGTAGTCCCAACCGTGATCAGTGTGTACGATGACCGATCTTTTGACTTCATCGTCAAAGTATCACCAATGTCACGACTCATCCTCAAGAAAATTGGCAAGGATAAAGGTTCAAGCAAGAACATCGCTTCTTCAGCTGGTTCAATCACCAAAGCGCAAGTGCGAGAGGTGGCAGAAGAAAAGATGCCCGACCTCAACGCCGCTTCAATCGAAGCAGCCATGAAAATCGTCGAAGGATCTTGCTTCTCAATAGGGGTAAAAGTCGTTGCGTAAAGAGAGTAAACTAAAAAACAGCTGGAAATCGTACCGATTTCCAGCTGTTTTATTTTGCCTGTAAGAAAGTTGCTCTCCATGCGTCTTAAGCAGCGAGTCAGGTCTTTAACGCGCAGCAGGAGGAATGCAAAAGATGCATCGGTCAAAAACAGCAACGCAAACCGTGTTTATTTTGGAACACCATGAAGGGTTCTTCTTTTTTGATCCAAACAAGGAAGGTATTGTTTATGATTCTCGACGTTTCCGTCGTGAAGACATAAACATCACAAACGAAAAAGCAGTGCAAAAGATGCCAAAAATGACACGCTCATTACGAATCCCGATTAAACCTGCGTCAGAGCGCTGGTTGCCATCATTTCTGGTAACGGAAAAAAAGTTGTGGCGCAGAAAAAAGTGCATAACCATCAAGCCACTGGTAGTGCAGACTGATACAAGTAGGTCGTTGTTTCGTTGGCCCGGAATAAGTGAGATAACATTCCATCCTCACTATGAACGGTTTGAGCTAGCGCCACCCGCAGTACAAGATTGCACGGAACCGTCTATTTGTACTTTTGCCGAACAGCACGCATAACCGCAAATCACCGTACCTCGCGGTGATTTTTTTGTTACACTAGCTACACTATGAAAAACCTTGCCGGTGCACTACCAGCACAACAAATTACTCGTTTGATTGAGTCAGGATGCATTCTGAACGCCCTGAGTGAAAATGTCTCTCCCGCATCATTAGACCTCTCACTGTCTAGTGAGCTATACGAAATAGCGGGCTTAATTCTCCCGCAAGAGGGTGAAAAAATCAGCGGGTTACTCGACCTGATGGGCGCCAAAGCAGTCTCTATAAACGAGCCAATTGCCTGCGGCAAAATGTACCTCGCTCGGCTCAACGAAACGCTTGATCTACCACAGCAAGTATATGGTTACTGTAATCCGAAGTCTTCTACCGGACGACTTGATATGCACGTGCGCGTGCTGGCAGATGGAGTGCCTCGTTACGACTCAATCACACCAAAGGGGTATACCGGAGAACTGTGGGTAGCTATCACAGCCAAGTCTTTTTCTGTCCAGCTGCACGAACGAACCCCGCTTACGCAGCTACGGCTCTTTACCGGGGACACTCGCTTTACCGAGCTGGATTTAGAATTAGCTTTACGCGATGGATTAGTATGGCACCAAACCGAGGACAAGCAGCTGTCATATAGCGACATTGTCACCAATGACCAAGACGGTTCCGTGGTACTGACGGCACTCGTGGAAGAGGGTATGTGTGGCTATGAGTGCGTTGCAACTCCTGACCAAGTGATTGATATTGCCAATGTCGCTGGATACAAAGGATCAGATTTCTTTCAACCAATCGAGATCCAAGATGGTGCGCTACGCCTCAAGCGAGATAAATTTTATATTCTCTCTGGTGCCGAGCGAGTGCGTATCCCACCCACCCTCGCTAGCGAGATGATGCCAATGGATGAACGATCAGGAGACTTCCGTTCGCACTACGCTGGTTTCCTTGACCCGGGCTGGGGCTGGGGTGCTGATGGTGAAGGGAAGGGACGCCCGTTTACCCTTGAAGTACGCCCGTTTGAAGACCTGGTGGTCCGCAAAGGCCAGCCGATTGCAAAAATCCGCTTTGAGCGGATGTTGGAAGAGCCAACGTTCCACTATGACACCAAAGCCTCAAACTATCTGACCCAATCCGGCCCAAAGCTCGGTAAGCAATTTACGTAAACATGAAAAGACAAGTATACCTAGGGATGGCTTTACGAGGGACGCCTGCTTGGTGGACTGATGTATTTCAAAAACTAGTTCGAGAAGAGCTCTTGGCTTTACAAGATATAGAAGTAACTCAGTTTGTAGGCCTGAAAGATGTTGTTGCTACAGATATTTATACTCATGACATAGAGATGGCAAAATCAGCTGATGTAATGATTGCATTGACTCGTTTTCCTTCACTCGGTTTAGGAATGGAAATTCAAGCTAGGGTCAGTATAAACAAGCCAACTATCGTATTTCATCCACAAGGTCAAAAATTATCAGGCATGATTTTAGGTGCACCAGGGGTTCATGTATATTACTACGATACGATTACCGATCAGGATGGGTCAGACCAAGTACGAGATATTATCGCAACTTTACAGACTGTATTATAAAACACCCAAAATGGTATATTTTGGGTGTTTTATTTACCATTAGTGCTATTGGTCAGTACGTACAATATCCGCCTCACCACGTTTGACATCAAACCGGCCCGCTTCTGAGGTGGTATGTATCGTTAGGTCAATATCCCTGTAGGTCTCGCGCAGGATGTCAGCCATCTTAGCGGCTTGCACCGCGAGGGTAGGATGGACGAGGCTTGATGCTCGCAATTCCACTAGGTATACCCAGGCTGGCAGGTCTCCCGACACATAGTTACTGATCTTGAATCCCATCGGTAGGTAGTATTGTCGCAATGCCTCGTCGTCTGTTAGTCCGTCTGCTGCAGAAGCTAGCTCGGCAATCAGCGCGGTAGCTTCGGCCTTTAGATCCTCAGTCAGTTCATCTAGATACCACTCGTGGAATCCAATTTCGCTGGTCAGCAGTGGCATACGTTGGGTGACTGCTCGGTGGCGCTGGATGTCCCGAAATGATCCAAAGTCGAGCGTGAACTGAAACGCAGTTTCACCATATGCACCGAGCCATTTTGGCAGCTCTGCCCGGTCTGGACGTTCACTCAAAAGGGCTTTGAATGGTGTAAGGTCCGCATGATTGATACCGTCACGCACCAGTGCCAGCTCGGCACAGTTTGCATCATGGTAGTAGTATTGCTTGGCTGCGGTGGCTGTGTACTCATGAGTAGCCCGGTATTTTTCGTAGCGTTCATCATCATCAGCTTTAAACGAGCTCGGGTACATGGCCAACATAGCATCATTGAGCTTGTTGGCGATTTCTTGTACCTCTTGTAGTGGGTGGTGTCGCAGTTGCATGATGCGGTCATCGAACTGCCGCAGAGTAGTGGTCCAGGCGATGTTAGTGCTCGCTCCAGCCGGGAGGAAACCACGGGTAATATCAAATGCGCGGGCCTCTATCGCTTTGTTGTAGCTGGTTTCTTTTTCACCAGCTCCTAGTGGGTAGCGGTTGGGGAGTTCAGTTTTCATTTCGGCTACTGCCTTGAGGTAGAACCGGCGCCAGTTTTCTTGAATAGCAGTTCCGGCAGCAGTGCCTTCTGGATTCAAAAAAGGTTGGTTAGCAAAGTCGATGTAGCGAGTCGATGCCTCTTGGCCGTTGTATAGCTTACTGTCCTGGATAGCTTTAGCGGCCAGCATGCTGATCCCTTCGATAAACACCACTCCTACACCACAATCCCCAATCGACTTGTGTCCGTATTGCACGTAGTACGTCGACATAAATTTGTCAGCACCTCGTTCGGCAAGGACTGCCAGGTGTCCATCAATCCCTTCGGTTGAGCGGCTGTGCAGGGCTTGTAGCATGGCGGTCATTTCGGCGGTTAGGACGGCGCCTGAATCAAGGACAACAATTTTTCCCCCGGTATCAAGTTTGGTTTCGTGGTGCTTGAGTTGTTCGATGGTAGACATGATGGTGTGCTGATTAACTAAATATTAGTCATGATATCATGTAGGTACTTATCACTAGTATTGACCGACATGAAAGGCAAACTCATAGTAATCGATGGAGGAGATGGGGCAGGCAAGGCGACTCAGGTGGCGCTACTTGCAAAACGACTGCAAGCTGACGGTCATAAAGTAGAAACGCTAGATTTTCCTCAGTATACTCAGAATCATTTTGGAAAATTGCTGCGCGAATGTCTTGATGGCAAACGAGGTGACTTTATGGCGGTTGATGCTCGGATTGCCTCCACGTTGTATGCAGCTGACAGATTTGAAACCAAACCTCGGCTAGAGCAATGGCTAAGTGAGGGCAAGGTGGTGGTGTTAGATCGCTACGTTAGTGCCAACATGATGCATCAAGGGGCTAAAATTGCTGACGTTGATAAGGTGGAACCATTCCTTGGTTGGCTTGATCATATGGAACATGATGTGTTTGGAATTCCTCGGCCTGATCAGATTGTGTACCTAGAAGTACCAAATGCTGTGCGTGTAGCCTTAAAACAAATGGCGATTGATGAAGGTAAACATGGAGCAAACGTACAATTGGACGTTGCTGAGCGTAACAACGAACACCAAGAAACGACCGAAGAGCGTGCTCGCTCAATTGTTGCTAGTAAAAACAACTGGGACATGGTCAGCTGTTGTACAAAAGATGAAATACGAAGCCGTGAAGAAATCCACGAAGACGTCTATCAGATTGTTTCTAAAATTCTGTAGATTATGCAACTCCAAATCAAAAAACTTCATCCTGACGCCAAATTACCTAGCTTTGCACACGCTACAGACGCGGGGATGGACTTATGTACGACTGAGACATTTATATTGCAGCCTCAAGCTCATCGCAAAGTTCCAACTGGACTAGCGTTTGCAATCCCACCTGGTTATGTTGGTTTGCTTTGGGATAAAGGTGGTGTGAGTATGGTTCGTCACATAAAAACAATGGGAGGCGTTTTAGATAGTGATTATCGAGGGGAGCTTCATATAGGTATTGTTAATCTTGGCACAGAGGCTCAAGAGTTTAGTATTGGTGACAAAATTGCGCAGCTACTTATTCAGAAAGTCGAACATCCAGAGATTGTCGAGGTCGTAGAGCTCGATGAAACAGGCCGTGGTGAGGGACGGTTTGGGAGTACTGGAAAATAGTTGACACATTATAAAATAGTGTTATTGTCAGCCATAGAAATAACTCTTTGGAAAGGGTAAGAATGAAACCTAAATGGTGGCAACTAGTTTTGTATTACTGTGTATGGGCAATCCTGCTGACTATTCTAGTCCCTGTGATGGTGATTTACGTGCCGTATCATTTCTATGTCGTTAGACCAATAATTTATGCGGTACTGATGCAGCCTTTATACTGGCTAAATTGGCAAGAAGTGAAACGAAAAAGTAATCGCAAAACCTCACAGGTACTATCGACTCTGCACATGTATAGTGGTCCTGATATGCTCTTTGAGTGTCAACTCAGATCAGAGGAGGATGTATTAAGGCTCGAAAGACTACTAAAAAGAAAGCGTCCCAAAAAACCATATCCACTTAGTCGACACCAAGCTATCTTTTTCGTATACCGTCGAAAAGGAGGTGGTGGAGGTAGGTCGGTAAACAAACCTGGTTGGTTTGAAATGTTGATTCCCGTACGAGTACATGCCTGAGCTAAGCCTCAGGTATTTTTTATGATATTATTCTGCTACTAATCAGTTACAATCTATGATTTAACCCCTTTGCTTTGTTTTGATGCAGCCGTTTACTTATACTTAAGAGTTTTTCAGTAATTACATTTCTATGAATGAATACCAACACATCAAAGACCAAGATGAAGAAATCTACGCCACCCTGGTGGGGGAAGAGGAGCGAGAGAAAAAAGGGATTGAACTAATCCCAAGCGAAAACTACGTATCAATGGCCGTGCGCGAAGCGATGGGAAGTGTGTTCACGAACAAATACTCAGAAGGCTACCCGGGCAAGCGATACTACGGTGGACAAAAGTTTACCGACCAAATGGAAACTATCGCGATCGAGCGCGCGAAAAAGTTATTTAAAGCCAAGTATGCGAACGTCCAGCCGCTGGGCGGCGCTGCGGCCAACGTCGCGATGTATTTTGCCCTGATGGAGCCAGGTGACACAGTGCTGGGGATGGATCTCTCGCATGGCGGACACCTCACTCACGGTCACCCAACTACCGCAATCAACAAAGTTTTTAACTTTGTCCGGTACAAAATGAAAGACGTCGAGACTGGTGAGATCGATTACGACCACTTGCGAGAAATGGCGCTTGAGCACAAACCAAAGATCATCCTGGCTGGCTTCTCGGCGTATTCGCGCGAGCTAGACTATGCCAAGTTCAAAGCGATTGCAGACGAGGTCGGGGCGTACACGGTGGCTGACGTTGCGCATATTACCGGCTTGATCGCGGCCGGGGCCCTCAAGAATCCATTTGACTATGGATTTGATGTCATGACCATGACCACGCACAAGTCATTACGTGGTCCACGTGGAGGAATGATTGTGGTGCGAGAAGACGAAGAGATTGCCAAGAAAATAAACAAAGCCGTCTTCCCGGGTATGCAAGGCGGCCCACACATGCATCAGATTGCCGCCAAAGCGGTGGCGTTTAAAGAAGCGCTTGATCCAAGTTTCAAAGCGTATACCGAGCAGATTGTGAAAAACGCCAAGGCGATGGAGGTGGTGTTTAAAGCCCAGGGAGTTCGACTGATGTGCGGGGGAACTGACAATCACTTGCTTTTGGCGGACGTCCACAGTTCGCTCGATATCACGGGTCAAGAAGCCGAAGATGTTTTGGACGAGGTAGGAATTACCCTCAACAAAAACATGATTGCCGACGAGCCACGCACAGCGATGGACCCGTCAGGTATCCGGTTTGGGACTCCAGCTATGACCACACGCGGTATGAAAGAAGCTCAAGCCACCCGGCTCGCCGAAATTATGATCGAAACTATGCGCGCCAAAGACGATGCCAACACAAAAGCCAAATTGCAAAAAGAAGTCCAGGCCATGTGTGAAGCGTTTCCGGTGCCAGAGAAGTTTGTATAAGTACCAGCATGCAAAACAAAACAGCTTGACCAGACGGTCAAGCTGTTTTGTTTTGCGTCAGCGTGCTATTTTCTGGGTAGATGAAATTTGCAATGCCAATAGGCAGAAAGGAGCACACATGCTCGATACAACAACGTTTGAAAACGCCGCAGAAGAAATCATTGATCAGGGTTGGACGTATCTCGATTGTCCAGCCCACTGTGATCCACAGCTGGTGGTCGATGGCATCCCGGCGTTCTTTGAACGAAGGAAGCTCGATGATCGTGTCTGGCTGGGGAACAGACCTGGTGAAGATGAGGCCGATGTGGGACACAAAGTGTCAACATCGGACGACAAAAACCACTCCGGCCGTCCAAAAGATGCAAAGCAGCACCTGATGTTTTCTGAAGATATGGCTGAAATCTTGTTTACCCAGCATGGGACAGAAGTCTTCCGGGATCCAGAAGACGAGAAGCTGCTGCATGCGACAGACGAGCTGCATCGCTCGGGTCTAGAAATGTGCCGTGGTTTGCTGGAAGCCCTTGATACGCTACTTAAGCCAAAAGTGTCACTAGCGACTGCGTTTGACTATGCGCACTGCCAATATGCACCAACAGCAACCTCGGCTACTCGTTTGATGGAGTACTTTATCAACGGCGGGCAAAGTCATTTCGATCGAGATGCTATCACTGCCCATTGGAAAGATAAAGGGGGAGATCTGTTCGCAATTTGCCCTAAGACCGAAAAAGAGATGGTGGTATCACCTCCTGAAGGAAAAGTGCTGTTTTTTCCTTCAACCAAGTTGCAGATCGCGACTGAGGGCGGGTTACCAGCAATTAGGCATGGGTCGTATTGTAAAAAAGGCAAGGCCCGACTGGCTGTCGTCACGTTCTGTCAGCTGATCACCACCCCTTTGGTGCGAGATCAAGAAGAAGCAATCAAGGCTGGGCTGGAAAAGTATCGTTTGATTTCTTAGTTTCAGCATGCGCACGACATTGTCGTGCGCTTTTTCTATTGTATTTGTTATGATACAGACATGATCTTGAAAGGAGTCGCTGGGGCGGTATCACGCAATTGGTTAACCTTTGCGTTTATCGGTGGGTTTATCACTGATTTGCTTTTGTTGAACCAGATTGACGACCTGTTTGATAATTTGATTCTGCTCACCTACGTTGTGTTGGCGACTGTGTCGCTCTTGGTATTTTATGCTGGGATAGCCGAGCGACTCGGGATGACGCTGTCTCGCTTGGTCCAGCGAAACGCACCGATTGTGTTGCAATACTCATTTGGTGGATTGCTCTCAGGCATGCTTATCTTTTACGGTCGTAGCGGCGATTGGCTGGCGAGTGCACCATTTTTTATATTGATTTTGTTGGTAATCGTAGGTAATGAGTTGTTTGAGAAACGATCAGAAATGTTGTTGTATCACATTTCGCTCTATTTCATTGGGATCTTTTCGTATTTTGTTTTAGTGTTGCCGGTTTTATTAGGGAGAATGGGCGACGGTATCTTTATTCTGAGCGGATTGGTGGCTTTGCTGTTGGTGACGATTGTCATCCAGCTGCTGTATAAAATCATCCCTAATTTTATGCAGCTGAGCACT
>Ga0306910_1000466_pt1 | contig 19496 bp, 16 predicted proteins | sample AntRauMFilla2698_FD_190438 | JGI IMG/M metagenome (GOLD analysis project Ga0306910, IMG submission 190438) | Saline lake microbial communities from Rauer Islands, Antarctica - Metagenome Filla 2 #698 (v2) (version 2) | ecosystem: Environmental > Aquatic > Non-marine Saline and Alkaline > Saline ... | reverse complement strand
TAAACGGTCATCCCATCTCTTATACAGAAAAACTATCTCTAAGCTGCTATTTACCAAATTATCAGTGATGTTGATGATAATGGCGGCCTCATCTGAAATATAACGTGTGATTAAAAACGACTTCTGAAGTCACTTTGAAAAATCGGAAAACAGTTTCCGGGTTTTGAGCTTTGATTACGGTGACTTCTATAGTCTTCTCGTAATTTCAACACCTCATTACATAAATCGCATTTCTATCTTTATTTTTGAGAAGCATTACATTCTTTCATTTCATCTTACTACGTGCTTCAATTAGAAAAAAATACTGAGAAAGTCCGCCAACGAGCTAAAGAACTCGGTTTCGATGCCTGTGGTTTCTCTAAAGCCCGCCGTTTGGAAAAACACGAACGGCTGCTCGAAGAGTGGCTGCATCAGGACAGACAGGGACAGATGCAGTGGATGAATAATCATTTTGATAAACGGGTCGATCCCACCAAACTTGTTCCGGGATCAAAATCGGTGGTTTCGGTCATCTGCAACTATAACACCGAAAAAGCCAGAAAAGAGCATGAGCGGGAAGGCGTACCTAAAATTACAAAATACGCCATGGGAACCGATTATCACTTTGTGTTAAAGGAAAAACTATTTGAACTTTTCGAATTCACCCGCGAACTCCACGGAGGATTGGAAGGCCGCGTATTCACAGATTCAGCGCCCGTTTTAGATCGTGCCTGGGCAGCAGAAAGCGGACTTGGCTGGATTGGAAAACACAGCTTGTTATTACGCCGAGGAATGGGATCATTTTTCTTTATCGGGGAGATGATTGTGGATGTTCCGTTTTCCTATGATCACCCCACAACCGACCACTGCGGAACTTGTACGCGCTGTATCGACGCCTGCCCAACCGACGCCATTTATGAACCACACAAAGTGGACGGATCAAAATGCATTTCTTATCTGACTATTGAATTGAAAGACCAGATTCCGGAACATTTCCACGAGCAGATGGGTGAATGGATGTTTGGCTGCGATATCTGTCAGGATGTGTGTCCCTGGAACAGGAAATCCCCCCAAGCTACCGAAGAAAAGCTGTTTCCACGCGATGCCCTTTTGCATCGTGATCTCGATTTTTGGGAAGAACTCGATCTCGATCACTTCAGAGAACTATTTCGAAAAAATCCCGTTAAACGAACTAAATTTGAGGGATTAAAACGAAATCTCTCCATTGTCAACAAAAACGTATAATCCAATTCCACCGATTGACCTGATGTTTGTATGAAAAAAATCTTTTCTCTTACTGCCCTGCTCCTAACATCACTCTTGTTGATTTCACCAACAATTCTGGCTCAGGAAAACACTTTCCAGCTTTTTGTAAAATTTCATTCAAATGAAGAATCAGAGAAAATTCTTCAGCAAGCAGATTTTGTGACTCAATCTGAGTCAGCGTTTAGATATCAGCCCAAATCAGAGCGTTTATCAAAGGCGATAAACAGAACTGAAATAAAGCGCATTACTATTTCTGAACAGATTTCTGTCAAAGACGCCATTCACTGGTTTGAGCAGCGTAAAGACGTTATTTACGCTGAAGAAGTCCCTACAGAATCGCTTCATTACACTCCCGACGACCCCGATTTTTCTCAGATTCAGGATTATCTCACGGCGGTTGGCGCCCGTCAGGCCTGGGATATCAGCAAAGGTAGTTCAGAAATTATTCTTGCCGTGGTTGATACGGGAACCGATATCGAACATCCTGATCTTGCCGCAAACATTTTTCAAAATCCCGATGAAATTCCCGGCGACGGCATCGACAACGATGAAAATGGGTTAATTGATGATGTAAACGGATGGGATTTTCACGGCAGCGACAAGAATCCGTCTCACGGAAATAGTTCCAACACGCACGGTACACACGTAAGCGGACTGGCCGGAGCTGTCACAGATAACGCTAAAGGAATCGCGAGTCTTGGCTTTAATCTCAAAATTTTGCCCATCAAAGCCTCGAACGACAATGGCGGTGATTTCAGATTTGGTTACGATGGAATTCTCTACGCAATCGACATGGGAGCGGATATTATTAATTGCAGCTGGGGATCGGTTCAGGAAAGTCAGACTTACGCAGAAATCATAAAAATGGCTTCAGATCAGAATGTACTTGTTGTGGCATCAGGCGGAAACACAGGACGAAATCAGGTTTTTTATCCCGCCGGCTATCCGCATGCTCTCGGAGTTGGAAGCTACGATCACCAAACGAATCTGAAATCCGATTTTTCCTCTTTTGGACCTCACATTGAATTACTCGCTCCGGGTGGAAATAACAATACGCAACTTGGAATTTACTCTACTTTACCTGAGAATAACTACGCTGTGAGCACCGGCACGAGCATGGCTTCCCCTATTGTAGCCTCACTCGCCGCATTGGTCAAAGCGCACAATCCAGAATGGACATCCGGACAGATTCGTTCTGCTTTGGTTCAATCTGCTCAGACTATCTCAGAAAACAATCAACCCTACCAGGGCCTTGTTGGCGAAGGACGCATTAACGCTCCGTTGGCACTTTCCATGGAGCGGCCATACGTCACACTCACAGATTATTGGTATGAAGATCCTTCTGATAATCAGGATCGGGTTTTTAATCGTGGTGAGGTTTTTGATCTTCATGCACAAATACAAAACTGGGGATTTGACGCCGACAATATCGAACTTACAGTAACATCCGACACCGATTTTTTATCTGTTTTAGACGGAAACTCTCAGAATACCTCCAGCCTCAATCATGACAATAACTTCACGTTTGAATCCGTCCGATTTGAGGTCAGCAACAGCGTTCCTGTAAATACCAAAGCTCAAGTAACGCTCACATTTGATTATGGAGATGAATTTGAAACTCAGCAAGTCATTTTCTTCAATCTCGTGCCTTCCGATGTTACTCTCTCTAATAATCTCTTAGAACTGACTTTCGGTGGAAACGGCCGCATCGGGTTTACCGACTATCCATCAACATCTCAGGGAAGTGGATTCTTAGCCTATTCCACCGCTCCGGGCGATCAACCTTTATATGCCACACCACTCTTACGCGAGGGTGGGTTGATGTTTGGAAACAGTAATAATCGCATTTCCAGCTCGGTGAGAGCCAACGGAAGCAATGTGGATGATGACTTTGTTCTCCTTGATTATTTCAGTCAATCGTATGATGAAAATAAAAACGCCCTGATCGGCAAAGCTGAATTCACAGATATTAATGCCGGGATTGAAGGCGTCAGATATGATATAAAAACCATTTTGTCAACCTACGCTTTTGGTGATACAGATGAACGATCACGTTTTATCATTGCCCGCTACGATCTCATAAATGGATCAGATAATACTTATCAAAACTTTTACGCCGGACTTTTCTTCGATTTTAATCTACCTCTTCAGGATTCAGGAAATGATATCGTACGCTACATAGAATCGGATGATGTGGTTATTGCACAGCCATCGTCTGAAACTCAGGATTTTTATGTGGGAACGACCATTGCTGAAGGAATTTATTCTCCCTGGCTGATTGACAACACAAGTCGTGAATCATTTTACTTCGGCATCAACAACAGCTCAAATTCTTCAGATGATGGGTTCACAGATGCTGAAAAACACCTCGCAATGAGCGGAAGAGAAGCTGCTCTGGTTGAAAAACGACGCCAAATAGGTCCGTCTGATGTGTCGTTTGTTCTGTCTCCACAACCAAAAAATCTCGCTCCGGGCGATACGCTTACATTTCATTTGATTACTGGCTTTGAGCGTAGTGAGGAGTTATTATTCTCACAGATGAATAATGCCCGCACGCTTATAGAGCAGGTGTTACTTTCAATTGATCATTCAGAACACATTCTTCAGCCGGTAACATTTTCAATTTCAAACATCTACCCAAACCCATTCAATCCGGCTACAACAGTTCAGTTAGAATTTCCGGAGTCTGGAAATTTCTCGTACAAAGTTATAGATGTGCTGGGCAGAACAATATTAGAAAAACGGGGACAACAAATTTCGTCAGGCGGTCATACTATTTCACTAAACATGACCGGATTTTCGAGCGGAACTTACTTTTTCGTAGCTGATTTCAACGGTAGCAGACAGGTCAAACCGTTAACATTAGTAAAGTAAAAGACACATATTCTAACATTTTTTGAGCTTTTGAAACTGTGATAGTCTTATCAATTTCATTATTATTATGTGTTATAAATTGAATGATTTTCCAGATCAGACGTTTTAGATAATGTTTTCAGATTATCTGCGTTTCACATTAAATATCTGATTTAACCAACTTAGTTTTTCATGACAGCCAAGCGATTTTTTGCTCCCTTTTTAACCGCCGTTCTTCTTTTGTCCGCTGCCTGGTTCTCCGGAGCCGACAGCGTTGTGCTTGCCCAGCAGAGCGACGATCGCACTAATTTACAGAAATACGTCTATGCGCAACGATTGGTGCTTCAAAATTACGTAAACGAGGTTGAAATTGACGACCTCTACAAAAACAGCATTCGCGGGCTTATACTTGACGTTTCTGACTCCACGCTGAAGGTTTCGGGCACTCCCCTCGATACCACCAATTTCTCATCTCCGATTGTAGGTGATATTCGTGAATCGTATCAGAATTTTGAGCGTGCTTATTTCTATTTGAAAAATCTGGGCAGTGATGAAGATATGACCGAGCGCACCGAAGACGCTATTCGCTATATGATGAGCGACCTTGATCCCCACTCTATCTATATCGAACCCAAAAGAAACGAGCGCATTCAGGAAGAGTTTGCCGGGAAATTTCAGGGAATTGGTGTTCAGTTTGATATCATCAACGACACTATCACCGTTGTAACTCCACTTTCGGGCGGACCAAGTGAACAGGTTGGAATTCAGTCGGGTGATAAAATTGTGACTATTGATGATACTCTCGCCGTTGGATTTAACAACGAAGATGTTGTTGAGCATTTGCGTGGACCAAAAGATTCTAAAGTTGATGTGGGAATCAAACGTGGTTCGCAATTTCTGAATTTTACCATTACCCGTGATGATATTCCGCTCTACACGGTTGATGCGAGTTACATGCTCGATGATGAAACAGGTTATATCAAAATCAACCGATTTGCCCGTACAACGCATGAAGAATTCATGACAGCAATGAAAGAGTTGAAATCTGACGGTATGGATCGTTTGGTGCTTGACCTCAGAAATAATCCCGGTGGATTTATGGATCAGGCGCTGCAAATTGCAGATGAATTTATTCCCTCCTCGATGGATTTACTCTCAACCAAAGGACGAAAGTCTCAATTCAATCAATCATATCAGGCAAGCAGCGAAGATGAGTTTGTGGGTAAACCATTAATCATTTTGATCAACGAAGGATCGGCCAGCGCCAGCGAAATTGTCAGCGGTGCGGTACAGGATCACGATCTTGGTTTGATTGTGGGACGCCGCTCATTTGGGAAAGGACTTGTTCAACAACAGTACGAACTTCCTGATCAGAGTTCTATTCGCGTAACCATTTCAAAATATTACACTCCATCGGGACGCCTCATTCAAAAGCCCTATAAAGAAGGTCGTGAAGAATACGCCTACGAACTTATTCAAAGAGAAGATAACGCAGCTTCTGATGCCAGTGAATTCATCAACAATGTACCCGATTCTCTTACTTTCACCACTGACGCCGGACGTACAGTTTACGGCGGCGGCGGAATTGTTCCTGATCACATTATTCAGGATGACACCACCACAAGTGCTGTACTTGGATTTATGCGCAGAAACCGCCTGGATCTGGAATATGTAGTCAATTTTATGGATAAAGAATCTGAAAATCCCAAGCATGTGAAGGAGATCGCAAAACTCGAATCTATGGAGTTTGACACTTTTCTGAACACGTACCAGGTTCCTGATGAACATTTGGTGGATTTCAGAAGTCTCATGAATGATAAGGGATATGTTGAAGCTGATTCTGTGCAGAAAGTACGCTATACCGGCGATTCTCTTTACGCACCGGCCGGCACTTTTCAAAAAGATAAATGGATTGTTAAAGGTTTCATCAAAGCCTATATCGCACGTCATATTTGGGGACAGGAGAACTTCTACCCTGTCTATAACGATGAGTTTGACACAACGTTGAAAAAAGCGATGGATTTATGGGATGAAGTCGCCGCCCTGGAAGCATATCGCAAAAAACAAGTGAGCAATCTCGAGTAGGAATAACATCATCTCAATTTCGAATATCTTCAAAAACGCTTTGTTCAACATTTTGGATAAAGCGTTTTTTTTTGAGTGATATCTGCCGTCCTCTGTAAAGTACTTCAATGATTCCTAAATCAAACCCCATCAACGCTTTATAAACCCCGGAACAGACATTGGGCTAATTGAATCTTCATTTTTGTATATTCATGCTTTTTGAATTCTAAAAGCATGGCATGGTTCGCGTAAAAAGTATCATCGTATTTATTCTCACATCGCTGGTTTTTCTGTTGGCCACCCCATTTGCGCTCCTGTTAAATATCATCTCTCTGGGAAAACTAAACTCCTGGATCGTAACAAATTTCGGACGTTTTTTAGGTTTATTTACCCTGACGCTTCTCAACATAAAAACGCATGTTTCAGGTTGGGATAACATCCCGAAAGAGCCCGTCATTTTCATCATCAATCACAGCTCCACCTTAGATATTCCCGCCATTTTGAGCCTTGGACTCCCCAATACGCGATTTGTGGCAAAAAAGGAGTTTCGGTTTAATCTGGCTATAAGTCTCATAGCGCACGCAACGGGACAGATTTTTATTGACCGAGGAAATTCTGAGAAAGCCATCGCAACTTTAACAAAGGCGTATGACAAACTAAGGAAAGATGATCTTAATCTGTTGGTTGCCCCGGAGGGTTCACGCATTCATGAAACAGCTGTTGGAGAATTTAAAAAAGGAGCTTTTAAAATAGCACAGGATTTGAACCGGCCTGTGATTCCTATCGTTATTAAAGGACTTGTGAAACTTGCGCCGGGAAAAAAGATCGAATTTAATGCCGGTGATGTGAATCTGGATATCAAAAAGCCCATCCTGATAAAAGACGATATCCCACTAATCGAACAAATTAAACCCATCAGAGAACAGTACATCAAATGGCTTTCATAATTTAAAAGACACAGATTTCCATGCCCGTAAATATTGAATTCAAAGCAAAAGTAGATGATTTTAGTCTGTACAAATCAGTATTAAAAGATTGCAAAGCAAAATTTCAGGGAGAAGATCATCAAATTGACACCTATTTCCTCGTTCCCCAGGGCAGACTGAAATTAAGACAGGGATCGATCGAAAATAACCTCATTTTTTACAACCGTGAAGATGTAGCGGGAAGCAAACGCTCCGATATTGATCTCTACCCCGTAAATGATTCAGAAAAGCTCTTAGGTCTGCTTGATCACGCTCTTGGAAAATTTATTACGGTTGATAAAAAACGGGAGATCTACTGGATTGAAAATATCAAAATTCATCTCGACACTGTAAAACAGCTCGGGACATTTGTTGAAGTGGAAGCGATAGATTTTGATGGAAGTGGTTCCGTAGAACAATTGCAGAAACAGTGTGACGAGATTCAAACACGTTTCAATATCACCAGTGAACAGATGCTGAGTGTATCTTACAGTGATTTACTGATGGAATTGACTAAAAAGCAACAGTGAGTCCGGAATTCACCCTCGTTTCAACCCACGAATAAAGCGGCGGATAAATTCAGATAACATCGTTTTTGTATCATCCGGTCGTGTTTTCATAGAATCATTCAGCTGAATAACGATGGTACCATGCACGATGGCCCACCAGTTCATAAACAACTCTAAGGGTGAATCGGTAGATAATTTTTTTAACACACCACGCACTAAGTCCCCCGCGGCAATTTGATCTTTGTGATGTTCAGATCCACCAACTTTCACGCCTTCTAAATTGAACATCACCTGATAATGGAGCTGGTGACGCATCGCGAAATCGAAATGAAACAGTGAAATAGAAAGCAATTGCTGAGCCGGATCATCCACTTGTTCTATAATGCGCCTGAATTGTTCACGCATCTCTTTAAAACCCTCAATTTGAATCTCTTCAAGTAATTTCGCTTTACTGCCAAAATTATGGTAGATCACCGTTGTGGAATACCCAACTTCCCTTGCAACTCTGCGCGTTGAGACACTGTTCCATCCCTCTTTTTCGGCAAGTTTCAGCGTGGCATGAATAATTTTAGATCTGTTAGAATCATCTCTTGAAATCATAGGCAACCTCTTATGTAACGATGTTATATAAAGTGTAGTGATTGCTTTTGGCAGAGTCAAGTGCCCGTTCTTTTAATATCTGATTTTGCTTACAGCGCAGGAACTTCCGGGAACTTTATAACACTGTTTTATCCATAAAAATTAAACTTGTGAACGTTGTGATTTTAATTGCGTTGATAGTAGTAGCGCTAAAAGGAACTGTATGCTCTTTATGGAGTTAAAAACACTATCTAATTTAAATAGAACTGACTGTATAGATGAAACCAACGGAAGATCTCGTCTCCCCACCAATTCCTGAAAATGAACAACAAAGATTACAGAATTTAAAGTCTTATGGTATTATTGACCGGGAGCTCGAAGAGGAATATGATGATATTGCACAGCTTGCCGCTGAAATGTGTGACGCTCAAATTGCCCTTGTTAACTTCATAGATGAATCGAAACAATGGAGCAAGGCTTCTTTTGGGATGGAGCGCGGTGAATTGGAGAGATGTAATACTGTTTGTCAATATACTATTACTACCGAGAAAGAATTTGTAGTTGAAGATCTGGCAGCCGACGATCGTTTTAAAGATTTTTGGTATGTGAAAGATAAACCTCGTCTGAGATTTTACGCCGGGGTACCACTCATTTCAAGCGAGGGATACAACCTTGGTGCTTTATGTGTGCTCGATACCAAACCCAGAAAAATCACAGAAAAGCAAATTAACCACCTGAAGACTCTGTCTGATAATATCATCGACAGGATTGAACTGCGTAAGAAAAACAGATCACTGCAAAACCTGACCAACGATTATCGGGAATTAATCAAATTGGTCAGCCACGATATTCGCAGTCCGTTACACGGCATAATTGGCCTTTCTAACTTAATTGTGGACGATAAACATCTTCCGGAAGCGCAGCGCACCAAAATGCTAAAAGCTATTGAACAGAGCGCGCAACAGCTTTTGCTCTACACCAACGAAATTCTTGAAGCTTCGCTCGACTCCCCTGACCTCTTTGATTTGCAGCTTCAAGAAATAGAAGTGGCTGACTTAACATCTCAAATTATTGATACCTACGAGCCCTATGCGCAAATCAAAAATATTTCTCTGGATAATAAAAATCACCTCGGAATTAAAAAATACCCACTGGATGAAGATAAATTTCGCCAGATTTTGGGTAATCTGATCTCAAACGCTGTCAAGTTCACCAAGCCTAACGGACACATTGAGGTATCAACTCTCCCGGCTCAGGAGCATCATTACTTCGATAAAGACAAGGGTTTTGTGCTGATGGTTAAAGATAATGGAATTGGAATACCGGAAACTCAGAAGAAAGAATTGTTCAACTCAAACCGGTCGCACAGACGAAAAGGAACGGCGGGCGAAAAAAGTACAGGCGTGGGATTACCGCTCATAAAACGTTTTGTGGAAGCACACAACGGAGATATTAATGTAGAATCGACAGAGGGCGAGGGAACCCGGATTTCAGTGTTTTTTCCGACTAACCCGACCTCGAAATAGTGAACGTTAGACAGCGCTGTTTCGACATTAAAAAGCTTAAAAATCAGACAAGCTGATAACGAAATACGCTTCGTTCGAACATTAAACCAAGTAGTAACAGCGCGATTCCGGGCAATAAAAAGTCTAAATAGAGATCTTCATTTTCAGTGTAGATAACCTCTTCTACTTTTGTCCGCTCCAACTCATCAATTTCACCGTAAATACTCAGCAGTGACTCAGTGTCGGTTGCTCTATAATATTTTCCGCCGGTAATATCAGCCACGCGCTGCATCATCTCTTCGTCGATGTCCACGCGCACGTTTTGGTAGCGACGGCCAAAAATGGGATCATCAATGGGATATGGTGCTGTTCCACGTGTTCCCGCTCCAATTGTGTACACTTTAATTCCAAATGAAGCAGCCAGATCAGCCGCTGTTACAGGATCAATTTCACCGGAATTATTCTGTCCGTCTGTGAGCAAAATAATCACTTTACTTTCAGCAATACTCTCTTTAAGCCGGTTTACAGAAGTGGCAAGTCCCATTCCAATAGCTGTCCCGTCCTCAATAACACCCATTTGAACATCTTCAAGTAATTTCTTGAGCAGGTCGTAATCGAGTGTAGGCGGACAGACCGTAAAACTTTTTGCGGCAAAAGCCACGAGTCCGATTCGGTCGGAAGTGCGTTTGTCGATGAATTCTGTAGCTACGGTTTTTGCGGCATCAAATCTGTTAGGTTTTAAATCTTCCGCGCGCATGGATGTACTTAAATCGAGAGCCAGGACAATATCAATTCCCTCAGCATTGCGCTCCACTACCGTATTTTGAAGCTGTGGCCGGGCTAATGCCAGAATAGTCAGAACTAATCCCGCGATAAATAAGACGGGCGGTAAATAAACCCCATAAGTACGCCAGCTTCCGGAAATATCTTTGAGCATAGCCGATGAAGAAAAGGATAAGACAGGAACACGTTTTTTCCAGAAATCAAATCCGAATTTGATCAGAATAACAGGAATTATTAAAAGCGCCCAGAACCATTCAGGATTTTGCCAAATCATTGCTTGTCCTCCTGATTTTGTTGTTGTTGCTGCTGCTGCTGCTTTTCTTCAAATAGTTGACGAGCTTCCTCTTCCATTCTCTCATGTCGTCGTTTTAGTGATTCAATGCGCGGGCCATCAATACGCTTCACTTTCTCTAAAAATCCTTTTCCTTTATCCAGATCTTTGTACGCTGATTCAAGGCTTGGCACAAAACGGGCAAATTTAACCATGTCGGCCTGACGTAAAATGGCGTTAGCGTGCTGAATCAATTCATCATCAACCGCTTTCGTGTTGAGTTCACGCATCAACTCCCGTGTGGTCATTTCAAGTGCATCAATATTGTAGGCGTCTTCGAAATAGGTTCGGATTACATCGCCCAGTTCTGAATAGAAACTTTTGAAATCGTCCGAATTCAGAGCGTCTGATTCACTCACTTCTGTCAGTCCTTTGCTTAATTGCGCAATGGGATTAACAAACGGTGTTGGTGTAAACACTTCGGGTTCATGGGTTTCCTCAGCATCCCGACTCTTTCCCCAGCGGTAGAGAAAATAGCCGATGAGAATAACTGCCAAAGCCAGAAGCAGATACAACCACCACTCAATGGCGAATTCAAAAATATCTTTCAATGGCTGCAAAGGAGCGTTTTCGGGATCTTCGACGAGAGTTTTATAACTCAGCGGTACCGGAGAAAGAGATTTATATGTAGTGTCGTTTCCATCCGTAATGGGAAGTTTGAACCCCGGAATTTGATTTGCTCCCACGCCAAAATACTGCAATTCCATCACAAGGCTGTCAGTGTAGGCATCTGGTTTGTACATGGAACTGCTTCTGATCTCAAAATCTTCGCCAAAAACAGAAGAATCCGGAACAACTGTTTGTTGATTATCGGACGTTTTTTTAGTCACAAGTGTGTACGTCACAATATCTCCCGGAGTTAACGTGTCGGCATCTACAATAGATACGACCTCCTGAGCTTTAAGTGAACCTACACTTGAAAGGGCTAACAGTCCGGTAATTATTACTTGAAAAAATCGATTTTTGATGATTGAAAATGTTTTTTGTCTCATTAATATCTGCTTGCTCTTCGTTTAAAGAAGCTCATTAATGGTTTTACATACGAGCTGTTTGTTGAAACATCCACAGTATCGACCATAAGTTGTTTAAAGCGTTCTTTTTGTTCTCCAATCTGTTTAAAGCGTTTTTTCCTGAATTTCTGCCTTACGCTTTTATTTGAGGTATCAACCCAGACAATATCTCCCGATTCGGCATCCTGCATGGGAATAACACCCAGATCGGGAAGCTCAAATTCCAGCGGATCGTGAATCAAAATATTTACAAGATCGTGTTTTTTATTTGTGATTTTCATTGATTTCTCAAAATCCGCGCTGATAAAATCGGATGCCATAATAATTATGGAACGGCGGGTCAGCATTTTGTTCACGTAATCGAGCGCCATAGAGATGTCTGTCCCTGAACCTTCTGGTTTCGTTGTGAAAAGCTCTCGAATTAATCGTAACACATGCTTTTTCCCTTTTTTAGGGAGGACCACTTTTTCAATTTTGTCTGTAAATAAAATCAATCCAACCTTATCACTGTTTTGAATAGCGCTGAACGCCATGACCGCGCACATCTCAATAGCCAGATCTTTTTTACTTTGATCTTTAGAACCAAACGACTCACTTGAGGAAATATCCACGCACAGCATCAATGTCTGCTCACGCTCCTCCTCAAAAACCTTGATAAACGGATCACCTGTCCGCGCGGTTACGTTCCAGTCGATGGCACGAATATCATCGCCATACTGATAGGCACGTACTTCCGAAAACACCATTCCCCGTCCTTTAAAGGCAGAATGGTATTCCCCGCCAAAAATGTTGTTCACCAATCCTTTGGTACTGATTTCGAGCTGACGAACTTTCTTAAATATCTCTTTGGTATCCATGCACTAAATTGAGTTTCACAGAATTCTCTGTTGCAATCATCACATTCCGACAGGGCGCTTAACGACTGCCTATGCTTAAGATTGTCATTACCGGGCAATGCCGGCGCCGAAAAGATAAGAGAATAGCACCAAAATTGAATTCAAATCTCAGGATTAACGAACAATCCGCTTAAAATTCTTTCCTGAAGAGATTTTGATTCTTTTTTTGTAAACTGCACGCGCAATAAATCAACCGTAATCATTAATCTGAACCGATTTTTATGAGCACCGACAAACAAAAAATTATCTATACAAAAACGGATGAAGCCCCGTTTTTAGCAACACATTCATTGTTGCCCATTATCGACGCCTTTACCAATGCTGCCGGCGTTTCTGTTGCCACTCGTGATATTTCTCTCGCCGCCCGAATTTTAGCCAATTTTCCCGACTATTTAACTGAAGAACAACAGGTTTCAGATGATCTCGCTTATCTGGGAAAGCTTGCGAAACAACCGGAAGCGAATATTATCAAACTCCCGAATATCAGTGCGTCTGTGCCACAGCTTCAGGCAGCCGTGAAAGAGCTTCAGAATAAAGGTTACAAGATTCCGGATTATCCTGAAGAACCGAAAAATGAAGACGAAGAGAAAATTAAATCACGTTACGGTAAAGTAATGGGAAGTGCGGTAAATCCTGTACTTCGTGAAGGAAACTCTGATCGCCGTGCTCCAAAAGCAGTAAAAGAGTTTGCCAGAAAACATCCGCATAGCATGGGTGACTGGTCTTCCGACTCTGAATCCCACGTATCAACCATGAGCAAAGGAGATTTCTTCTCTAACGAAAAATCTGTTACAGTTAATAAAAGTACATCTGTGACAATTGAATTTGAAGACGCCGCGGGTAATAAAAAAGCACTGAAAGAAGATATAAAACTGCTCGACGGAGAGATCATCGATGCTACCTTCATGAGCAAAAAGTTGTTGGTGGAATTTCTCAACGAACAGATAGCCGAAGCGGATAAACAGGGCGTCTTATTCTCGCTTCACATGAAAGCTACGATGATGAAGGTGTCCGACCCGATTATTTTCGGTCACGCGGTAAGAACTTATTTCAAGCCGGTATTTGAAAAACACGCCGACACGCTAAAAGAACTTGGTGTTGATGTGAATAATGGTTTCGGAGATTTGGTTTCCAAAATTGAAGCCCTTCCGGATGAACAGAAAGAAGAAATTATAGCAGATATCGAAGCCAGCTACGAAAACGGGCCCGATATCGCGATGGTGAACTCTCACAAAGGAATCACCAACCTTCACGTTCCAAGCGATATCATTATTGATGCCTCCATGCCGGCCATGATTCGCACATCAGGACAGATGTGGAATAAAAATGATGAAACTCAGGACACAAAAGCGGTAATCCCCGACAGCAGCTACGCGGGAATCTATCAAACCGCAATCGAATTCTGTAAAAAGCACGGTGCTTTCGATCCAACAACAATGGGAAGTGTCTCCAACATCGGACTGATGGCTAAGAAAGCTGAAGAGTATGGATCACACGATAAAACCTTTGAGCTCAGCGATAACGGAACTGTACGACTGATTGATGCTGAAGGAAACACACTCACCGAACATCCAGTAGAGAAAGGCGATATCTGGCGTGCGTGTCAGGTGAAAGATGAGCCTGTAAAAGACTGGGTTAAACTGGCCGTAACACGAGCTCGAGAGACAGATTCACCCGCCGTTTTCTGGCTCGATGAAAATCGCGCTCACGATGCCGAGGTGATCAAAAAAGTAAATCAGTATCTGCCCCAACACGACACCGACGGACTGAAAATTCACATCATGTCGCCCGTTGACGCGATGCAGTTTTCTCTCGAGCGTATTGTGGAAGGAAAAGACACTATCTCTGTCACCGGAAACGTATTGCGCGATTACCTGACTGACCTCTTCCCTATTCTGGAAGTCGGAACGAGCGCCAAAATGCTCTCCATTGTTCCCCTCATGAACGGCGGCGGATTGTTTGAGACCGGAGCCGGTGGTTCTGCCCCAAAACACATTCAGCAACTTCTCGATGAAGGACACCTGCGCTGGGATTCACTTGGAGAATTTTTAGCCCTGGCTGTTTCGCTCGATCACCTTGGAAAAACATTCGACAACGACCGGGCAAAACTCCTCGGTGAAGCATTGGACAACGCCACGAGCAGCTATCTTGAAAACAATAATTCGCCATCCCGTAAAGTAAATGAGCTGGACAACAGAGGAAGTCATTTCCACCTGGCAAAATACTGGGCTCAGGAATTAGCCGGACAAGAGAACGATGCTGATCTTGCCGATCTGTTCGCTCCTGTAGCTCAAAAGCTGGCAGAAAATGAGAAAACCATTCTTCAGGAACTGTTAGAAGCTCAGGGCGAAGCAGTTGATATCAATGGATACTACTGGCCGGATGTGGATAAAACCTTTGCGGAAATGCGTCCAAGCAAAACATTGAACACAATTATTGATGAGTTCAAATAATCAGAACTCTAAACTAAAATCACCAAAGCCCGGAAAGATTACTTTTCGGGCTTTTTTTGTGCTGCAATTTTTAAGATTTGTATCATTTTTTCCTAACTCATGTTATAATTATTGCTGAACTTCACTCTCTACTGTCCAACAAAGCGCTTTCTATTCAGGCGTTTCTGAAAATATTTGTACTTTTGGAGCTCATTTCCAGACCAGAAATTAAGGCGAACAAATTCACAATATCCCTGACAATTAAAACAGACTAAATACATATGTTGATAGGTGTCCCCAAAGAGATTAAACCACAAGAACACAGAGTTGCTTTAACCCCATCGGGCGTAATGGAGTTTAAAAAGAACAACCACGACGTCTTAATCGAAACTAACGCCGGTGTTGCCAGCGGGTTTGTAGATGAAGATTACGAAGCCGTTGGTGCTAAAATCGTAACCACAGCCAAAGAGGTCTGGAATCGCGCTGAAATGATCATGAAAGTGAAAGAGCCGATTGCCCAAGAATATCCGATGATAAAAGAGGGCCAGCTACTATTCACTTACTTCCACTTTGCGGCCAGCGAAGAGCTCACTAACGCCATCATCAAATCAAAAAGCATTGCTATTGCTTACGAAACGGTTGAAAAAGCTGATCGCTCGCTCCCGTTGCTTATTCCAATGAGTGAAGTGGCCGGAAGAATGGCAACACAGGAAGGCGCAAAATATCTGGAAAAATCACAAGGCGGTCACGGCGTGTTACTCGGTGGAATCCCGGGTGTAACACCAGCAAATGTTCTCGTGCTTGGCGGTGGAATTGTTGGTGTGAACGCGGCAAAAATCGCAGCCGGAATGGGAGCAAATGTCACAATTATGGATATAAATGTAGCCCGTCTGCGCAAACTTGATGATTTTCTACCTAAAAACATTACCACTATTGCCTCTAACGAGCACGTAATTCGTGAATACCTGCCCGACATGGATCTGGTAATTGGCGCTGTGTTAATCCCCGGAGCAAAAGCCCCCAAGCTCATCAAACGAGATATGCTTCCTACTATGAAAGAAGGAGCTGTAATTGTAGATGTTGCTGTTGATCAGGGCGGTTGTTTTGAAACAACAAAACCAACCACTCACGCTGAACCTACCTATGTTGTTGATGGCGTGGTTCATTACTGCGTAGCCAACATGCCCGGCGCTGTTCCGTTCACCTCAACCAAAGGGTTGACAAACGTAACTGTTCCTTACGCTTTAGAATTAGCAAATAAAGGTTGGAGAAAAGCAGCTCAGGAAAATAAAGAGATCGCTCTGGGAGCAAACATTATCGAAGGAAAAGTGGTCTATAAAGACGTTGCCGAAGCATTTGACCTTGAATACACCAAGTTAGAAAGCATTCTGTAATTCTTTACACAGTTTGAAGAGTTTAGGGAGATTGTTAATTCAATCTCCCTTTTTAATTTTCGGGACAAATTTCTTAATTTAAAGACAAATGTATGATAAAAAATAAGACTTCCTCGATATGGATTATTTCTCAAAACTCGAATCCGCCCTAACAAGCATTAATAAAAGTTCCATCAGCGCAAATCATACAGGAACTCCCGATAGCAACGTTTCTGAAACAACAGAAGAAACAGAATTCGAAACATCTCAAGAATCACTCACTGCCGCAGATGCCATCTTTCAAGATCCGTTCGCGCTCAACATTATGGCCGAAACCGGAATGCCTTTTGAAGTATTCGATCACATTCAGCAAAACTACCCAATCACGTTAGAAGAGTGGTCAGAGCTGCTCCATATCTCCTACAAATCGATGCAGCGCTATAGTCAAAAACCGGGCTATATCTTTAAAACCAATCATACCGAAGTCATTCTCGAAATTCTTCAGGTTCTCGACCTCGGCACACTCTTTTTCGATTCCCAAGATACATTCCGTGCCTGGCTTACCTCACCAAGCATGGCTTTAGGAGATAAAAAACCCCTTCACCTTCTGCGTAATCGCTTCGGTATTCGTCTCACCCTTCAAGAGCTCTACCGTATGGAGCATGGTATTTTCATTTAAAAGCCTCAGGAAATGCTTGCATATCGTTTGAGTAAAAAAAAGTATGCCGGTCAATTATCCGGAATCGGAGCGTCACGATTTGGAGGAAGGTGGAATTCACCCGGCACAGAAGTCATATACACGGCCGAAAACCGTTCGCTGGCTTTAGCCGAAATTGTAGTTCATCTTAAAGCTGATATGATTTCTCAGAATTTCATGATGCTCACAATCTACCTGCCCGATACCTTACCTTTTGAAACCCATACCATTGAACAGGAACGCTGGAATCTCTTTCCCGCACTTGAGCATACCCGCGTTGTCGGGGACAGATTTGTTAAATTCGAAACATCTTTAGCTTTACGAGTTCCCTCAGTTGTAACGAAGGGTGATTATAATCTGCTGATAAACCCACACCATTCCGACTTTAATAAAGTTAATATCATTGACCGGGAACCTTTTAAGCTCGACAGACGCTTCTTCTAAACAACAGGGTTGATTTTGATTGGCACTCAGAATAGCTGAACGGATTGTTTTAAATCTTTTAAAGAGTTGATAATCATTTTTTTAAACTGAATTAAGAGAAATTTTTTGCTATTTAGGACATTTTACTCTTTTTTACGTTTAAAATCACCCTGCGGAAACGTTTAAGTCAAAATTTCACGTTTTGGATTCTGAATTTTACCGCTCATCCTTGTATATTGAGCATGAAAGCGATTTCATAAAAAAAAATAAACCATAACCTACAGGAGAAAAAATGCCAGACGCAAAAGCTGATATCGATCTTAGTCAATACCCACATATTAACAGGGGACTTGACGGAATTGTGGCATTTTCGACCAACAAGAGCAGTATTGACGGAAGTAAGGGAGAACTCATCTACGCCGGCTACAATATTGATACTCTTGCAGAAAATGCGACTTTTGAGGAGGTATGTTTCCTTCTCTGGAAAAACAGACTACCTAACTCAGAAGAGTTAGAAGACTTAAAAAAAGAGCTGCAATCTAACCGAGAGCTTCCCGAACAAGTTCTCAATTATATCACAACAACAAATATCAAGTCGGAACCGATGGGGGTTCTGAGAACCGCTGTTTCGATGCTCGCCAACTTTGATGATAACCCAAATGAACGTACGGGAGAAGGAGTTTATCACCGAGCCATTAATATCACAGCAAAAATCCCGACAATCATTGCCGCGTTTCAACGGGTAAGAGATGGTAAAGAAGTTGTCTCTCCTCTGAAGGACAAAAGCCACGCTTACAACTTTCTATACATGCTCAATAATGAAGCACCGGGAGAGAAAGCAGAAAAAGTGATGGATCTGTGTCTCGTAGTTCATGCGGAGCATGGTATGAACGCATCTACATTCACTGCACGCACAATTGGCGCTACTGAAGCGGATATGTATTCTTCAGTTACTGGGGCAATCGGCGCATTGAAAGGTCCTCTTCACGGCGGAGCGAATACTGCTGTGATGAATACGCTTCTCGAATTTGAGAAAAGTGATCATCCTGAAGTAAAAACTTTTGTTAAAGATAAGCTTGCCAAAAAGGAGAAAATCAGTGGCTTTGGTCACCGGGTTTACAAAGTGTTTGATCCACGTGCCCGCCATCTTCAAAGACTGGCTAAAGCTCTTGCTGAAGAAACAGGCTACACTCAGCTTTATGATTGGTCAATGACTATGCTCGAAACCATGAAAGAAGAAAAAGATATCGACCCCAATGTTGATTTCTTTTCAGCCACGGTTTATTACAGCATCGGAATTAAACCCGACATCTTTACGTGTATCTTCACTATGAGTCGTGTTTCAGGCTGGACCGGACACTTTATGGAGCAGGCTGACAACAATCGCCTCATCCGTCCACGCGCGCTTTACACAGGCAAAAAAAACCTTAAATGGACACCTGTTGAAGAACGATAATATCCTTCATCATTAGGATTTTCTATTAAAGCGTCATTCTAAAAAAGAATGACGCTTTTTTTATTTCCCTCTCTAATCGGCTGCGAGAAATCATTCCCGTCCCCTTTCCTCCGGTTTGCAGAAGCTTTTCTGGAACCCAACCACTGAGACACTCATGCAGGTTTCTTTTGACGCCGGGCAATCCTTAAAAGTCTATGGAATAGCGTTGTTTATTTATTCGATATTGAGATGGTTTAATCCTCTTTAATTTTTTCAAGCCTCTCAACATAGCGTTTCTCAAATCCTTCTTTACCGCCTGAAAACCAACTTTTTTTTCTAATACTATCGGGAAGATAATGCTGTTCAACCCAGTGATTCGGGAAACTATGTGGATAT
>Ga0306910_1000460_pt1 | contig 19732 bp, 25 predicted proteins | sample AntRauMFilla2698_FD_190438 | JGI IMG/M metagenome (GOLD analysis project Ga0306910, IMG submission 190438) | Saline lake microbial communities from Rauer Islands, Antarctica - Metagenome Filla 2 #698 (v2) (version 2) | ecosystem: Environmental > Aquatic > Non-marine Saline and Alkaline > Saline ... | reverse complement strand
GCTGAGTTCACTGAAGCATTTAAAAGGGGAGAATACTCTGATTATCATGTCAAAGTTTGGTCGAAGTTAACTTCGATCAAAATGTTGAACGTCAACTAAAAACGTCAACCACATTTAGGCATCAGCAATCATCACATGGAATTGTGTTGACAACATTTTGAGCTTTGGCACAATTGACATAGAAAACACTTAATATTATCAAAAATATCACTTTTATATTCATAATTGCTACTATATCCTCATCATGGTGATGTCCTTATATTCTACCTACTAAAAAACTCGTGTTTCTAATATGGTTATTATATTATTTTCATTGTATGAAATAACTAAATAATGGTGGTCACCGGCACCTAAAGCAATTGTTGTATTTCCTGACTTTCTGTAGGAGTATGACTTGGGAAACCCCGATTGAATACTGCTGATCGGTTCTCCCACCTGAAGATCATAACTACCAAGTGTTAAGGTGTAAGATGGCGATGTAATGACAATTTTTTGCAATACGTTTTCCGCAAAATAAAATTCACCACCATTCTCATAGGAATACACCGTGACTGTTTGATTGCTCATCTCCCAATGCTCAGTTGAAATCTCATTTGGAGCTCCTTCATGATTCTCCAACTCCTGAATGGAACCATGGTTAAAAATAATTTCTCCATTAATTTCAAGATCACCTGTAAATGTATCAATTACTGTTGATTGGGCATTACAAGCTACATTTAAAGCGAATAGTATTATGCATTGAATTTGGATAATTTTCATCATTGTTTTCTCCTAATTTTATTGGCATTTGGACTCAGACACTGATCCGTCCGAATTGAATTTTGTTGACATAAAGTTTTCTGGGTCAACCCCTTCCTCAATATTATCAATTATTGTAGTTGCGCTTACATGTACGTGGGGTATTACCGGTACTCCATTTTTTGATTGGGCATTGCCCGTATTACCAGTTAATCCAATTTGATCTCCCAAATTAACAATATCACCAATCTCAACATCAACAGAATTCAAGTGAGAATATTTGAGATTAAACTCCATTCCGTTAGCCTCAGTTTTAATTGTCACAAAATTGCCGTACGAGTTGGACTTATATTCACCCGACTCAAAAGAATTTCTTACATCAGTTACTTCACCATTTGAAATCGCATATAATTTGGTATTAAGTTCAGCTGCAATATCAATCCCATCATGCAACTGGCTCCCCCCGCTTCTAGTCCAGCCATATTGTGCGCCATTTTCATTCCAGCCACCTGAAGGTGCTATATTGGGATCTACAATGGGATCACCGGGGCAAGGTTTAGTAGGATCTGATACTAAGAGATCATCTCTTCCTCCATCATCCAGATCCGTTATATCCACAATATCACTATCTGAACATTCTACAGACTCTGCAATTTGATCTTCACAAGGTATATCCAATCCGTCTCCTCCTAATCCTCCGCTGGTTATATCACTATTATCCCATTCTGTATTATCTGAAGGCATAATTGTGATACAGGGGAAGGTATAATCAATATATATCACAAGAGTCCCATCTTCTTCTGTCACTCGCCAGTACACCAATGGAGGACAATCTTCCTTTATCACATTGGGTGATGAATCTTTTTTCAAATTTTCCTGAATTCCTTGGTTTTTGCTGAGTCTATTAGATAAATATTCGTGAAGCTCTCTTTTGGCTAATTCCGACGATGGGATATATGCTACGAATAATTGCACAGGAGAAGTGATGTCTCCTGATGTATTTCCATGAAAGTAATAACGTTCAAATTTTCCTTTTGCTGCGTTTACTGCCTCTTGAGAAAAACGAAGTTTTACAGTTCGGTAATGCCACGTACTATCAGTTGAGTTTCTGATGCTCGAAACAGCAACGTGATTTGTGTTCATTTGTTCTTGAGCTTGTTCTAAAAGTGGTGTTAGTAACTCCCACTGAACATCGAAATCGAATTCTTCATTGAGCAAAGAATGATCATCACCTTTTCTACCAATGGGATCATTTTTAGGAATCAGCGCCAACGCCATCAAAGAGATGTGCGAGCGTTTTTTGTCGGTGATTTTTTTGAGGGCAGGAGTAGTAATTAATTGAAATGATTTTTTTAGTCGTTGGTGGGCTTTTAAATCTCCCGCGTTTTTTTGTTTGGAAAGTGGGATGTTTGGTTTTGCTTGAAGTTTTTAAATGTGGCAGGCAACGTAATGTCTGAAAACGAATTTTTCTGAACTGTCCAGTTATTTATGTGTAGGCGGGAATAAATAGCGCCAGAGAATTAAACACGCCTTCATCTTTGAGTGTCCGGTTTAAAGCCATGCTTCAGTTGGACCATTAGCTGCTCGATGCTGATGCTACTATTTCGCATTGCCTGCAAAAAATCTTTGGTTTGTTCCAGCCTTAAAATCGCATTTCAAGTCCGTTTTTAACTAACCTTCAGACCGGATAAGAGTTGATGGCACACCTATTCTCAGTCCCGGAAAATTGCAATAACCAGATTTTCTGTTTTGCAGGTTTGGAAATACAATCTTTATCCCTTTATTAAAACCTTGATAAAACAGGGCTGATTAACGAGATGCGATGATTAAAAAACTTTTCTTTCCGGTGATTCTTTTACTCCTGGGCTGGGCTTTTTTTATAAACCCAACTATCAGGGATGTGGCGGCGGGTGTTGCTATTCTTCTTTTTGGGATGATTATGCTCGAGGAAGGCTTCAACGCGTTTGTGGAAGGTCCGCTGCAGAAGTTACTCGAAAAGGCGACCGACAAGCTGTACAAAAGCTTCGGGCTTGGGTTCATCGTAACTGCCCTGCTGCAGTCGAGCTCACTTATCAGCGTAATTACGATCTCTTTTCTGAGTGCGGGATTTATTAATCTCGGCGCCGGAATCGGGATTGTTTTCGGAGCTAATCTTGGAACTACAGCCACGGCCTGGCTTGTCTCAGTTTTCGGACTCAAAATAAAAGTATCAGCGCTGGCTATGCCTATGCTTGCTTTCGGAATTCTGTTTGTCTTTCAAAAGTCGAAAAAGCTGAAGGGGATTGGCTATGTGATGGCGGGACTCGGGTTTTTCTTCCTTGGCATTCACTTTATGAAACAGGGCTTTGACGTTTATCAGGACAGCATAAATCTGGCCGCTTATGCCTTGCCGGGGGTTTTAGGATTGATGGTTTATACGGCTATTGGTATTCTCATCACCATTATTTTGCAATCGAGCAGTGCATCCATCGCGCTAATTCTCACCGCGCTGGCCGTGGGGCAAATTACTTATGATAACTCTCTCGCTCTTGCTATCGGCGCAAATATCGGGACTACCGTAACGGCTATACTTGGATCGCTCGGTGCTAATTTTGAGGGAAAACGCCTTGCAGGAGCTCACTTTATTTTCAAAATGGTCACGGGCATTGTGGCACTTGTCTTTATCGCGCAGCTCGGCGATCTGGTGAATTTCGTGGCGTTGATCACAGGTATCGCGGAGGATAACTTCACCCTGAAGCTTGCTCTTTTCCACACAGTATTCAACCTCATGGGCGTGTTGATCATGCTGCCCTTTATAAATCCACTGGTGGATGTATTGAAACGTGTGTTTGTTGATAAAAGAATAGAAGAAGAGGAGAACAATATTGAGTATCCGCGCTATCTCAACGAAACGATTCTGGCGTATCCACAAACAGCTCTTCGCGCGCTGCTTGATGAGAGTAAACGGTTATTTGAAAAGGCCACGTTCAAGATTGTAGCTCACGGACTTAATCTGCATAGAACGGATATAAAAGGAGATACCAAACTAAAAGAAATTGTTGCGCGGTCGAAGGAGGAGATTGACCTTGACGTGGATGAGCTTTACTACGAGAAGGTCAAAATTATCTACAGCAAGATTATAAAATATGCCACGCTCTCGCAAAGTAAGTTTTCACTCTCTCCTGAAGTGATGGAAGCTTTTACGCGCATCAAGCTCGCCAACCGGAATATTGTTGAGGTTATAAAAGGCATTCGGGGCCTGCGTGATAATGTGACTACCTATATGGTTTCCGAAAACCCGTACATCCAAAAAGAGTATGATCGCCTGCGAAAGAAAGTATCGAAGGTGCTGCGGGAAGTGTATCACATCAAAAAAGCGGAGGAGCCTCTTGCACATCTCAAGAGACTAAAAAAGCTGAAGTCAAAAGCTGATAAAAGCGATGTATTGCTCGATGGAACACTCGATAAACTCATCAGAGAACGGAAAATATCAAGCGTGATGGCCACCTCTCTGGCAAACGACAGCGATAACGTAGCGGGGATTATGAAGAAACTCATAGAAACGGCTGAACTGCTCTACATCGACAGCGATACACTTATTGAACTCACCGAAGCGGAGGCGGAAGCGGGGGATGTGTAAAGGGTTTGGGAGTATAAATTTTCTAACCCATTTTCGCCTGTGCGCGATATATCGATTCGCTTGAGTAACTCAACCCGTATTATTCACGAACATTATAATTGAATTCCTACGTAGCCCAAATTTAGGAAATGTATAAATACTGCGAATAATCCGGGTAAAAACTGTTGTCTGTCATGCTCATCAAACATCTGTCGAAACATAAAAAAGCCCCGGTTTCACTCAGGGCTTTTTTTATACTTAATCCCGGGATGAGGTCATGATTATGTAAAAATGATCTGCGCCCCGGCTGACTTTTCGTAGAATTCACCAACTGAAATCACACCATCAACCTGCTCACAGAAATCATCTTTTGTCAGATGAAACATATCTACTGTGGCCCGGCAGGCGTAGATTTCCGCACCGGAATCGTGAATCATTTCCACAAATTCCCGAATGGGTGGGATATCAAGTTTTTCTATCTCTTTTTTCATCCGGGATGTGGCGATTGCGGACATTCCCGGTAGTCCACCAAGCATGGTCGGCATGTGCATTGCCGGATTACCCACTGTGGAAACTTTAAGGTTATCCATACGCTTACTGATAATGCTTTCAAGTCCAAAGAAGGTGAAGAATAAGTTTACATCTATTCCCTCCATTCTGGCTCCGTTAGCCATTATCAATCCCGGATAAACCTCTTCTAATGAACCCTTTGAAATAATGATTGATACCTTTTGTATAGGCTCGGGTCCCTTCTTCTCTTCGCCTTGTTTTTTAGATTCTGCAACTGGCATTTCCATATCTATACCTCTTTATATTAAATACATCCTTTAGGTTTTGGCAATCCGGATATCTTAGCCGCTTTTTTAGCCGGACCCTTAGGAAACAGCTTATAAAGCTCTTTTACAGGTACTCCACTCTGTTTGGTGAGTTTGCGAATTGATGGAGCATCTCCTTTATTCTTATACTCATCACGCATATAGTTAATGACAACCCAGTGACGATCAGTCAATTCATCTATACCTTCACGGCGAGCGAATTCCCGCGCTACTTCTTCATTCCAGTCATCCATACGAGCTAAGTTCCCGTCGGCATCCAGCTCTAATTGCTCTATCATCGATGTTTCCATAATTTCACCTCAATTATTATTGTACGGTTTCTAATTCTTTCTGCTTTTTACCTTTCATAGACATGTTGGCATGTACAAGAGGAAGTTCTTTTCCTTTTAACAACATGTTCCAGTAGATCCACTTAAACGCCAGCTTGCCCCAATGGTTTAATATAGACTCCTGAAGCAAGGAGAACGGTCCAACACCTGGAATCGGAAATTTTCCCGGCAGCGGTTCTGTTTCATAATTGAAATCGATGAGAAAACCCTTTCCTTCACCTGATTCAATAAAACAGTTTGCATGCCCGTCGAATCGAGCTTCCATTGGCTCACCATTTAAATAACTCATGATATTCTCTTCGAGAATTTCAGCCTCAAAATGGACCACTGATCCAGCCTTGGAACTCGGAAGATCTGTTGCATCACCAATCACGAAAACATTGTCCCAGTTTTTGGATTGAAGGGTATGTTTATCGGTAGGTACAAAACTGAATTCATCTCCCATTCCCGATCTTTCAATCACTTGATCTCCCATGTTTGTAGGTATCGTGACGAGCACATCAAACGGAACTTCCCGCTCATCCCAGGAGATGATGGCTTTTTTTTCGTTGTTTACTTCTCCGATATTAAAATCTGTTACAAGATTAATATTCTTAGTCTTAAGTATTTCTCCAAGATGCTTAGAAGCTACCGGTTTGGTGAACGCACCTGACAAAGGAGTGGCAAGGGTAAGATCAACCTTATCCCGAATACCCTTTTGCTTGAAAAAGTCATCGGCCAGAAATATGAACTCAAGTGGAGCAACGGGACATTTAATGGGCATCTCAGCTATATTGAGGACTAATTTGCCTCCCGTCCATGTAGAAAGGAACTCTTCGAGCTTGATGGCACCATCAATGGTGTAGAAGTCAAAATAGACTTTTGCCACTCTTTGCCTGTCATGCCCTCAATTTCATCGGGGCGAATGTCGGTACCCGTGGCAATGATTAAAAGGTCGTAACTTAGTGTGGATTTATTTTCGAGAAATACACTTGAGGTATCGGGGTCAATTTTTTCAATTCCGCTGAAGACAACGTCAACACGCTTTGGAATAAACGTGCGTTTAGGTTTGACTACATCATCCTTTGAGTAAATACCAAATGGTATAAATAAGAACCCCGGCTGGTAGTAATGGGTTTCGTTTTTGTCGACCAGCGTAATCTTCCATTCAGAGTTGTCGAGTTTGGGGCTCAGCTTGTTGGCCATTATTGTTCCGCCTGTACCCCCGCCGAGTATAACTAAATGCTTCATGACGACCTCACTACGTATTTAAGAGTATCTTGTCCTAATATACTCTATCCCAACATAACCAACAACTTATATTAATTCCATTTATAACGTTCACTAAATATAGTAGCACTTAATCAATTTGCTCTATGGAAAATCAAAAGCAGGCTACTACAAAATAAGATCAATGATAAATGGGTTTCATTAGACGATAATTGTGCTGATATCACCAATTGGAATGATTACACGGTCGGAAATAATGAATGTCTAAATGTTCGGTTTTCGTCTGAAATCACCAACTCACTACAGGATAATAAAGCTGGAACTCACAGAGCAGGGATTACTTTGTTTTTGTAGGAAATGATTTCGAAAATGGCATCTTTGTAACATTCAAAATTTTTCAAATACAGAAGTAACGCAGCGACGTTATGCGCATAATAGAGCTTAAAAAGCTATGACATACAATGAAAGATAGTAAACCATGATCAAGACGATAGAGCAGGCATATCAGTTTGTCAAAAAAGTAAAAATTTGCACGATCTTCTCGGGTGATAAAGTTGAGCATAACTCACTTTGGAAAAATGTTGACCTTCCTGATAAACAGCCCGGTGAAAAAGGATGGGGAGAAAAAATGACCGCCGTCTGGACATGGAAGAATCAGCTTCCAGCTCAGTTTCCTGACGACATATTTTATGGAAAAATTAAAGGTGGGTTAGCGGTACTGATGGATATGGACTATCTGGCCTCGGATCACTTTCCTCAAGCCTATAAAGATATTCAAACTCAGAATATTCTTGCGCAGACTATTTACAGTAACATTGTTGTAGAGCCATGGGATACCTCAACACTTCGCAAGGTAACAATGCAGGAGGTTGGCTGTACCAAGAGTCAATTTAACACAGCCCTGAAGAACCTTCAGATAACTATGAATATTGTCAGGCTAAATGATTCTCGAATCGAGAAAGATACATGGGTTCCTTTCAAGGAATTGTATCTGAATGTTTGGCAACAATATGTAAATGAAAAAAATTGACAGTTTTTATTCAAGAAATTAATTTCACTATTTTTACGAAACTTTTAATCTAACCTATTCCTAAATACCCCTCTTTAGGAATCTAATAATTTTCGACCCGTCTATGAATAATAAATATCAAAAATATACGTGGATTTGGCCTCACATTGAAGATGCTGAATCTGCCAAAAAAGCCGCTCGCCAGGGAATGTATGCATCACTTTTTATGTCAGGGGGGACACTCTTTTTCCTGGGGTTAAGTACTCAGGGTTTTAACCCATTGAATATTGACTCAATTGCCCTTATTGATGTTGCAATATTTCTACTGATCGCATGGCGAATTTATGCTATGTCACGCATAGCCGCAGTGGCAGGTCTCATTTTTTATTTACTAAGTCAACTGGTGTTAATTGCCGACTTTGGATTTACAATGTCCATCATCCCGATTTTAATTACGCTTACATTTATACACTCAGTTCGGGGTACTTTTGCTTATCAAAAATTTAAAGAACAAGAGGTCGAAGAGAAGAATTTAACATCAAAAACTGTTCAAGACAGACAGAAATAGCTCGCTTTTTAAACTCACCTGCTGTTCCTGCCATAAATCAAATCACACACCACATTAACCTGATCTCAAATTTTTCTATTATGATTTTGTGGATAAACCGGTATCAGTTGTCTTCCAGTTTGAAATGGGTGATTAAGATCGCTGCGTATTAAAAAATAATGCAGTAGTTACAGCTTACCCGGGTTGACAGGTATGGAGTATGAAGGCGCATCCCAAAATGGAATCTGCCTGGGTATCACAGATAAAAACCGATTATGGGTATAATCACCAAAACAATACTGCTAACTTCAGTACTATTTGTGCTCACCGCATCTGTTAGGGCGCAGGATATATCGGCAGATCGTTCACTTGAGTTTTATATGGATCGTGCATCAGACTCAGCCAAAGTAAATGTTGTTTCGAGCTACCAAGACCTGAACTATATCTTTGAAAATGCTGATCCCTAAAATGATCACCATATCCTTATTGAGGCCCATCTGTTATTGTCGTAAACTCTTGCCGACCGGGGAAGTATTGCAGAATCTTTTGAAAATCTCAAGTCGATCAGTGACTACATGGCAAACGAAGAGGTAACTGATGATCAACTCTTTCGGTTTTACGATTTGATGTTCAGAGCTCAGATAAGACTGCAAAACGATGCCTATCAAATCAGCGACCTTGTCGATAAAATGAATGGAATAATTGACAGGACAGAGCCGGATAGCTTACGTCAAAACTATTCGTTTAAAATTGCCCAGAACTATTACAACAGCAAACAAAACGCGATAACAGATTCCATTCTTCGCAATCTGATGAATGCAACGGATGCTGCAAGCCCCCAGATGTTTAATTTCAAACTATTACGAGCTATCAACCTTTTAGAAATGCACGGCCCGTCTTATACCGACTCCGCGAGGATTCTTTTGCATGAAGCGGAAAAGATCGCGCGCGCTTTAAACAACGACAAGATGTTGCAGACTGTAACCGGAAATTTAGCTACTACCCATCAGTTTGAAGGCCGATATGATCGTGCTCTTGAAATTTACCAACAACTTCTCCCCGATATTATTGATAATGACATTTACACTGCTAATACCCTCTATAGAATAGCCTTAATTCAGTGGAATATCGGAGAAATGGAAGAAGCACTGTCAACCTCACGTCGCGCTCTGGCAATTACGGAAAGAGTTCATCTCGACCGGCTTGAACGAGATATTCTGTATCTGCTGTACCAACAATTAATTGAATCAGGCCGCCTTGAGGATGCAATTGAAACGGTTGAGCGTCTTCGGACTAAAGAAAGGCAAATCGACTCTGACAAAATAGCAAAAGAGATAGCAGAAATTGAATCCTACCTTGAACTGGAGACAAGAAAGCGAACCATTACACTGCTTGAAAAGGCACGGGAAGGAGACAGGGTCATCCTAATTCTTTTAGTGCTTATTGCCGTTATCCTGACCGTTACCTCAATCGTAATCTGGCGTGGTCTCAGAAGTATGAAACGGTTCAATCAGATTCTGTCCAAACAAAAGAATCATCTTGAAGAAGTTATTGCTACAAAAAACAAGATTTTTTCCGTCATTGGACACGACTTACGCGGACCTGTCGGTAACATCTATATGTTTCTGGATGTGATGAATGGCGCTGATGAGTTGAGTGATACAGAACGAAAACATATACGATCACGCATGATGGTATCGGCTGAAAAATCTCTTCAATTGCTCGAAAATCTTCTTTTTTGGGGAAGAGAGGAACTAAAAGACCTGAACCCGGAATACTCAAAGATTGCCGCAAAACCTTTGCTCAATCGGGTAATAGATCTCCTTTCATTTCAGGCCGAAATGAAGAGTGTTGACATTCATCAGGAGATAAACAGCGACCTGAGCCTTAGGACAGACGAACGGATGATAGCACTCATTGTCAGAAATGTACTGTCCAATGCAATCAAGTTCACGCGGAAAAACGGAAAGGTGACCATAAAGGCGTATCAAAAAGAGGAGAATGTGGTCATTACAATTACGGATAACGGGAAAGGGATGAGCGATGAAGAACAACGTAGACTGCTATCCTCCGAACGTTTTAAAAGTGATGGAACAGAAGGAGAACGTGGCTACGGCGTTGGTATGTACCTTGCAAAATCCTTCACCCGACAGCTGAATGGACAGATGAATGTTTATTCCAAACCCGGCAAGGAAACCACCTTTATGTTCACATTTCAGTCGGCTTAAAAAAGTTTATACAACGTTGTTACCATCTCTCCCTTAAACGCATCTGAAGCAACCGTCAACAGGTGTTTTTCCTCTTTGATCTTCATATTAAAGGGATGTGACAGCAGATCCACGCCACTTTGCTTTTTCAGCCTGATTCCCTGTCCGGAAATGATGTCTTTGTTGGGTTTGAAATCTTTCCCGGGAATATGCTCTGTCAGGATCAGGTATTGATATTTCGTCAATTTTCTCGCGATACGCTTTATTTCATCATTCGAAAGATGTTGCAACACGTGTCTCACGATAGCGCAATCACCGTCAGGCAATTGATCTTTCGCTATATCCAAACAATGGAACTCCACCTTTTCATCTTTGAATGTCTCCCGATTACGCGTAGTCAGGTCGGGCACAATATCCACCGCGATATATTTCTCAGTGTATTTTACCAGCTCCTTTCCCACGTTGAAATCACCACAGCCCAGATCACAGATTACAAGCGGATTATCAAACGACGTCAAAAATGACGCAACTGCTTTTATATACGGACCTACCAAGTTAGAATCATGAGATCCGATGCCTGAATAAAAATCGGCATTTTCTCCACCCCAGAAACTTTTATCATAGATCTGCGCCATAGCGTCTTTTGTCGGCCACGGCTTTTTCACCCTGTTCGTGTCACGGTTGATCTTATTCATTGATACTGTTTTGCGATGATGGGAAAGTGGGTGAGTTTCTTCAAGATTGAGATTCAAACCTGAATTATTCACGAAAAAAAATATAGATGCTTTTATAGTGAATGATAAGAATATGCCACAATTTAAACAGGGCTCATAGTTGAGTAAGAAAGTGTGGGGATACGACGCCCTTCCATCCACCCGAACCGTTGACCCCCACGTAGCCTGGATTCGCCAAAAAATAGAACACAACCCAAAAGTCCCGCAAATTATACTTACTGTGCATGGGGTTGGGTATAAGCTGGTTTGAGGGGAGTTTTAGTTTTTGCTGGAGATAGTTGATGCTTCCCGTATTTCAACATTAATTCATGGGATAAATCTGTTCAAAAGCATTATCTAAACTGTGACTTTAGCATACTGATTTAGAATGTTTTGGAGCTATGTTTTATTCTTAGTGAAGGATGAGTTAGATTGGATCAGCATATTAATGGCATGTCAATCCCTAAAACACAAAAAATAAAATGGATATAGTTATTAAATATAGCGTCAGTGATAGTTCACATCCTTTTATATTGACAGGCAGTCATTTAAGGTATATGATAGCAACGGGTAATTTAGAAGCATCTGTACCAACGAGAAAAGGGTAAAAAGATTTTGAAATTATTGGCACAAAACAGGAGCTTTTAAGTTTAGCCAATACAATAACGCAAGTTGCAAATAACATGTAAGAAAGCAATTTTATTCGTAGACAATAAGTATCATTTCTATATTGATGAATGATTGAAAAGACCACCCATAAAATCCACTTCAGTAACGCCGATGATCTGTCAAAAGTAGAGGATAATTCTGTTTCATTGGTTGTAACATCTCCTCCATATCCCATGATTGAAATGTGGGATAAGAGTTTCTCAACACAGAACAAGGATATTTCAAAAGAATTAGAAAAAGGCAAACCTGAACATGCCTTCGAGCTAATGCATAAAATTTTAGATGAAGTATGGAAAGAATGTTCACGGGTTTTATGTGATGGTGGTGTAGCCTGAAACAATATTGGAGATGCAACCCGTACGATTAATAAGAAATTTCAACTTTTTTCAAATCATGCGAGAATTATTTCTTCATTTGTTGAACTTGGCTTTTCTAACCTTCCCAATATCATCTGGCGTAAACAGACGAATGCACCGAACAAATTTATGGGTTCGGGAATGTATCCTCCAGGTGCGTATATCACGCTTGAACATGAGTTTATTTTAGTCTTCAGAAACGGAAATAAACGAGAGTTTCCAGCTAAAGAAAAACAGAATCGTAGAGAAAGTGCATATTTTTGGGAAGAGCGTAATAACTGGTTTTCAGACTTATGGGAATTAAAAGGAACAACTCAAATGCTGCCTGAAAATGGAGCGAGGGACAGAAGTGGTGCTTATCCGTTTGAAATTCCTTATCGACTGATAAATATGTTTTCTGTCTATGGTGACACCGTACTTGATCCGTTTATTGGAACCGGAACAACTTCGCTTGCAGCCATTGCATCAGGCCGTAACAGCATTGGTTACGAATTGGAATCTGAATTTTCCCCAACTATTGAACAAACTTTGTTATCAGAATCAAATCTGGAATTGATCAATAATACTATTCGTAAACGTATTCTCAATCATAAAGAATTCGTCGATCAGCGAATTGAAGAAAAAGGTATTGAAAGTGTTAAGCATTATAACGAATGGTTTGATTTTCCTGTCATGACAAGACAAGAAAAAGATTTAACACTTCAATTTGTTGAAAAAATTCAAAAATCAGATAATAACCTATTCAACACCTCTTATGTACAGGAAGCTTTACAGGATTATCAGGGTTCTCATTCTCTCTTTTCACAAGTGTAGGTCAAAAATCAAATTCAATTGTTATACCGCCTTTCTTCTTTTCATAGTAGATCATGTGAACGGTGATTTCTTCTGCGAGGCTTCCTTTTGATCTGTATGTGTGCGGTTTAATACTTACGGGATTGTATCCGATATATCCGTCAATCCCCTGACTTTCTTCTTCTTTTGTTGCAAGTCGATAATCCATTTTTTTGATATCAGCTACTTTCATCAGAATAGCTTCCTGAAAACGAAGACCGATGAATGTTTTATACAAAACTAAATCTTTGACCCAAGTTTCGATCATTTCACGATCGATTTCTTTGATCGCGTCTTTGAGTTTATCAACCATGTCCTCAACTTTGTCACTGGCTTTATCTCTTGCATCTGGGTGCTTTTCCTCGTACCACTCAACCCATTCATCAATTGTTCGGCCATCAAATTCCTGAATCAAATCACTCATTTGCCCTACTACTTTGGGTCTTGTTCCTTGAGAATTTTGATTTGCCAGGGTGGCAAATTAATATTTGTGTTGTGTATTTAGGAAAGTCAGGAACTTCTCCAATTACTACATCCTTAATCTCATCATTGTATATCTTTACTTTTGTGCTCATAAATCCTCAAATAATTCACTCAATGAAATTTCGAAAGCCTTCGCAATTTTTTCAATATTAATAATGGAGACATTTCTTTTACCCTGTTCTATACCAGCGATATAGGTTCTGTCTAAACCACATAGATTTGCAAACTGCTCCTGGCTAAAATTTCGCTGGTGTCTCAGCTTCCTAATTTTATTTCCAATTTTACCTTTAATATCCATAGACAGAGAATAGCACAATTGTAGCCGATAAATCAACGGACTATGAGTCACATCTACCAATAACAAGCATTTCAATTCGGCCTGGTCGTTAATTGGCTTTAAAGTAGTTTTTCAGAGTTGCAGTAACTCCACACTTTTACCACTTTGTTAGATGTAAATTGCTAAGCGGGGGTAAACGCAAGGTCGTTGTTTCCCTTCCCTTTATCCAATTTCCATTCAAAACTACTCTACATTTACATGTTGCATATTATACGCCATTGGCGTACTATTTTTAATTAATAGACGATCTCACATCTGATCAACTAAAGCAACTCAAACAACTTGTTGAGGAACAGCTATCATGAATGATGAAATGTTTAATGAATTACTCGAAAGTGTCAAAGAGGCCGGAGATATTCGTAAAGGAAAACAAGAGCCATACCGGCATACGAAGATTCAGGAGCCTGATGTTGTCATGATCCGGGAGAAATACGGTATGACTCAACAGGAGTTCTCTTCGCTTCTTGGAATCAGTGTCGGTACTCTTCGAAATTGGGAGCAGGGAAGACGCAAACCACAGGGTCCGGCAAAAGTACTTCTGAAGATTGCCGAAAACAGGCCTAAAGCCATCCTCGAATCATTAGCTTAATCTGTTCAGCAAATAACAAGGTCGTTTTAGCTTATAGCCCTTTCCCAATAAATAAATTGTCCGCTCGACAAAGTTGTGCTACATTGTAAAACACTCAAATTAAACTTGCTCTTATGGACACAACACTTACTATTCGAATTGATAAAGAGCTTGAACAGCTTCTTGAAGAATCCTCAAAAAAATCCGGCCGATCAAAAAGCGAATTAGTTCGTCAGGCTCTAAAACGTCAGTTGGCGGTCGAGTCATTTCAACAATTGCGTAAAAAACTTTTACCCTATGGAGAAGCACAGGGATGGCTCACAGATGAAGATGTATTTCGCGAAGTCTCCTGAACATTGTTTTTATTGTCGCACAGTGCACTCCAAAAGAGTTACATCATTCATTGATCAATTTTCACCCCAGAGTGTATCATGAAAATATTTACAGATACCAATGTTTTGGTAAGTGCCTTTACAGCAAGAGGATTGTGTGCGGACCTTCTTGAAGTAATTCTTTCTGATCATCAATTAATGACAGGGGAGTTTGTGCTGCAAGAATTGGAACGTGTATTGATCACAAAACTTAATGTTCCAAAGAACAAAGTATCCGAGACACTAATATTTCTTCGTAAGCATCATATAGAACCAATTCCTGCAGAACCTTCAAAAATACATGTCAGAGATGAAGATGACCGTTGGGTATTGGAGTCAGCATTAAAGGCAAAAGCTGATATTTTAGTTACTGGTGATAAGGATCTGCTGGTTCTTTCAAAAGATATCACTCACATCAAGATTATTTCACCACGTGGATTTTGGGAAATTTTAAAAGCGTAAAACGGCTATAGCCTCGATTTCAACGTGGTCTTAAGAGCTAATCCGCCACTTAGCTTACTTTAAACAATTACACCAAATCTCTCCACAGAAGTAATATTCCACTTTTTCCAGGATTTATCACCATTCTCATAAAATGAGTTGTAAGTTTTTGGCTTTTAAAAACAACATATAGAGAAACCCGAACTCGATATCTTGTTTTATGAATCCTTATAAACCCGGCTTACTTACAATTTTCGTTTTGCTGTTAACCGCAGATCTGAAAGTACAATTGAGTGGTTTCCAATCCTCAGTAAACGAGTTGGATACCTATCTTGAAGTAATCAGGAAATCAAAAGGCTTTAATGGTGATGAGATATTGGTCGAACGAGACGAACAAAAATTGAACGTGAATAATATGGCGGTAACGGGCCTGCTTGCGGAGAATATGGGACGAACATTTCTTTTTAAAAAGCTTCGATAATATGGAACAGGATTTTCTGAACATGATCGAAGAACATCAAAACATCATCTATAAGATTTGCCACATCTACCGGGACACCAAAGAGGATCAGGAAGACTTGTTTCAGGATATCGTACTCCAGCTTCTGAAAGCATATCCGGGTTTTAGAAATGAATCAAAAGTAAGCAGCTGGATGTACCGAATTGCCTTGAATACAGCTATAGCGGCCTTCAGGAAAAACAAAGTGCCGCTCGATTTTAAAGCGACGATCCCGGAGGCATTACACCCAATCGACTCAGAACCTGTTTCTGAGAATCAGGACAAGATGTTTCGGGCATTGCGGACATTGAGTCCGACGGAAAAAGCCGTTATAGCACTATACCTTGAAGATTTGTCGTACGGCGAAATTGCTGAAATTACCGGCATCAGCGAGAATTATGTGGGTGTAAAAATCAACCGAATAAAAACCAAGCTCAGGAAAATTCTAAATTGAAACCTATGGATATCGATGACTTAAAGTCGAATTGGAAACACGCAGAAATCGGTAATAAAGATCGAAATGAATTAGCCGCGATAACCAATATTCAAAATCATCCACAGCTAAAAAGCATACGTGTCAAACTTGTTCTCGAGGTTGTGCTCTTAATCATCTTTCTGGCAACTTATAACAACATGTTTGACGGAGCGGATAAGCCCCTGTGGGCAAATATTACTCTGTTCGCAGCAGTCCTTTGCTATATTCTTACGGATGTTATCGGATATCTCACTCTGAAGAATCCGGTTCAAGGCGACAACCTGAAATCATCGCTTCATCTATTTTATCAAAAGCTAAATCGCATCCGGTTATTCTCGCTGGTCAGCTCATTTCTGTTTGGATTGGCAGTGCTCCTTTTTTTCGCGACCGCATTCACGGAATACAGATATATAAAATTTACAGTGCTGTTTATTATCCTGCTTATCATGATTTACCTGCTGCACAGAAACTGGACCGCACGTACAAAACAGATCAAAACTGCAAGCATGGAATTTAAGGGGGCTGACGATGACGCATAGCAAAAGCCAGCAAGCCGAAAATAAGAAGAAACGGAAATGGACCCCATGGAAAATAATCAAAGTGGTGTGGATCATGTCAGGACTCTCTTTTCTTCTGTGGATGATCTTTTCTATGGAAGCTCGCGGATTTGAAGAAAAGATTTTTGAGAATAATTCCTCGGTTAATGTTGAGAGGACAGATGATGTTACTTCATTTACGCCGACTGCACCCTATAAAAACGTAGTATTCTTCTACCCCGGAGCCTTAGTCGACCCCACTGCTTACGCCCCACTTTGCCGAAGGATTGCAGAAGACGGTCATCAGGCGATCATCGTACATATGCCCTGGCGAATGGCGATGAAAGGATACCTCAAAATTAAGGAACTCAACCTGCTGGCAGATCCGACCAAAAATTTTATACTGACCGGACATTCTCAGGGAGCAAAAATGGCGGCACAGTTTGTCTACGAAAATCCTTCCCTGATAGATCAGTTGGTCCTTTTGGGAACAACCCACCCGCGGGATATTGATCTTTCGGAAATAGATATTCCTGTTCTGAAGATCTATGGCACAAACGATGGTGTCGTAAGTCCGCGAAAAGTACAAAATAACAGATCGAAACTGCCCTCATCAGCGAATTTAGTAGCCATTGAAGGTGGTAATCACTCCCAATTCGGGTATTACGGATCTCAATTAGGAGATAACAGTGCGGATATTTCAAGAGAACAACAGCAGGAGATGATTTTAAATGAAATACTGCAATTCATCAGAGCAGATGATTAATTCATGAATATTGAATTCAGGAGCAGAATGAAAACGAATATGTTTTAATGCCTGACCATCTTATAACACGCGCTTAAAGCTGACAGGCTTTGCCTCTGCGTACCAGGACTTTTACCCTATAGAGAAGCGCATGGATGGCTCACAGATAAAGATGTTTTTCGTGAAGTATCGAGCATACTTTTACTAATTTTTATGGTCGCACGGTGCACTCCAAAAGTGCTCCATACTTCATTGATCAATTAATGACAGGAGAATTGGTACTGCAAGTCGTTTTTTCTTCGTAAACAGGCATACAACCTCAGCCAACATAAATTTGTAAAGACAGCTGAGTTGCTATCTGATCGAAATCTTTATCATTGTGCAGCAGCTCCACTTCATGCTCAATACACCAGCTTGCTATGAGCATATCAATGGTTTTTTGAATTGTAATGCCTTTCGATCGAAGAAATCGAACATTTGATGCTGATTTTACTGCCAATGACTTCCCTCCGAGATCAACGCAGTCTAAAGTATCAAGAGCTTGTTTGGCTAACCTGAACTCTTTATCACTGTCAAATCCTTGAAGAATTTCGGTTAGGATAATATCTCCGACCAGAACTGTCTGTTCTGAAAGAATCCGGTCAAGACTGTCGGTTTGTTTTGTAGGTACTCCGTTGAAATAATCAATCCATACGCTGGTATCTACTAAAATCATTTCTCGCCAGACCTCATATCGTCTAAATCTCCTTTCCAACGCAATTTCCCCCGCAAGTCTTTAATGTTTTCCTGCTTCTTGCGCTGGACTAATAATTTCAAGCCTTCTTCCACAGCATCTTTTTTCGTTTTCAATCGACTCACCTTCAAGGCTTCATTCATTAAGTCGTCATCGATTACTACATTCGTACGCATGTTTAGAATTATTTAATTTAATGTGTATTTACTATAAATTTATACACATTGTTTATGGAATCCTAACCCCGATTCTCCAACCTTATCTTTGATTGGCTTCTAAAATACATTAGATTATTTTATCAGACTTTTAAAGAACTTTATATGCACTATATATGAATATTTCTCTTACCAACGACATAGAACCTCTCTCTGAGTTCAGAAAGAAATCAGCTGATTTTGTTAAGCGTTTGAAAAAAGAAAAGCAACCTATTGTGCTTACACAACACGGAAAAAGTGCGGCGGTTTTGATGGATGTGTCAGAGTTCGAGCGAGTTACAAAGAAAATGGAGATGCTGGAAGATTTACTGGAAGCGAAGCAACAGGTGGAACAGGGTAAAACCTATTCACTTGATGATGCAAAAAAAAGAATTGAAGATCACCTTTCTAAATGGAAGTAATTTTAACCGATCGCTTTCTAAAGTTTTTTTAATTAGCCAATATTCATGGCCATTTAATATTTCCTACACATTTCTGAAGGCATATTTTTGCCAAATTTGAATCCAACTCAGGTATCAAGGATCAACTCATGTTCTTTTTGTTCCGGCAAAAAGAACCAATCCGTCCGGCCGGCGGACCTCCGCTGCGGTAATTTGTCCGGCAATTGGCCGGCGCCTGACTGTCATAAAAGTGATTGGTATGTCGGGCAAACCCACTTTTATGGCTTGTCAGGCTGATGGTGGCCAATCGCTATTCGGCCAAATTCCCGAGGCGGGTTTGGTGACTTCCTTATCAAAACCTATTTAATACTTCACATGTCAACATGCCTTCACAAATTTGAATCTCTGTCAGGGCCAAATTTTTTAAGCGTGAAATAAAAGAGCTTATTCATGGAAATTACCGGTTGGTATATGAAGTAAAATCCGAATGTGTTGATATGCTTACGATTTGGCATACAAGTCAGGTTTTGCCCGAAAAACCGTATTGACGTTACAATTAGCTTATGACGCTTTTTGAGATCTGCTTGTATAAGTCCTGTTTTATTTTGTTAATTTGTCTTAATCTATTTTTGAAAAGTTACTTAAGTATTTCTTTAGCCTGCACCTGTTATGAAAGCAAAACCTATCGCCTGTTTAACTCTTCTTCTCACTTTTGCTATCCGGATTATTATTACAAATGATTTAGTGGCTCAAGATCATCCGGCTCAGGAAGACTCCATTCATTTTCATCGCACAGGAAATGAAATATCAATACTTGAAAGAAACTACTTTGGCTTATTTCCAAAAGTATCGGACTTCTCATCTGCCAACATCTCACCAAACCCTTCTGATACCATCGCCACCATCA
>Ga0306910_1000459_pt1 | contig 19736 bp, 15 predicted proteins | sample AntRauMFilla2698_FD_190438 | JGI IMG/M metagenome (GOLD analysis project Ga0306910, IMG submission 190438) | Saline lake microbial communities from Rauer Islands, Antarctica - Metagenome Filla 2 #698 (v2) (version 2) | ecosystem: Environmental > Aquatic > Non-marine Saline and Alkaline > Saline ... | reverse complement strand
TTACCATAAGTCCAGCAATCCAATACTCCTGTTTTGGGTAATAAATTAAAACACCCATAGTTCCAAACACCATCCATAGGAGGTTTGAAAGAACTTTACTATTGAGCAGTCTTTTCATTTTTGGTCTTTTTATGTTTAACACTATTATTCATTATAAACCCTAAGAAACCTCCCATGAAAAAGAAGTTGAAAAAGAATCTTTGAGCTCTAAACTCTAATCCCTCAAAATAATCAAAGCCCGCCATAATTCCAGCAGAGACAGTTCCTCCTATAAAAAATGCGATGAGTAGTCTTTTTGTTTTTGTATTCATTCTTAAAATCAAGTAGTAAATTAAATAAGTAAGTTTAAAATTAAAAATTTATTTCAATTTTCCTCAAAACCTTCAGTAATTCATCTTAGCCAACTGGGTCTTTTAAGTTGACGTTTTGCATAAAGCAATGCATCTTATATCCTGAAATTCAGCAGTGGCAAATTCAGAATAAAAATTGAGATATATTATTGCTTCACTTCATTGGTAAGCGATTGGTTATTCACAAATTCATAGATGTTTGAGAATACGGTTTTTGAAATCTCAGTAAGTGCTTCACTGGTCAAAAAAGCCTGATGTGAAGTGATTAAGACGTTTGGAAAGCTTATTAACTTCAATAAGGCGTCGTCCTCTATAATTTGCTCGGACTTGTCTTCAAAAAATACATCTTCTTCCTGTTCATAGACATCAATGCCAAGATAGCCAACTTTCCTGTCTTTTAGATTTTTGATCACGTCCTCTGTGTTGATCAATCCGCCGCGGCTGGTATTGATAATCATCACCTGAGTTTTCATCTGAGCGATACTTTTATCGTTGATCAAGTGTTGAGTAGCAGGCAATAGTGGACAGTGAAGTGAGATAATATCTGAGCCTTTGTAAAGTTCTTCCAGAGTAACGTAAGTGACTCCTGCCTCTTCCAACGCGCCTTGTGGAGCAACATCATAGGCCAAAACTTTACAACCTAGTCCCAGCATAATTTTGCAAAAGGCTTGTCCAATTTTTCCTGTTCCTATAACGCCAACGGTTTTGTTGTAGACATTAAAACCGATAAGGTTATCCAGTGAAAAGTTACCTTCTTTGACGCGGTTATAGGCTTTATGGGTTTTGCGATTGAGTGTCAATATAAGTGCCAGGGCGTGTTCTGCTACCGCTTGTGGAGAGTAAGCAGGAACTCGTGTGACTTTTATCCCGTATTGCTCTGCTGCCTCCAGATCTACATTATTAAACCCGGCACAACGCAGGGCAATTAATTTCACACCATTGCTAGCCAATGCCTTTATGACTTCCTTACCGAGTTGATCGTTGACGAATACGCAGACAACATCAAAGTCCTGTGTAAGATTGGAGGTTTGCGCATTGAGATTAGTGTCAAAAAACGATAGTTCGTAGTTGTAATCTTTATTATAGGTTTCGAAGTAGCGGCGATCGTAAGGTTTTGAACTAAAAACGGCAATTTTCATAGGTTTTATTATAAGAGGAAATAATTTTACTTGAGGTAAAGTTCTTTAAAATATTTAAAAGAATTACTCATGTGATTGATTTTCCAGATGTCTTTTTCTTGAATTATATTTTTTCTGCAAGGCGTTTATCGTCAACGTAAGGTCTAAAGATAAAAGCATACACAACTAAGAGCACAACAAAAACTAAAGAACTTATTATGTTTATTTTAATTAACCAGATAATGAATATAAGTGGTGCCAAAATGGATAAATAATAGAGTTAAGTATTTTTCATTGTTAGGTATTAATTTAACAGGTCTGTTGATTTTAAAATTACGCGTTTATGCTAATTCATTTTTTTTTCAAGACGTTTTTCTTTGCATTAGATGTGGGTTTATGCATTAATCTAGTTCGTTTTTGAGTAGATATAAAACTCCTACTTCCTCTCTGGAGAGGCTTTCCACAGAATCCAGCAACTTATCGATTTCATTTTTGAAATAATTCAAGGTTTTGCCCTCGATATATTCATCGATTATCCTGGGGTCTATATAAGAATCTCTCGCAACAGCCGGCGTATTCCCCAATTTTTCCGACACACGAATGACTGCTTTGCGTATGTTCTCATCCAGTAATTTTTGATCGTTTTTACTTACTGCTCCAAGTTCGTTTAAAGCGATAGCCGCAATCATACTGCCAGACCAGGTTCTAAAGTCTTTGGCAGAAAAATCTTCACCCATATGCTCTCTTATGTAGGCATTGAGGTCATCACTCTTCACGTTTACCTTTTGGCCGCTTTCATCGTAATATTTAAAAATTTCGTAGCCTGGAATATTGTCCAGTTCTGTGATGACCCTAACCAGTTTCTCATTTTCAATTTCCTTTTGCTGCCGTTTACCAGATTTTCCGTTATACGAGAAGATCACTTTATCTTGGTCGGCAGTTAGGTGTTTACTGCGAAGAGTAGTAAGGCCATAGCTATGGTTTTCATTTGAGTAGGCTTCACTTCCAGGTCGGAAAAAAGCGGTTTCGAGAAGTCTTACCAGTGTCGCCATTACACGGTTTCTGGTATTTTCCTCATGACGAAGATGCTGGCCAGTTACACGTCTCATATGTTCCAGCTGATCCGCAAAAGCGACGATCCTGTTAAACTTCCGGGCTTCTCTTCTAGCTCTGTAATTAGGATGATAAATGTATTGTTTGCGTTCCTTAGCATCGCGACCAGTCGCAAGTAAGTCTGCGCTTTTATTTTCAGAAATCTGTACTTCGGTCCAGGCTGGAGGAATAACAAGGGATTCAAACCACTTTCGTAATTTCTTATCACCAACAGTTTTTCCTTTCTCATCCTGATAAGTAAAGCCTCTTCCCTTTTTATATCTGTAAAACATGCTGTGAATTGATGATAATTTCTTCTGACTTTATTACTGAAATCATTTATAAAAATAGCCTTTTAAATTATTTCTGAGTTGATCCTTCCAAAAATGATATGATGGCTTACAGACAACTAGATCATATCTGAATATTTCTTCCAATAGTTAAAGTTTCTGAATCCTAAAATCGCTAATTATTGAGAGCTAATAGGTTATAAAAATGGATAAGAAATTTTGAATATCTAGCCTTTTCTTTAGTTCTGAGGCTGAACAAAAAACCTATTTTTGACGCTCTTAATAAAACAATGATATGAGCGTAATTTGGTTTGAATGTAAGGTGAAATACAGAAAAACACAGGACACTGGAGAAAAGAAAATAAGCACGGATACCTATCTGCTAGACGCGGTATCTTTCACTGAAGCTGAAGCTAGAATCAATGAAGAGATGAAAACTCTTACTGAAGAGGAATTCCGAATCATGAACATAAAAGTGGCTAATTTTTCTGAAGTGCATCCGTTTGAAAATTCAGATCGCTGGTTCAAATCCAAAGTTTCCCTTATCGCCCTGGATGAAGAAAGCGGAAAAGAGAGAAAAACAAATATCTATTTGCTGGTTCAGGCCAATGATGTTAAAGAAGCCTTCGAAAATACCAATCAGGCACTGGAAGGAACTACTGGCGATTATTCGATTCCTTCGATTACAGAATCCCCAATTTTGGATGTCTTCCCATACTTTACTGGAGAAGAAGAACAACTAGAAAAATTCAATGTGATAGCATCTGCTGAAACTGAAAAACAGGAGAGTTAATCTTAATAGAGTAGAGGATTAATACTAAAAAAGCAACAGGATTAATTCTGTTGCTTTTCTTATATCAAGAGCTTTTATTTTGACAATTTGAAAGACTAAAAGTAAGGTTTACGCTATTTTTAAAATCGAGCGAGGATTATTTAAGTCAGAAAAAATCCAGATTACTTAAGAGGGCTTAAAGTGCAATTCAAGATTGGATAATCCTAGAGGTGCATCTTCCCCTAAGTCCAGGTTGATGATAAGCTTATCTTTCGAAATCGATTTGATCGTAAATTTTACATTTCCCGCAGCTTCGAGCTCTACAGTTCCTTTGTCTTTATCATAAGCCCAGGTTCCGCTGCTGTTGTCATCGTTTGAGGATTTGACTTCATAGGTGCCATTTGAGTTGAATTTCAGGTTGAAATCTAGTGTGTCAGGGACTTCTGTAAGTTCTATGTCACCCATTTTAGCAAATTCAATGGTCCATTGCTTGCATAATATGGATTCTAATTTGGAAGGTTTAAGATCAATACTTTGTGCTGAAATCGAAAATGGAAGGCAAATCAGTACTAAAAATAGTATGATGATTTTTTTCATGACTTAAGTTTAGTCATAAACTCATTATTTTAGATTTTATTTTTCTGAATCCTAATTTTGATTTACTCGTGATTTAAAATCTTTCTTTCCACCTTCAGTAGTTTTCCTCACCAAACTGGATGATTAAGAGATCTTTTAAGTTTTAAGCAATGTATTGTAAAATCTTAAAGCCATCTAGGGCAAATTCAGTTTAAAAAAAACTCCTGCATTCATTCGTTTAAACATTGGAAATTCCCAATCGGACTACCATCGGGAATGGAAGGAGAGGGGATGACTTCAAATTTTTCTGGCTCTTCCATAAATTGCTCTATGCGGTAATACATTTCTCTGGATAAGGAGGTGTTATCCTTAATAAAGCGAATTTTTAATTGATTTAAAGTAGCGTTTGCCAGTGCTTTGGTTTGTGGGATGCTTTGTTGACTGGCGGATAAGTTCATCAGATGTTTTAAGACATTGAAGTTGATGGTATTTTGGACTTCAGTTTGATAACTGGATTTTTGCTGTTTTTCAAAGGTGTTTTTTACCAATTCCTCTAACACTTTTTCTAAACTCAAATTGGACTTATCTAAAGATTTTTGTTGAATCAACCGGTTAGCGCGTTCTGGGTGCAGCAACAAACCTAAGCTCATGTCACTGGCAGTAGCAGCTGCGCCTAAAGCATCGAAACTCACGCCCGTATTGCTTTTGAAAGATTCGCGACTTCTGGAAAATCCAAAGGCCCGTGGAGGAAATAAGGATAAAATTTGCTCTGGGATGGCCAAAGTCTGAGCATCCAGCGTTTTTAAGATGGCTTCGAGCGCCTTTTTCTGATCTGATGTTGAAAGGACTTCTACAGGTTTTAAATTGCTTCCTTTGGTAGCATAATTATAATCTAAACCGCCTATTAGTTTTGCTGTAGCCTCAGTTTGATAGCGATGAAAGAAATACAAAGGGACAAACACATCTTCTAAAACTGAATAAGCCTCACCGGTTTGTATATTATCCAATGAAAAATATGAGATAGCAGAATTCCTAAGTTCCAAAACCCGATTTAGTTCTTCTGTGGCATTTTCACCATTATCCCATAAATGCGCATAGGCATGCGCTCCGCCTTGAGGACGTGCATCTGAATCGCTAATGAATTGAAAACCATCGGTTTCAGCTTGTTTTAAAACAGCATCTAAATATTGTTTTTCTGTTTGAGAATCATCGCCTTCCCCATAAGTATAAGCTACAGTGACTTTATCCCATTCACCTATGTTGGTGTCATAAGCTTCGGAGAAATCGATTTGATTATTTTTTAGTTTTAAGTTAGGGTGAGGATAATCCATTACGCTTGTCATCCCATTTGCACTAGCCGCAAAGTTATGGGCAAACCCAAGGGTGTGTCCTACTTCGTGGGCCGATAATTGTCGGATTCGTGCCAAAGCCATTTCTAACATAGGCTCGTAATTATCATCTGAAGTTTTAAAAGGTTGATTCATTAAAGCCTGAGCAATAATAAAATCCTGGCGAATCCTTAAGCTGCCTAAACTCACGTGACCTTTTAAAATTTCGCCTGTTCTCGGGTCTCTTACGCTGGCGCCATAACTCCACCCACGAGTAGAGCGGTGTACCCATTGGATCATGTTGTAGCGCAAGTCCATAGGATCTGCTTCTTCGGGAAGCATCTCAACCTGAAAAGCATTTTTGTATCCAATGGCTTCAAAAGCTTGGTTCCACCATCTGGCTCCATCTAGCAAAGCTGACTTTACTGGTTCTGGAGCTCCTGGGTCCAGATAATAGATAATAGGTTCTTTGGCTTCGCTAACTTCAGCATCGGGATTCTTTTTTTCTAAGCGATGACGCGTGATGAAACGTTTGGTTAACGGCTCGTAAATGGGTGTTGAATAATCCTGATACGAAATAAAGTTAGCACCACTTCTAGGGTCAAATTCTCTTTTATCATAATCCTCATCTGGCAATTCTACAAAACTATGATGCTGAATTACACTCAGGTTGGAAGCGTCCGGAGCTACAGAGCGAATATTTCTGCCCTCAGGTTCACCTGTAAAGGTTAATAAAGCTTCAAATTCTGAATTTTTAGGAAATGCTTTGGTGCGCTGCATAGCCAGGGCACTTTTGGTTTTATCTAATTTATAAGTCCCTTGTCTTTGTTGTTTCAATCGTCTGGCGACACCATGAGCATCCTGCATTAAAAAAGGCGTGAAATCGATAAGAAAAGCACCTTCGCTTTCGTCTTTAATCTCAAAGCCAAATAAAACCGATTTGGCAAAAGCCTGCTCTACACTTCGGCGTTCTGATTCATTATCTGTGATAGCTCTGTAATCCTGATTGGGTTGCAGGAGTAGGAGTTTGTTTCCGGCGCGTTGAAACTTGACAATGGCTGTACCGCCCAATTGACCTCTATCCAATCCAATATCGTTGGAGCCCAAACCACTGGTTAACGAATGCACATAAATAAACTCTTGGTCGAGTTGATCCACTTTTAAATAAATCTTATCTTCTTTTTCAGAATACCAAAAGTTGAAGTAACCTTCCTGTTTAGTGAGTTCTTCTTTATCCTTTAAGGTTTCAAAGTCTTGAGCTGTAGATGAAATGCTTACAAATAGAATGAGGAGAGCAAAAAGGGTTTTCATGGTTTTTATTTTTAGAAGTCGAATCTTTTATGAATAACAACTCCGAATATAAGATTTAGTTGAAATAACATTTGGTGATTGTCTTAAAAAGTTGAATGTTTCTTTATACCATTCATTTTGATTTAAAAATAAGAGTCGATTATCTACAATTTTATAGTATTTAGTTTTGAAAATACTTGAAACTAATAAATTGAAATTCATACAAGCCTTTGCAATAAAATTTAATAGGTTAAATCGAAAACTTAAGATTGATAATATGCTGTGATCAATTTTATCACTTCAAAGTATTAATCACATGATTTTCAGAAAGTTGACAATTGTCATACTTTTTGAAATAGGGTTTTAATACATTTATAGCATGTCAAAGAAAAACTTTCAAGTCGTTAAGTCCTCTGGGGAGAAAGCTGATTTTTCGCTTTCAAAATTGCGAAATAGCTTATTCCGTAGTGGTGCCGATAAATCTACAGTAGATCGCGTGCTCAATAGTGTAAGAGATGAGCTATATCAGGGTATTTCTACCAAGGAAATTTACAATAGAGCCTTTGCCTTATTAAAGAAAAGCAAGCCCATTTATGCTTCTAAATACAAGCTCAAAAAAGCGATATATGAACTGGGACCCACTGGTTTTCCTTTTGAAAAATTTATTGGAGAATTAATGAAGTATAGTGGTTATGAAGTGAAAGTAGGACAAATATTAAAGGGGAAATGTGTATCTCATGAGGTAGATGTAATTGCTCGTAAAGACGAGCATCGAATACTGGCAGAGTGTAAATTTCATAATGACAAGGCTTCCACTTGTAATGTAAAAATCCCATTATATATCCATTCCAGGTATCGAGATATCATTGCTAGAGATGTTGATAGTGAGGAAAGACCTAATGAAGCCTGGGTAGTGACCAATACACGTTTTACACTAGATGCTATCACTTATGGCAATTGTGTGGGACTTTATCTACTAAGTTGGGATTACCCTAAAGAGAACGCATTAAAGGATCGAATTGATAGATTAGGATTATACCCCATAACTGTCTCGACTTTATTATCCAGCAGAGAAAAACAGTTCTTACTTAGCAGAGATATTGTGCTTTGTCGCCAACTCTTGAATGATAGCTTCTATTTGGATCATTTAGGGATTTCAGAAGTTAGGAAAGCCAAAATACTCAACGAAATTTCAAGCCTTTGTAAAAATAAATCAAAATGAAATCTGTAAAACTACATTTCCTCGGTGGTGCCGAAACTGTCACAGGATCCAAGTTTCTAATTGAGACCTCAAGTCTTAATATTTTAGTCGATTGTGGAATGTTTCAAGGGATGAAGTCCTTAAGAGAACAAAACTGGAAGGACCTGGCATTTCCAAGTTCAAAAATTGATTTTGTCTTACTCACCCATGGACATTTAGACCATACTGGATACTTACCTCGTTTGGTGAAACAAGGCTTCCAAGGTAAAATTATAGGAACACTTCCAACTTTAGAGATTGCCAAAATAATTCTTTTGGATAGTGCTAAAATTAGCGAGGAAGAGGCAGAGCTTGCTAATACTGAAAATTATAGTAAACATTCTCCAGCTTTACCATTTTATACGATACAAGATGTGGAAAAAACACTTAAGATGTTTAGTCCAGCTGAAGAGGATGAATGGCGAAAACTCTCAAAAGATATTTTTTATCGATTTAAATATAATGGTCATATCATAGGCGCCACTTTTATAGAGATTAAAGTTTTTGAAAAGATTTTTGTCTTTTCCGGAGATGTTGGAAGACAGAAGGACCTATTGCTAAGGTCTCCGGAACGTCCACAATATGCAGACTATTTGTTTCTGGAAAGCACCTATGGTAATAAACTTCATCCAAAAGATAGTGTTTCTGAAAAACTTATCGAACTCATCAATAAGACGATTTATAATAGAGGAACTTTAATCATTCCCTCTTTTGCAGTAGAACGACTGCAAACCCTTATGTTTCTTTTATCCAAACTTTACAATAGGCACAAGATTCCAAATATCCCAATTTTTATAGATAGTCCAATGGGAAATAATGTGCTAGGCGTATTTGAACGATTTCCGGAATGGCATAAAATTTCACTTGAAGAATTTTCAGCAATGACAGATCGCATGAAGATTATTACTTCTTACAAAGAGACCTGGGAGACTATTGATGATCCAAGACCGAAAATAGTGATTGCTGGAAGTGGTATGGTAACGGGTGGAAGAGTTTTAACGTATCTCAAGCAACTTGTTGATAAGTCCAACACCAATATACTGCTGGTAGGTTACCAAGCTGAGGGAACAAGGGGCAGACAATTATTAGAAGGGGCACATGAATTAAAATTCTATGGAAAATATTATGCGGTCAAGGCTGAAGTTCACCATATAGAAACCTTATCTGCTCATGCCGATCAAAAAGGGATTTTGGAGTGGATCAGCGAAATTAAAGAACGGCCTCGACACACATTTTTAGTTCACGGAGAGCCTACGGCCTTACAAACGCTTAAAGTAAAAATTCAAGATACGTATTCCTGGGAGGTCAGTATTCCAAAACTAAATGAGGTAGTAGAACTTTCAATCTGAATTTAAAATTTAAATTCGATAGCTTATTTCTTTCTTATTCAAGCTGTAAAATTGTCTGATCATATTTTTTTGTGGAGCGTTTCAAGTTATCTGATAATGACACCAACCACCCCAGATGATTTGAAATCAAATAGGCTTCCTGCAAGGCATGTAAGGTTTCAGTATCCAGCTTTTCATTCCCTTGCTTAATGTTTTCGTCTCTTAAATGCGCTAAACGTTTATACTCATTCAGTAATTTTTCCTGAGCTTCGTCAGCTTTGGCTTTGGCAATAGGGTCTTGGGATGAGGTTTGCTCCAGGATGTCCAGCGCCCCTTGAAGTGTATTGGAAATCCTTTTGATCAGTACATTAAACTCAACTGAAGCAGGTGTGGTTTGATGCTGAGCGATAAAGTTACCGATAGAAGCTATCGCAGAAAGCAATGTCTGGTGAAGTGTCACCATTTCATAAATCAATTGAAATTCTTTTTGCTTTGATTTGGGATCTTGGGTGAGTCTTTGAAAAGCGGCATTGAGTTGACTGATAGCCAAAAAGGCTTCTTTTCTTGATAGATTGTAAGCTAGTGTTTTACTACTTGGGTCTTGATACAAATCCTGTGTTGCATGAAGATATGCCTTATTAGCCTTTAAGGCTTTGATAAGGACCTGTTTCAGATTAAAAACTTCCCAGCTTGGCAGTAGGCTATAATTGGCTACAACAGCAATCACAGCACCTATAAGTGTATCTAAAACTCTAAATTGAATCACCTCTAAAGCTTCAGGATTTATAAAAGAATACACAAAGACAATGCTAATCGTTATAAGCGCAGCAGCTGACTTATAGTTTTGTTGAATTAACGCAAAAGCAAAAACTAGTGATATTAAAGCTAAAACCGCATATAAAATTTGATTTTGAGTTAGCAAAACAATTCCTACAGCAATCACGGCTCCTATTACGGTGCCTATAATTCGATCTTTAGAGCGTTCTTTGGTCAACCCATAACTTGGACGCATGATGACTATGATAGTAAGTAAAATCCAATAGGTATTTTGAATTTCAAAAAATAGACCCAGGCTGTAGGCAAATAACATGGCAATGCTGAGCCTCAAAGAATGTCTGAATAACGTAGAATCAAGACTTAAGTTTTGCAAAATCATATTCAATCTATACTCATGTAGTGTCAGAAATTGACTGGCATCTTGTCTTTTTAAAGAAACTTTTGAAGCCTCTTTCACATTTGCCATAGTCCTCCTGATGGCCATTATTTCTTCAAGCAATTGTTCCTGATAATCGTAAAGATTTTTTAAAATCAATGCACCTTCTCTGGCCTGTGGTAACTTAAATTCATCAATGTAATCTCTTATAGAGTCGTTTGTCTTATCAAGGGCAGTTAGCAACTCATCTTTCCTTGGCAGAGGATCGTTTTGCATCAATACTTCCGAGAGGCGAATAAGATGGTCCCCCATAACATTATTAAGCTGCTTAGCTGGTTTAAGAAATTCCTTCCTTCCCTTAAATGTCTTATCGATGGTCTCATAATTCATTTGCTCAGCTTCGATGAGCTCAAAAATCTTGATGGACGATAGGAAAATCAACAATTGCTTCTCTTCGTATCTTGAGCGACCAGAACGCTTTCTCACGTTTAGCAATACCTCGCGAAGGGTCTCATGTTTATCGTTGATTTGATTTTGAAAGACGAAACTTTGCCTAAGATACTGATCTCGTTTTTTTGTTGTGGAGAGAAGCTTAGCACGAAGTTTTAAATAATCACCTGTTAAGTGAAGCGTATCAGATAATAATTGATTTTGGTCTTTCTTTGGAAAAATAATCTGGAAAGACAATGATACTGCCAGATACCATAAGCCTCCAACACCCAAAAATACTACTTGAATCAGAATTGCTGTAAGGCTTGTTTTATCTACTGCAAAGGCGATAACCATGGCTAGTAAGCCCGAAAATGAGACCAAAGAAGCTCTAAATCCATAAACTGAAAGCAGAGATACAAAAAAGGCAATTACTCCCATTGCAATCAATAAAACTGGCAGATAAGGCTTTGCAAATAAAATAATTGCAGTAATCAGCATAGTTAAACCAGTGCTGATTAAAATAGCATTAATCTTCCGCTTTCTACTACCCGGCATATCCCCTGGAGCATTTAAGAAAGCACCCAGAACAATGGGTATAGCGAATTCAAAATAACCTAAAGCGTAGAGAATAGCAAACGGAAGAGCAAGTGCAATACCAACACGAATTCCACGATCAAAATTTGAACTTTTGAAGAACAACTCGAGTTGCTTGATGGTTTCTTTCAACTTCTTTTTACCGTAAAGTTAATTTAATCTATAGCAATAACTACGGCTTATGATATCTTTAATAGATATGATTTTTAGATAAAAGCTTGAGGTATTTTCAAAACAGACTTTTCTTCAAATTAAATTTTATAAGTACTAAAATGAAAACTTATAAGCATAGTCATCTGCAAATCAATGTGAATTCAGTTGTAAATTAAACGCTTTCAATAAGAAGATAATACGTTTGAATAAATTTCACTGGTAATGCTTTGATGTTTTTCTCATTTATTTTCTAAATATTCTCGAGGTAAAGATTTGTAATCTTTTAATTTTCTAACCTTAGAAACCTTCCTTGCTAAGACATAAGATAGAGTTCCAAATGCATAGGCAGGAATGTCCCAATAGTCTGCCGTAAATGTATTGCTGATAACTGGAAAGAGGACTTCTCCAATCAGCACCATAATTAAAAAGTAGCCAAGTATATCGGTGTAAGACAATACTGAATTTCTATTGCGTAAAATAAGTCTGCGTTCCCAAAGCAGGGCATATAATATGAGGGGCATAAGGACTACAGGATCTAAATAGTTATCTAGAAAAGCTATGTTAAGTTGAATCACCAATTGAACGTATTGATGGATCAAAAAAAGCAATCCTGAAACCACCACTAGGATGATGATTGGTCTTTCCTGTCTCATAACCCGATAACTAGAGTTATGAACATGAATATAAAAATGACCGGGGATAAGGTCAGAAACAAGATCAAAACGGGTAATTTTAAAATAAAAAGAAGAATCTGTTGTATAACAGAATGTTTTGGCGACGGACGCATCCAATCCTTAGCAAAATAATATATCAGAGATAGCAACGACTCTGTAGTTTTCTTTCCTTTTTTGGGTATTTTATCAGATGCTGGCTTGTTCATCTTTAAATTATTTTACAAGTCTACTTTTCAATACAGAAACAAGAAACATCAGTATAGATATAGCTTCAAAATATGGAGGTACAACTTTTTGCATATTTCCGAGAAGAAATTAAAATTTAAGCATTGACGGGGGCTGCATGAGCACAAAAAGAACCAAATGATGAAATTCTACATTCATTTTGATGAAACCATAGTTGTACTTTTTTTAATAAGCTATTAATCAGTTTATCAATTAAAATAAAATTTATAATTCACTCAATTTTCTAGTAACTTGTCCCTTTTGAGATACAAAGTTGAACTAAATCATCCAATTTTTAGCTTAATTAAGGTGATTTTATTCTGAGGTTAGGTTTTGCTTTTTGTTATTAGAAAATCATAAGCCAGAATGTGATATATGAAAGTATATTTTAAATAAATAACCTTTTAAGAACCACTCTTAGGTTGGGATCCGTTATTTTTTCACTGATGCTACGTCTCTCTTCGGTCAGCTTTTTTGCTAAGTAGTCGTATTGTGTTTTTCTAGTTTTCTTAATGTAATCGATTATCTCATTTTGATAATCACTCCATCTGATCGTTGCTTTTATGAGCAAATCTAAAGTCTTATAATTTCCGATATTGATGTCGTTTTTTAAACAGGCCAGGCAGGTAATTAAATCCATATGGTTCCTTAACGCATAGATTAATTTTAGGTTATTAAGTTTTAAGGCATAACTCGCAAAAAGCAGGTGCTTTAAATGTCTTGGATCAGAAATGTGTTTTTGTGCTATGATGAAGTCTTTATCTTCATTTTTGATGGCATAGCCTCTGCGAAATAGGAGTAAAATTCTATCCTCAAAATCGAGGTAATTTTCTTTAAAATCTTCTGGAGGTTGTGATAAATAATAACCGACAAAACTGATAAATAAGGTCTTGTCTTGATCAGTTTCATTTATATCAAACTTTAGATAATTCGAGTGTAGTATATAAACAACAAAATCTATTCGACCAGATTCTAAGAGATAGAGTAGAGGCTTATCAGTTTCCAGTATAGATTCAAGCTTAACCTCAGAATTTATGAGTTTAAGCTCTTCCTCAGTAAAATCAAACAGTTTGATGTAATTGTAATCGTGTTGCTTATCAAGACAGCACAACTTTAAGTTTTTGATGTAATTATCAATCATGTATTTTTTCCACTTTTTCAATGGTTTTATCTTTTATAATTCCAGATTTAAATTAACTGAAATCATTTTTTATTTTTTTTTCTACTTATAAAAGTACATTTTCATTGTGCATAGCCAAATAGAATTACAAAAAGTATCACAAAGCTTTCCTAAAACATAGAAATCAACCTTAATTTAAGGATGATCCTTTTATATTAATGTCATAATTAAATATAATACTATCAATCATGGAATTTACCAATAAGATTAAAGAAGAATTAGAAGGAAAAATTACAGCCTTGGAGGATTACATTGCGGAAAATGGCATAGGCTCTAAACAGCTGAATAAAGCTAAAAAAGTACAGCGCGATGGTAATTTAGCTTTAGTTGTAGGAAGCTTAATCACTATTGCAGGAATCGCTATTTGGGCTAAAAGCCGAAACAGCGATGATTAATATAGGATAACAAACTATCCCATTTCAAACTCCCATTGCAATATTTGCAATGGGAGTTTGAATTTTAATAGACCACTATTGAAATTCTTATAACGTAAACTGTAAATCTAAAGTCTATGTGTGCCCACACTTCTCAAATTCAAAAGGTTGAAAAACTGGAAGAACAGTATAACGTAAAGCTCAGCGATGAGAACCAACGCGAAACTTTTGATGAACCACATTATCATATCATTGGTTTTACTCATTCCCAAATGTTGATCATTCCGCAAGAAAAGCCAAGCATACTTGCTGCGGCCACATGGGGCATAGCCCCTGAGCATAAGAAAGTTGAAGAGTTAAAAGACTATTACAAAGAAGCGGCTAAGTTTGGAGGAGGCATCAATGCGAGATCTGAAAGAGCCTTCGATCATTTTCTGTATAAACAGTCTATTTTTTCAAAACGCTGTATCATTCCAGTTTCCGCTTTTTTTGAGCCCCACGATCATAAAGGGAGTAAGTATCCGTTTGTATTTAAACCAAAAGACAAATATTTTTTATCTCTGGCTGGGATCTACACTCGAATAGAAAATAAAGTCACTTTTGCCATCCTTACTCAGGAAGCGTCACCATTATTCGCCAGGATCCACAACAAAAAGAATCGGCAGCCTGTTATTTTTAATGAGGAGCAGGTGAGTCAGTGGCTGAATGATGTTCTAGATCAGAATGACATTGAAGATCTTTTAAAAATGAAGTATGATGAAGATCAACTTGACTACTATCCCGTCAGCACCGATTTGTTTAGTCCCAAAGTCAATTCGGATGTGATAGAGATTTTGGATTGGGTGGAGTATGAGGAATTATAGGTTTAGGAAGGAAAAATATACTTTACGGAAATATCTTTTTTTTTGATATCCTAAAATAGTTGCTGATGAAATATAATAAAAAAAGCCTCTCCAACGGAGAAGCCTTTTTCAAATGAAGGATGAAATTTTATTTCTTTATAAACCTTAACACTTTAAATGTTTTCATTCTTTCACCCTCTACTTTAGCAAAATAAATACCACTAGAGAGTTCACTTACATTTATCGAAATGTTATCACTAGTTTTTATCAGTCTACCATTGATGTCGTAAATACTGATACTTTGAATGTTAGCATTGGAGATTTCAAAGTAAATAATATCAGAGGCTGGGTTTGGGTAAAGCTTGATTTCCACGTTCAAATCAATATCATCAACACTAAGAGTGTTATCAACGGTTACTTCCGCAGCAGCTGTTATACTATTTCCAGACGCATCTGTAGACGTAAGGTTAACAACATACACACCTATAGCAGTAAAAGTATCTTGGTCTAAAGATAAAGTAATGTCCTGGCTAATAGTGCAATTGTCCTCAACACTACTCAACACATCACTAGGTAGTATGGTCACACTTCCATTTTCGTCTAAATTGACGGTTATATCTTGAGTAACTAAAACAGGTCCACTTACATCAACCACAGTGACAATAGCTGTAGCAGAAGCTTCATTTCCCGATGCATCAGTCACCGTTAAGGTTACTGTATTTTCACCAAGATCAGAACAATCAAATGTAGTGACATCTAATACTAAACTGTCTACACCACAGTTGTCTGAAGACCCATTCTCGACCTGAGCAGCAGTGATTGTAGCCGCACCGTTAACGTCCAGTTCTACAGTTATGTCCTGAGTGACTACAGCAGGAGATAAATTATCCTCAACAGTTAATATCGCTGTGTTTTGAGATTGATTGCCTGAAGCATCTGTAGCAGTAACGGTAACCTCGATTAGTCCTAAACTACCACAGCTCAAGGTCTCAACTAAATTTGTGCTAAAAGTGACCTCTCCACAGTTATCAAAACTTCCATTATCAAATGCTGAAGCATCTACACTAACCGTGCCCTCTGCACTAAGCTCCACAGTAACATCTTGTAAGACTAATGTAGGAGCTATATTATCAACCACAGTGACAATAGCTGTAGCAGAAGCCTCATTTCCAGAAGCATCAGTCACTGTTAAGGTTACGGTATTTTCACCAAGATCAGAACAATCAAATGTTGTGACATCTAAAGCTAGATTATCAACGCTACAATCATCACTACTTCCATTATCTATCATTACTGGGGTTATACTGGCTTCACCGGTAGCATCTAATTGTACAGTGATATTTTGAGTTAAAACAGTTGGATTGATATTGTCTTCAATAGTTAGCGTTCTGGTAATAACAGTTGAATTACCTGAATTGTCTGTCACTCTAAATAAGTAATCAAAAGTAGTTCCAACATCAGCACAAGTTAAATTTATGCGGTCTGCATAACCACTATCGGCAATACCATCACTATTCTCGTCTCTTGCTAAATCAATTACATCAATACCACAATTATCAGAACTGCCGTCGTTGACATAATCTGGAAGGAAAGCATAAGGCCCATCATTCCAGTCATAAGTTGTTATAGAGAAATCTGTAGCTATAGCTATTGGATCAGTGTTGTCCTCAACAGTGACAATAGCTGTAGCAGAAGCCTCATTTCCAGAAGCATCAGTCACTGTTAAAGTTACGGTGTTTTCACCAAGATCAGAACAATCAAACGTAGTGACATCTAATACTAAACTGTCTACACCACAGTTGTCTGCAGATCCATTATCGATCTGAGCAGCAGTAACAGATGCTTCGCCGTTAGCATCAAGTTCAACAGTTATGTTTTGAGTGACTACAGCAGGAGATAAATTATCTATTACGGTCACTATTGCTGTTCCTGTTGCGGTTTCACCAGAATTACTGGTTACTGTAAGGGTTACAGTATTATTACCAATATCATCACAAGAAAACGAGGTGATATCCAATTCCAGAGATTCTATTCCAGAGATAGATGAGCTTCCATCGTCAATATCTTCTGGAGTGATACTCACTTCTCCTGAAGCATCCAAAGCGACTTCGATATCTTGAGTAAAGACGGTAGGAATGTCTATAACATTCACCGTAAATTCAGTTTCAGTTATAGCACCACCCTGATCTTCTACAGAAAAAGTAATATTTGTGGAACCAATTGCATCAGTTTCTGGAGTAATTGTGATAGATCTTGTGCTTCCCGTATTAGATATATCAAAAGTATTAATGAGATCTGTATCACCAGAGCTTGCTGTTAATATCAAATCATCTGCACTGCTCTCTTCATCTTGAAGTTCAACCTGAAACGTAACAGAAGTATTGGCTTCTATGGAAAGATCCTCAACATCTGAAATTGTAGGCTTGGAATTTGTTGCTATATTAAGCGTAACACTTCCTGAGCAATTCGACTCCATTGTGCCCGTAACTGTATAATCTGTAGCTGGAGTAGAAGAAAGAGGTGTGCCCGAAATAACACCTGTGTTTTCATCTAAACTCAATCCTTCTGGTAAGGTAGAACTTGCCGTGTAAGTGACTAGCTCTGGAGATTGAGATATCGTAAAGCCTTGACCGCCTCCTATTCCAAATTGGCCTCCTTGACCGGAACCTGTAACTGTTAACGTAGTAATAGGATTCTCAAATTGAATAATACCACTCGCGAAATTGAAATTACTCGCATCGATAGTTGTGCTAGTCGTAGGAAGTCCATTTAGCCCATGAGTTACAACAAACGGCTCACTGAATGTATACGTTTCGTAGCCACTTGCGGTACCTCTCAGAAAGTAAAGATAAAAGTTTAGATTCTCTACTGGAGATTCAAAAGTTATTGTTAGTTCAGGTGAAGTAGCGTTATATTCTATGCCTGGCCGAAATCCCACTGAGTTCCAATTTGGATTATTTAAATTCAAATTCGAAACAATTGCCTGATTTAATGATGAAACTGTAAAGTTAGTCCCATTTAACGCTCCTGAATTTGTATTAGAATAGGTAGCAAAAGATTCATCTTCGATTAAGCTATTTTGAATGGTAATAGGAGCAATAGCGTCGTTTACATTGAAGGTATAAGCTGTCTGCTCAACACTTAGCTCCGGGTTTGGGCTAACAATTATTTCAAATGTTTCTATAGCCGTATTACCTGTTTCATCTGTTACATTTATTGCAATTGTTGTTATGCCAATGGCATCCATTTCGGGATCTACAGTAAAGGTAAATTCGTTTGCTGTGTTACTAATAGAAATGTTATCATCTACAACTAAACTAGTATTAGATGAACTAGCGCTTACGGTAAGGTTGTCTGAAATACTTACATTATCTGAAATCTGTACTTGAACAATGACATCTTCATTTACACATGAACTTTGGTTGTCGATAGAAGCAATAGAAGGTACATCAACGTCTAAATCGTTTAGGTTTTTATAAAGTTTACTGGTAGCGTTTATCCCTATAACGCCATTAATTATTACATCTTTAGAATTATTTGCATCAACATCTACAATAGCGACGGTGGGAGATGAAAAACCTGGGAATGAAAATCCTGAGTTCGATGAAAAATTACCCTCGCCATCATTTATATAAAGAATTGATGAGAAACCAGTCATCATGACATCATTGTCGCCATCGTCATCAATATCTGTAATAACAGCTTTGCCCCCTCTAATAGAATTAAAAGGTGATGAAACTGAATTGAACCCGCCCTCGGTATCGTTTAAGTAAGTGGAAACAGAAGACCTTGATGTTATTATCAAATCATCGAAATTATCATTGTTGATGTCTCCAACCGCTAAACTTTGAAATGTCTCTTCTGCAAAAGATGTTTCTGAAGCCTCGGTAAAAACTCCCACTCCATTATTAATATACATTTTGGTGAGGAATGTATTTATACTATTAATTTTACCTGTTATTATAATATCTTGGTCTCCATCGTTTTCTAAATCTAATGAAACTAGACCATCATCTCCTGCAAAACCTTCGATATTTGATCTATTATCTATTCTAAAATTGCCAGAACCATCATTGGTATAAATGGATACAAATCTTAAACCCTCTGGACTAGTTTCTCCTGTAAAGATAACATCAAGATCAGTATCATTATCGATATCTTCGAATACTACAGAAGAATTTGATACTGGCCTGAAAAAAGAAGGGGATTGAGAAAATAAGCCCTCTCCATCGTTAATATACAAAGTTGAAAATTTGTTTAAATTCTGATCCGTTCCAGTTATAAATAGATCATCAACATCGTCTCCATTAACGTCTGCAAAGTTGACTGAACCACTCCTTAAATCTGGGAAAGAATTATTAGTATCTAGCACAAAATTACCAGAACCTTCATTTATATATAGATGAGTTACAGGATCGAAATCACTATTCCTACCAATGATCAAAAAATCATTATCTCCATCTCCATCAATATCTGAAGTCCCGATTGAACTGTTTCTTAAAGGCTCAAAGATGTTCCCTGGTGATTCTGTGAATTCAACTTGAGCATTGGTAATTTGCAACCCAAATATTAAGTTAGTTAATAACAATTGTAAAAAGTAGATTTGTTTCATAAAAAAAATAATTAAGTGAATAAAGGGTTATTTAAAAATTAAGTCATTAAAGTCTATTGTATGTTATTTCATATAAGCATCTACATCTTATTATATTCTCTGCTTAATGCCGA
>Ga0306910_1000457_pt1 | contig 19816 bp, 25 predicted proteins | sample AntRauMFilla2698_FD_190438 | JGI IMG/M metagenome (GOLD analysis project Ga0306910, IMG submission 190438) | Saline lake microbial communities from Rauer Islands, Antarctica - Metagenome Filla 2 #698 (v2) (version 2) | ecosystem: Environmental > Aquatic > Non-marine Saline and Alkaline > Saline ... | reverse complement strand
GCATCCCTAGGTCAAAGCTCCCAAGTTTCCGTCGCAAGATCGGAACAGTTTTCCAAGACTTCAAACTCCTCCCACACAAAACTGCCTACGAGAATGTCGCGTTTGCTATGGAAGCTAATGGACGTACCGACGCTGAAATTGCCGAAAACGTTCCACAGGCACTAGCCTTGGTTGACCTCGAAGACAAAGCCTTCAACTTCCCACACGAGCTATCAGGTGGAGAAAAGCAGCGGGTAGCGATTGCGCGAGCGATTGTTAATCAGCCAGATATTATAATCGCCGATGAGCCGACTGGGAACCTTGATCCAATCGCAACCTACGAAGTCGTGCAGATTTTGCGCAAGATTAACGACTTAGGAACCACCGTGATCATGACTACTCACAATAAAGGCGTCATCGACGAGATAGAGCGTCGGGTGATCACCATGGACGAAGGTCGGATTATTCGAGATGATGCTAGTGGTAAATACGTCTTATAATTTTTATGTTAACTGGATTACGTCGAATAGTACGAGCGGGATTTGTTGGGTTTTGGCGCAATGCGTACGTGTCGCTGGCGTCGGTATTTGTGATGACGGTGGCTTTGTTTGTGATTGGTATGACGATGTTTGTCGATCAGCTGCTGACAACGTCACTTAATACCATCCAATCAAAAGTCGATATCAACGTGTACTTTGTGCCCGATGCATCAGTTGATGAAATCGATCGGATTCGAGACTCGGTGGCAGCCCTACCAGACGTAGCGGCGGTCACCTACACCTCCCGCGAAGACGCCCTTGAGGAATACCGGGCCCGCAACCAAGACAATGAAATCGCCCTGCAGGCACTCGAAGAATTAAATGAAAACCCGCTTGGAGCCACCATCGCTATTCAGGCCAAAGAAACGTCACAGTACGAGCGAGTGGCCCAGTACCTGGATGAACAAAAGGCCCAAGAAGAAGTCGGAGCGCCAGTTATAGACGTGATCAACTTTAATCGAAACAAAGATTCAATCGACACGCTGACAGCTATTATCAATGCAGTTGAACGATCAAGCTTCGTTGTATTGATAGTTCTACTGATTGCCGCCACTCTTATTACTTTCAATACCATTCGTTTAGCGATTTATACTTCAAGAGAAGAAATTGCCATCATGCGTTTGGTTGGTGCCAGCAACATGTTCATTCGTGGTCCATTTATGCTACAAGGAATCATGTATGGTTTCCTCGCCGGACTGCTTACTTTGGCACTCTTTTATCCGATCTTGATCTGGATCGGCCCAGAAACAGAAGCCTTCTTTGAGATAAACCTGCTTGATTACTACCTAGAAAACTTCCGCACAATATTCGGTGTAATTGTCGGGATTGGAGTCGCGCTCGGTTTGGTCTCGAGTACGCTCGCCATTGCTCGCTACTTACGAACTTAACCTTCACTTATTATGGCTACCCGCAAGAAATCAACGACCAAAACTGCAACTAAGCCAGCTGCCAAAAAAGCTCCAAAGAACCCGAAGTACATTTTTATTGTCGGAGGAGTTATGAGTGGTGTAGGGAAAGGGATTGCTTCTTCTTCAATTGCGACTTGCCTGCAGGCGCGTGGGCTTAATGTGACGGCAATGAAGATCGATCCATACATCAATATCGACGCTGGGACCATGAATCCAACCGAGCACGGCGAAGTGTTTGTTCTCAAGGATGGACTTGAGACTGACCAAGACATGGGGAACTATGAGCGATTCCTTAACATCGATATCCCTGCAATAAACTACATGACCACTGGTAGTGTGTACCAGTCAGTTATCCAAAAAGAACGAAATCTTGAGTACAGCGGCCGTAACGTAGAAGTGGTGCCTGATATTCCTCTAGAAGTGATTCGTCGCATTAAAGAAGCTGGTAAACAGGCCAATGCTGATGTTGTACAGATCGAAGTTGGTGGCACTGTCGGCGAGTATCAGGGCGTATTGTTCCTCGAAGCAATCCGCATGATGAAAACAGAAACGCCAGACGATGTCGCAGTTGTGATGGTGAGCTACTTGCCAGTCCCAGGAAGCATCGGTGAAATGAAGACTAAACCAACCCAGACCGCTGTGCGTTCGCTTAATAGTGCCGGTGTGTTTGCTGACATGATCGTCTGTCGCAGCCCGATTGGGATTGATGATAAACGAAAAGAGAAAATTGCAAAGTTTTGTAACGTAAAACTCGAAAATGTCATCTCGGCTCCTGACGTTGATAGTATTTATGACGTTCCACTTAACTTTGAGAAAGACGATCTTTCAATGCGAATCTGTCAGCAACTTGGTCTTAAGTGTAAACAAAAAGCTGACCTAGTCGGTTGGAAAAAGTTCGTTAAACGTTCAAAGGGTGGAACTGACACGGTCAAAATTGCGGTGGTCGGTAAGTACTTTAGCTCTGGTGATTTTATTCTCTCAGACGTGTACCTGTCGGTCCTTGAGGCGATCAAATATTCAGCCTACGGACTAAACCTAACCCCAGAGATTCATTATCTAGGAGCGGCACACTTTGAAGATAAAAAGAACCTCAAAGAGCTTAAAAAATTCGATGGTGTTCTTGTCCCCGGAGGTTTTGGTAAAACTGGTATTCAAGGCAAACTGAACGTTATCGAATACGTTCGCAAACAAGGTATTCCGTATTTTGGTATTTGCTACGGCATGCAATTAATGGTGCTTGAATATGCGCAAAACGTACTAAAACTCAAAAACGCCAGTACCGAGGAAATTAATCCCAAGGCAGATCATCTTGTTATTGCGGTACAGGCTTCGCAAAAAGATCTAATCAAAGAAAAAAAGATGGGCGGCACCATGCGACTGGGGCAGTATGAAGCTAAACTAGCCAAAGGTTCATTGGCGCAAAAAGCCTACCGGGCCGATAGTGCGCTTGAACGTCATCGTCATCGCTATGAGGTAAACACAGACTACATCGAGCAGCTAGTAGCCGCCGGGCTTGATTTTACCGGGGTCTCACCCGACGGGGAACTGATGGAGATTGCCGAACTATCAAAAGAAGACCACCCATTTTTCATGGGAGTACAATTCCATCCAGAGTTACAGGCTAGGCCGCTGGCACCACACCCGTTGTTTACCGCGTTTGTAAAAGCCTCATACGAAACTCACACAAAATAGGAACAAAAAACCCTTCTAAGATAGATTGTTTTATGGTAATCTAATGCCCACTGCGGTACAAGAGCATACTCACAACTACCGCAGTAGCTACCTTACCCGATCGTCTAATGGTAGGACTACGGTTTTTGGTGCCGTCAATCGGGGTTCGAATCCCTGTCGGGTAGCTCGTAAGAAAAATCTCCTTTTGGAGATTTTTCTGTCTACGAGCTACCCGACAAGAAATAGCCTGGGAGGCTATTGCGAGGGATTCGAAAAGCTTTTGAGTCAGATTGGGGAGCTTTGCTCACCAATCTGTCCAAAAGGTCTACTGAACTCGTAGAGTTCGAATCCCTGTCGGGTAGTAAGCCTATATTTTTAATAATTGTATCTCAGAGTCTACATTGGCACCTTGTTGGAATGATCGTAATATGTCGCGATCTACATGGCAAGAAACATCCCCCTTGTAATCCAATTGAGTTTTGAAAATACCTTTTGTATTTGAACTATTGGCTTGATCAAATTTAGTAGGATCTATACCAGGTATCATGACTCCACTTTGATACACATGGTTGTTATTTTTCCACCAGCCGTTTATCTGATTGCAAGCAGGACCTGCGACCTCTAATGGTACTTGTGTTGCATTTTCTAAGCCCGTCGCTCCAACAACTTTCTTTAATGGGGTATCACCGTTCTGTTGAAAGTAAACTTGATCATTAGTAGCGTAATAATAAAAATTATTTTCTTGCCACGGTAATGAGACTGAACGTAGATCGCTCGCATTGACTATTGTTTGGCATATTAAATAAAGATTATCATATCTTTTTGCACAGATACTATTTTCGATACGTAATATTCCTGGACCTAAAATGTCGGTATCGTTAGGTAAATCTTTCAATCTTTTATTGCTGTAACCACAGCCTAGTGCATGGCAACCGCCAGTACTAACATATATATTTCCAAATATATCTTCACGGAAAACACTTGAAATTTTACCTGACCATTCTTGACTAACTATAAGTGGAGATTTAGAGTTAGTAGGACTTAAATAGAAGAACCATAAAATTATCGCTATAACAAAAATTATAATTAGATAACGTTTTTTTAACATGATGATTTAATCATACTGATAAACATTATTTTATTCAACTGAGATAAATAATTACTTCTCGTAAATCGTTTTAAGTAATAGTAAATTTTCTTCAGTAACTACTTAAAAAAGTTCCAACTTCGTACCATACAGCTAGCATCGAGTTTTGGCTTTGATATACTTGTACAATGAATTCCGAAAAAGTTATTGAGGTTAGATGTAGGGCAGTGATAATCAATGAAGATAAATTATTAACTGTGCGGCATACAGGTAAAAATTTCCTAGCTCTCCCAGGTGGTCATTTAGAATTTGGAGAAGGTCCAAAAGAGTGTGTTCACAGAGAGGTCGTAGAGGAGCTGGGAATAGTGCCAGTTGTTGGGCGTGTTATGTATATAAACACATTTGTTGATGGAGATTCAAAACAGTCAATAGAATTCTTTTTTGAAATTAAAAATTCTGCTGAGTATGTAGATTTAGAAAATACTCATCGTTCACATGCCCATGAAATAGATCAATACGTTTGGGTATCACCAGGAGACGATGTGTTGATCAAGCCATTAAAGTTTGGTGAGATGTTTAAAAATAACGAGATAACCTCAAGTGAGGTGGTTTTCCTGAAGGGGTAGGAAAGTTCTAACATCATCCCAGACAGCTAGCAAAAAGTTGACAATTATTTATATTATAGCATTATGAAAGTTGGACATAAAAAGGAGATCCAGCATGACAGATATCAATTTTTCGAACGCAATCAGAAAAGTCGTTGACGCGCCTGAAGACAAGATCTTCGAGTCAGCACTAGTGTGCAAGGTTAGACCTTGCACACTAGTTGTTTATTGTGTATAGGTAATTTCTAGTTTTTAAGTCCTTTTTATCCATAGGAAAGATGGGTTAAGTGGGTGTCTTGATGTCTCGAAGTCGGGGTAATACTGCCCCGACTTTTAACCCAGGCGTGAACGGGAATAACGCGGCGATAAATCGCACGACGTTGCTTCCCGTTCATTACGTTCTGGTGTTGGAAATAGTCCATGAACTAGATTGAGTAACTGAATTTGAGCATCATCAGCATTAACCAGTACGCCATATGATTGGCGCATTTCAGCTTGGTATTCCTTAATCAGAGAATCGGAAAATGTGACTGACATAATAATCAGTACAAACGCTTTGTTTAAAACAAAAAGCACCACCTTACAAAACGTAAAAGTGGTACTGGTCGATGCAATTGCTACGCAATTATTCCAGCGTAGTTTGGCCAGGTGTGATGGACCTATTTAGATATAAGAGATGCGTTGGCATCTGTACTGTTTCCATTATCTCTAAAGTGCAGAAAATGTCAAATTCTGTTATCTTTATCTTGAGATGAATGCTGAACAAAAAAAGATTTTAAAGTTTGTCGAGAAGTGTGAGTATGCTGCTGAATTTTCAGACATAAGACGTGAGTTCGACGATATTAAGGTTAGCAATTTTCGCGATTTGCTAGTGCAAGGTTATATATCTGAGCATCCAAGAGTAAGACCACACACTGTCAATGGTGAAATGACAAACGATGAGCATTTTCATGTTTACAGATTAACTGAGAAAGGTAGGTCAAAGATGGCAGGAGGAATGTATTGGGTCTGGTACCAATTAAGTTCTAACCCTGCTTTGTGGGTAGGGGTAGCCTCAATTATTTTTGGAGTGCTTAGTCTCGCCTTGAGCACAATAAATTTATACAAATCAGCTGAAATTGCAAAAGAAAATCTATATGTTCAAAGTATAGAAAATAGGCCATATTTGTATTTTGGAGAAAGTGGGATTGACATTGGACAGGAAAAATCTACTACAACTCTTTACTTCTCAATAAACAATTCAGGAAGACTTCCTGCGTTAAACACGAAGCTTGAATTTGATGATGGTAATTATACTTACAAATCGGAATGGACTATCGGAGGTGTAATAGTTAGTCCTGGTGGAGAAATTGAAGGCAATGTAGTCTTGAACGAGAACATTGTTGACAGATATACAGACTTGGAAGTCGATGTTCGCCTTCTGTACAGTGACCCACTAGGAAATGAATACTGTACTCAAGCGAGAGGTGAATTATCCAGTAAAGGTGACGACTTAATTCTACCTATAACAGAATCTTTTGAGTGTAATGCAGAGTCGTTCAAAGAAAGCTCTCAAAATGATTATTCAAACAATTTAATTGAATTTAGCATAGAATTGTTTAATAAGTAGTCATTCTCTGAATGAAAATAATGAATTAATAAGTGATTAAAGTTCCAACATCATCCCATACAGCTAGCAAACATTGACAGATGTGTAAATCTGTGCTATTTTAATACCGCGTACCAATGGTGGTGCGCTTACACTCCAACTAAGGAGTAGACGAATGTCTATTGATAACCGTAATGCTGGCTTCATCGTTTTCAATGCAGATGTCTCACGAGACTCTGTTGCAGAAATAATGCATGAGCTGACATCTGTCTTTTACTATCACCAGTGGATCGACGTCCACATGCGTGATGCTGGAGGACGAACTGCTATTTCCTATATCGTGGAGTTGAAGTCTTCACACGAAGAAGTTCACACACGATTCCATCACTCGATTGTCGGCTGGCTCAAAGTAAAGCTTGGCACGGACGATCGTGATCGACCCAAAGGGATTGATCAGTGGAGCATGTCCAACGTGCTTGAAGTGGCAGCCTGATAACCAGCAGGAACAACCAAGGTCTCGGCAACAAGCTTGTCGGGACCTTATTTCGTATATACAAAAGTTCTAACATCATCCCACACAGCTAGCAATAATATTGACATGATATTTTCTCATAGTATAGTTATTTTTGAGTACTAAATAAACAAACAAATATGCGTAGGAGGATTATATGCATAAATTTAGCTTCAGATGTTTCCCAGAAGACCTTGATAAGTTTATACGGAAACATTTCATAGTACCGGATGGAGTGGAGATAAAGATTGATGCAATGTCTGAAATACTGTTCAAAGCAGTGTTTCCTCGGATAAAGATAGATGAAGTAAGTCCAGATTTATTCGGTAGTGCACATAGCGTAAATCGTGCAGATAATAGACGGGTGACAGTATACCGTCGACACTGGGACTTAGGGGGAGATGGGTATAGTATAAGCATTTTTCAAGTCGACATTAGTAACAAGGTTGATGGTGTTGAGTACGCAATGCAAGTTCTTGATGAAGACAGACTTCTAGACTCAGAATATTTTTACTCCAAGTTAAATCAAATTGAACAGTCTGTCGATGAAAAAATATTTATAGAACGTAAAGAAGAAAGAATGTACTTCTTAAGATTGTTTACATTCGGTTTATTTGGAAGGACCTAGACTGATATCGATAAATGCTAAAACCGCTCAGTCTCTGAGTGGTTTTTTATACAAAAGTTCTAACATCATCCCATACAGCTAGCAACGAGTTTAAGACATCTTAATATTAGAATTAGTGATCGGTCAGAGTACAGCAACTTTTGGTATAATTATTTTATGAATATACGAACTATCAAGCAGAGCTGTGGAGATACGCAAGAAGTATGATGAGTTAAATAAAAGTAGGTCTGGTAAAGAGTGGACCACTCTACAACTAGCTCAGGGCTTTGTCGGCGACGTTGGTGACTTACAAAAAATTGCTATGGCTAAAGAAGGACTGAGAGATATGGATGAAATTGATTCCAAGCTTGCTCACGAACTTTCAGATTGTTTATGGTCTGTACTAGTTTTAGCCGAAAGGTACGGAGTTGATATTGAAAAAGAGTTTCTTAAGACTATGGACGATCTTGACGAAAGGATCGCGAATGGTGGTTAATCGTTCACAAAAGTTCTAACATCATCCCATACAGCTAGCACGAGAGTTAAAGCGCCTTTGGGCGCTTTTCCCGTGCTGCCTGACAAGCCACAGTCCGGGGGACTGTTGCGTGGGAATCGAAAAGAGCTTCTGGCGAAGCCAAAATGAATCTCTATTCATTTTGCACAGAAGCGTTGGGGCCGCGTCGCACACTAGATTGGAGACAAAGTCGAACAATATACTGATGCAAAGGTGACCGAATCCCTGTCGGACACTTACTTAATAGTGGCTGACCCCATTTCTCTGTGACCCCATTTCTCTGAAAGTAGTGGAAGTTCTCCAGTGATCGAATTTATCAATAATGTGGTAATACCCTTTGTGTTAGGTTTGACGTTCTTGGCAATGCCAATCGGTATAATCTATGCACTTGTTTCAAACTCGAGGAATTATGACGGCACAATTAAGTGTGGAAACTGTGGTTATCTGGGAGTTGGGAAGAAAGGGAGGAGTGCGTGGGCCCAAATCCTTGTGTGGCTGTTATTCATTTTTTTCTGGCCAATTACTTTGCTGTATTACGTTTTAACACACGCTTATGCGTGCCCTAGCTGCAACTCAACTTTTATTGGATTAAAAGATAAGAATGGGTTTTATTCTGCACCTAAGGGTGGGGGTGGCGCCTTAGGAATAGTGATCGTTGTGATTATTGCTATAGCTGTGATTGGAATTTTAGCAGCTGTGGTATTAGGGTCTTTAAATGACGCCAGAGAAGCAGGTATAGAAGCGAGTATGAGAGCACAGGAATCTTCTGTCACCCTAGAAGAAGAACTAAAAGAAGCGGAAGAATATGCGAATTCGCTAATGAGTTTACCTGCAATGGTGGACGAAGAAACCCGTCTTGATCGAATGTATGCGAGTGCAAATAATAAAATGAATTATGATTACACGATGGTAAATTTTACTGCTAGTGAGCTTGAGTGGTCAGCAATGGATGAAATAATCAGACCTTCTTTAAGAGAATCTTTTTGTAACGATACTAGCTTTGAGTATTATCGTCAGAGAAGAGTTCCCATGAGATGGAATTATTACGGAAATGATCAGGTTCTGATTGGTTCCGTTGAGTTGAATACGGCTAGCTGCTCATAAATATGTTCTGTACTAACTGTGGAAAAAAGAAAGAAGATACAGAGAAATTTTGTACTCAGTGTGGTGAATCTGGTAATGGGGAGGTTTTGATTAGTGATTACGCTGCTACTAATGAGAAAGTTAATGAAAGGTGGTGGGATAGGCTTTTTAGGGTTTTTTATATTACGGTACATCTACCCTTACTTTTGATAGTGCCGATTGTTTGGTCAGAGAATGCCCTTCAGTATAGCTCGTACTATAAGACCTGGAGAGGTTCAGATGTTGTGGCTTTTTGGTACAGCGTCCTGACTATTTTTTTCTGGCTCCTCGCACTGCGTTTAATCAAGATGGCGATAAAATACATAGTAAAAGGGACTAGTCCGAAATTTAATGATCTACTGCGTTTTTAATCACTCACAACCCCATCCATCATTGTCTCTGTCTAAACCAAACGGGTCAGAACCGTACACTCTCACTGGTCCAGTGTAGTTTGGACCGTTACCAGAACCGCCGGCACAGTCATAGTCTCCAGCGTTTTGCTTGAGGCAGCCAGAATAGCTCGGATGACAGCTTGAAGTGGCTGGCTTTGGTGCTGGAGTAGGTTTAGGTGTCGGGATAGTAGCAGGGGAGGGTGTTGAAGTTATTTTGATTGGTGTCTCTGTATTGGTTGGTATAGCTATTGCGCGCTCTTGTGGTGCTGGAGTGGGTATTGTTTGCGCTGTTTGTGTACTAGAGGGGTCAGCAGCCACCACAGACGCTAAAATAGCCCCGCCACCAAGTATTCCTGCTACTTTGAGTCCTCTAGTCATGTACAACCAACATACTCTTTTTATATAAAAATACTAGAGTTTAGATATATGGATGATGAAAGAGCATCAGTAAAATCATAGTCTGCTTACAACCCTAATAGTTGTCTTTATTTCTATCTAATTCAAATGTGTCAGATAACGACAAACCCGCCTGGTGCGCATGCTTTACAGCAGAGGCGTGGCGGGTGTTGATTCTTTGAATATACAACATTCAATTCTTTTTGCAAGGAGTGCGTGTTAATATCTCTCTATGTCGAGCAAGGTATATGAAAAACTCCCTCTATCGTTAGATCAGCAGGTGATCCTTTTAAAAGAGAGGGGGTTGTTGCTGCCTGGTAATGATGAAGAAAAACTTCGTTACTACTTAAGTAACGTGAATTATTACCATTTGTCCATTTACTTCAAGTTTTTTCAACATGAGGACATTTTTACACCAGGTACCACATTTAGTGAGGTATTAAGTGTTTATATTTTTGATAATAAACTAAGGCTGCTTATGATGGAGCTACTCGAGCGGCTCGAAAAGTCACTTAAATGCCGAATAGTTACTACTTTGACGAGTGAAACAGGACACTCTCATTGTCATCTAAATCCTGATATATATCGTGATTCAGAACATGCAAGAGCTAAAATTTTTAAGATATACAGAGAAGAGGTTGAGAAAAATGAAAGAGAGACTAGTATTTACCATTATAGAAAAAAATACGATTCTCCAGAATCACCACCCTTTTGGGCTACTATTGAACTATTAGCTTTTGGGCAAACTGTGAAATTGTTCAAAACTCTAAACGTTCATAATCGAAACTTAGTCTCAAACACTTTTGGTATAGATGAAACTCTACTTTCAAACTGGATGCATGGTTTGTCTATCATAAGAAATCACTGCGCCCACCATTCACGTTTATGGAACCGTGATTTAACAGTCATTTTAAAGATTCCTAAAAAAGACAAGACTTATTTTGTAGACAACAAACGTCTGTACAATCAATTTTTAGTTTTGCAGATTCTATTAAATAATGTGAATCCAGATTCATCTTGGTTTGAAAGGTTGACGAGTTTACTTAGTGAATATGACATTCAGCCCAAAAATATGGGATTTCCAGATGATTGGGAAACTAGATTACTCAAAATCATAGAAGCATAGCTAAATTATTTTTTACTAGCAAACAATTAGTTGACACAGGTTCGAACATCCTCCACCCACCGTAGCAATCAGCAGCCCCTCAACACTTACGTGTTTAGGGGCTTTGCTGTTGCTCATCCGACAGGGAATCGAAAAAAGCTTCTAGCGAAGCCGGACAAAAGACTTTTTGTCCGCACAGAAGCGACGGGGTAGCGTCGCACAGTAGTTTGGAGACGTAGTCGAACAAAATACTGATGCATAGGTGACCTATTCCCTGTCGGGTAGCAACGAGTTTTAGCCATATTTTGTGAGCCCTTTCAAAATATTATTATGATATGATCATCTTAATGAAAAATTTCAAACGCCGTTTTGGCGGCGCAATGAACCCAACGCAACTTTGGTCTTCTACTGGTGATCTATATGCTTTAAGTTATAAAGGTTTTTTCATATTAGCGTTTATTATCCCGGTAGTTTTTTGGGTTATGTGGCAAGAAGCAAAAGTCACAAACCAGTATCCGAAAGTATCCTGCTACAATGATTCATGCATTTTTTACTTTGAAAACGGAACAAGCAAGAGATTACCAAGGGAAAAAGTTCCGTTCGATGAAAATGGGGTGGTAATTAAAGATCAGGTAAACTTTTAAACTAATAGTTGTATTTATTAATTTTCAAGCGCCACAAAAGTTCTAACATCATCCCATACAGCTAGCATGATAGTTAAACCGCCCTTTGGGCGGTTTTTCTCATGCTACCCGAAGTGAGTGAATAGTTTCACTCACGGCAGGGATTCGAAGAGATGGAGTTTATCGCACGAGCGAAGCGAAGTACGATACGACATTTGTACCGTTCCTGTAAGCAAAGAAATTCCCTGTCGGGTAGCCAACGAAAAAGACCCTATTTGTATGGGTCTTTTTGTGTACCCATGAGAAGAGTTCGAACTTTTGGTATACTTTTGCCATGACAAAAGAAGAATTTCTATCTTTGAGCGATGAGCACGTATTGGATGAAGTGAAAGCTCTGCTGTACCTGTTTCCTCATCAGGAGGTGATAAGGCACGGATTAGACAGGCAGAGCGAGGTATACAAGAGTCAATCAGTTGCAGAGCATATCTACAATATGCTTACGCTGTGCCAGTATTTCTTGCAGCTGGAAGACTCTGAAAACAAGTTGAATAAAGCTAAGCTCACAGAACTTATTCTGTGGCATGACATCGAGGAAATTGAGACTGGTGATATACCCAAACAACACAAAACAGCAAAACATGAAAAAGAAGCCCTCGGTGCTTTTGATAAAATTCTAAAAAAAGTTCCGTCTAGTATGAGAGGTAGCATTGAAAATGCATACAAAGAATATGAAGTACGAGAAACGCCAGAGTCTCGTTTTGTTAAAGCTTTAGACGCGACTGAGGCAAACATTGAAGACTTTAAAGAGTCGAGTAAAAATCGATTGTCCCGAGGAGGGTTTGTTGGTCAAGAGGATCTCGAACTCTTCTGTACACTAGCCAGTAAAGCAACAAAGGATTTCCCATGCATGAATAGGATTATCAAGTTGAGATATAAAGATGGTGGTAATTGTCCGAATCTTTTTTAGTTCTTACTAGAGGTTCGAACATCCTCCACCCACCGTAGCAACGAGTTTTAGCCTTATTTTAATACATAGAAAAGTTCGAGTCCCCGGTAGTTGGTAGCTTTTGGTATACTTTTAATATGACTTTCTGGAATTCTCTACAAAAATTAGTTGACAAGAGTGAGGTTAAAATTGACCGACCTAAAAATTCTGTTCACCCACGATATCCTGATTATATTTACCCATTTGATTATGGTTACCTAGATGGGACAACATCAGGTGATGGCGATGGTATTGATTGCTGGGTTGGTTCACTCGCAAACAATCGGGTGGCTGGTGTTGTTACCGTAATTGATGCTGTTAAAGGAGATAGTGAAATTAAAATACTACTTGGTTGTACAAATGATGATATGGAAGTGATTTTGAAGTGTCATCAGCGTGGAGAGATGGACGGACTGTTGATCAAAAAGTAGTCATACAAAAAGTTCTAACATCATCCCATACAGCTAGCAGTGTGTTGACATTGTCACTACAGATGTATAAAATGAGAAACATGAGTGCACAACAAACAATTCAAATCAGAATCGACAAGAAAACTAAAGACGCTGCTAAAAAGACGTTGCAAGAAATGGGATTGGATATGTCTAGTGCAGTGAAACTGTTTCTAACTAACGTTGTCAATACCCAGAGTATCCCGCTGGATTTACGGACTGCAAATGGATTTACTTTAGCGCAAGAGCGGGCGATGATTGCTGAAACAGAAGAAGCTAAAAAAACTGGCAAAAAATTTGCTACCGTCGAGGATCTCATGAAAGATCTTGATAACTAATATGGTGTACAAGATTGAACGTACCAGACGATTTAAAAAAGCGTACAAACGAACACGACAACTGCCAGGGTTCAAAGATGAGGTGTTTATTGCAGTTGTTGAGAGCTTGGCAGCAGACAAAAAGCTGGCTGTTAAATATAAGGATCACAGGCTAACTGGAAACCTAAAAAAATACAGGGAATGCCACTTGGCACCTGATATCTTACTGATATATCAAATTGACCAGGGAATACTAGTTTTAACGATGGTGAATATTGGTAGTCATTCACAACTTTTTAAATAAAAAGGGTCCTTATAACGTCCCATACAGCTAGCAACGAGTTTTTGCATTGTTTATATACATATTAAACCCGATTCTTTACAAAAAGTAGAAAGGAAAACTATCGTTTTATTAACAGTAGCGAAAGAAACGCGCCTTGATAGCAATGAAAAAGGCCTCGCAAATATAGTATGATTCACTTTCGTCTAATCGTATTACTAACGTTAGTTTCTAGGAAAAGTAGATATGTCAGTGATTTATGCAAAGCTCAAGCGGGAAGAAAGTCCAAACGTAATTTTATTTAATGAAGATCAGGTTGACGATAAATTAAGCCATCTATTTACCCCACCCGGTTTGAAAAATACCATCGAGTACGACTGCTATGGACCGCAGACACTTAATGATGAAATCTTCCATGTTGATCTAACAAATGATCAATGGCAAAAGATTAAAGATGTGTATGCGAACGATAACAGTCGCGCAGCAAACTTAGAAAATACTGGATACGCAGATCAGTATGCAAATATTGATGTAATTTATAGCGTTACTAATAGTGGAATCTCTTTTAAAAAAATCCGCCCTAGTCAAATTGCCCTGCAAATAGGAACATTAGAGTGGGGTGACCGACCGGTTTTTGTACCGCCGTCAGAGAAAGTGTTGATTGATCCGCTGGTTGACCTGTACATCAACAAATCATCAAAACGAGCATATTTTAAAAGTTTTAGGACGGCAGCTCGTATCGCCAAGGTGTTGAACGATTTCTATGAAGAAACAACGCAACAACATGCCGAAGAAGCCTTAGCATTTGATGTGTTTAACATAGCGGAATTTGATGTGGCGGACGTGAGCCCAAGGAATAGAAAAAGACTTGCTCGTATCAAAGGCGACCTAGATATTGATTTGGATGATTCAGTGACACTAACCAGGATAAACGAGTATGCTGATAAGTACGAGAGAAAGGATGTGTTTGAAAATAAGCAAATAAAGATTTGTTCTAATGCCGAGCTGACAGAAGCACTCGATGTTATTTCTGGATCCTTCTACACGAACGAAGTTACCAACGATGTGATGAAGGCAACATCAACTAGGAAGCTTCATTAGGATCAGTAAGAAGAAGGGAAATTGAAGAAGCTTGATACACGCGTAAGAATGTCTGTCGGCCACTAGGAGTCAGTCTATTGAGGTGCAATCTGATTTCTATCGTAAGAGTGCTGCTTTTGGTTGGGTTGTTCATGATAAAATCAAGGCATGAATATTTCAATTGAAATGGTGTTTATGGTTGGAATCGCGCTGTTTGCAGCTGCGTCGACTTATTTTTTGTTCGCTCATAAAAAGGATTTTAACTCGGCTTTCTTGGTGAGTTTTATCACCGTTATTTCTTATACGCTCATGCTTGAGGGTTCGTTGGTGACAGTGGGCGCTGAAGGTGGGGCGGTGTATGCCACTCGGTGGTTGTTTTATGGCTTGAGTTGTACGCTTTTAATGTACGAGATTGCTAAGTTCCTCAAGAAGTCCCAAGCAGAAACAGTATTTCTGCTCTACCTAACTTTGATCGTGATGGGTACTGGTGCAGCCGCTGCGTACTTTGATGGGTGGTACATGATCGGTTTCTTTGCGATTAGTACAGTGGCGTACATACGCTTGGTATATCCATTATTGACAGCAGTCTCGCCGCATCGGGCTGCGGTAGGGAAATACATCCTGATTGGTTGGTCTGGATTCCCGGTTGCGTTTCTTTTGGCACCTGATGGTTTTGGGTTAATCTCAGCGGCGACAGCAGCCGTTCTATTTTTGCTTCTTGACCTGTTCACTAAGGTCATCTTTTACGTTGACCTGCACAAGAAGATGCAGACACAGCAGTCGTTGGATTAATTGTGCAGTAGTAGTGCACTGGTGGAACTAACTCATATCACCATGCTACTATTTAGATACATATGTCACACTGGCAATCAGGTATCGTAATCGGGCTGACTATCGGAGTCGGTTTTGTGGTAGTTGTCTATGCAGCTAGCGCTGTATTCTATCAACCGCCAGTGTATCACCGGGCAGACGCTACCGTATTGTCGTCAGAAGCCACCTCTACTGAACAGATAGCAGAGGAAGTGTTCGTACCAACGTGGCCACTACCACTTGATACGGCTGATTACGACAGTCGTTTATTGCGCTTAATTAGCTATGTACCGCCCCAGCCGATTGTAACGACTTCTACTAGTTCGCTACCTGTCGTAGCTAGCGCGCCGACTCCGCAATACAGCAGTAGTACCAACGTGACTATCCCTGGACAAGCCTGGCCGCCGGCAGCTCCATATCCGCACGGAGGAGCGATTCTGCCGTTTGAGCGCATCGTCGCATACTATGGTAATTTCTACTCCACCAGAATGGGGATTTTGGGCGAGTTTCCACGCGAACAAGTATTGGCACAACTCGCGAGCACATCTGCTGCGTGGGAAGCAGCTGACCCAGATACACCGGTACGCCCGGCCATTCATTATATCGCTATGGTGGCCCAGGCAGAGGCGGGAAGTGACGGTATGTATCGCAACGTCATGCCAGATGAGCATATTGAACGTGGCTACAGTATGGCTAAAGAAATTGACGGCATTATGTTTCTCGACCTCCAGGTTGGACTAAGTACAATTCAGCGTGAGTTGCCGCAGTTTCGGGAATACTTCACTCGCCCGGAAGTACACTTAGGCATTGATCCAGAATTCTCGATGAAAACTGGCGATCGGCCGGGGACAGTGATTGGAAGCTTTAATGCGGCTGATATCAATTTTACGATTGAGTGGTTGAGTGAAATTGTGCGTGAGAACGAGTTGCCACCAAAGGTGTTGGTGTTACATCGCTTTACCCAAAACATGATCCAGGGCTACCAAGACATTCGTCCGACACCCGAAGTACAGGTCGTGATGCATATGGATGGTTGGGGATCGACCGAGCTCAAGACAAGTACGTATCGCCGGGTAGTAGAACCTGAGCCGGTTCAATTTGCGGGGTTGAAGATTTTCTACCAAAACGACCTCAAACCACCAAGTACTGGAATCTTTACCCCAAGTGAAGCTCTTAATCTACATCCTAAACCAGTATATATTCAATATCAGTAGCCTGGCTGGCCTTGGTAATCTTCACGCGCCGTAGTCTTTGTAAGACGGCATGGTATCATTCGTCATAATAGACATATATGAAAAAACAAACAGTACTGATTATAGGAGTTTTGGTAGCAGTTGTTCTAGCGATGCTTGCTTGGCAGTTGCTAGGATCTGGTTCTCGTGTTGGGACAGCTATCGATGAAGCTCAGGTTGCTCCAGTTGACGATCCAATGGATGTGACAATGGAGTTATTTGGTCCTTGGTTATCTGGGGTTAAATCTACATCAACTGAGTTTAATAGATCTGAATTACTTGTTGCGGCACCGTTAACTGCAGACTTGCGAGACCGGTTGCAGCAGCAAATTGAGGTCCAATCAGCGCTTGATCCAGTTCTTTGTCAGATTCAAATCCCTGAAAGAATCGGAACCAAAAGCGTATATACAACTGATTTAGAATCACAGGTGATGGTAATTGCGAGAGGGATCAAAGTTCCTGAACAGGCTCTGGTAACACTTAGTGCGATCGATGGTAAATGGATGATAAGCGATATTGCATGTTCACGAGGTGAATTGGCACCAGACGTGGAATTTACCTTTGAGCGAGAAGGAAACCTACTCAAACAAAGCCTGCAGCCACCACTAAATAACGAACAGTGGCACTTGATTTACACCAGGGATGGAGTGGCAGGTAACGCAATCCCTGTACTGTTTGATACTAATAGCACTTGCATAATGACTGACGGTAGCGAGCAAGTATGTGTGCCTGATCAGCTAGCAGAAGCGACAGCAGTTTTGTTGCAAGGAGCTATGCAGGAGGCTGGGGTGTTGGTCGAGCGCATGCAGCTGCAGTAGCAGACCTTTGCTGAGCACCACCAATAGCAGATTTCAAACACCGCCAGCACTGGCGGTGTTTCTGGTATACTCGGTCCATGGAAATGACAGAACAACAGACACAGGCACATAATCAAAAAGTGCATACCCAGTCCTTATCAATGACTCGGTTTGGTGATGGATTAGTCGATCCTAAGTTAGTTCTATCGTGGGTACTTACTAGTGTGGGTGCTGGACCACTGTGGGTAGGGCTTTTGGTGCCGGTCCGAGAAGCTGGGTCGCTGTTGCCGCAACTATTTACCGCTGCCAAACTGCGACAGTTTTCGGTGCGTAAATGGTGGTGGGTGATTGGGTCTGTGGTGCAGGGGGTGATGGTGTTTTTGATGGCATTAAGCGCACTGTTTTTATCTGGTAATGCAGCCGGTGCAGTCATTATTGGGTGCCTCACGGTCTTTGCGGTCGCGCGTAGTGGCTGTTCGATTAGCTACAAAGATGTACTGGGCAAGACGGTTGATAAATCACGGCGTGGAGCAGTCTCGGGGGCGGCGTCTTCGATTTCGGCGATTGGGGTTTTAGCGTTTGGACTCTTGCTATTGTTTCAAGTATTTGATCAGAAGCTGATTGTGTTTGGAGCGCTATTTTTAGCGACGGTATTGTGGGTATTGGCGGCTTTGCGTTTTTCGGCGTTGGTCGAAGAGCCAAGTGTTGTATCCGACACCGCTCGCGATCCGGTGACTCGGGCGTACATTGGTTACTTACTAAAGGATACTGAATTACAAAAGCTGATTGTGGTGCGAGGTCTCTTGACCGCCACTGCGGTCGCGCCACCATTTCTTATACTGCTCGCTCAGGTTGGCGATACTAATTTACTCACCCAGCTAGGTGGGTTGGTGGTAGCTTCATCATTTGCTTCGTTTGTGTCGGGACGAATCTGGGGCGGACTGTGTGACTGGTCGACACCACTTGTACTTGCTGGTTCTGGTCTCATGAGTGTGCTATTTCTGCTCGTGGCACTCTGGGGAGTTGGTGCTGGTCTGTACGAGACGTTGTGGTTTTTACCAGTGGTTCTGTTTGGTTTGATGGTGAGTTACCAAGGGGTGAGACTCGCTCGTAACGTGCACTTGGTTAACTTAGCAAATGAAGAAACTAGGGCCGCCTACGCGGCGATTTCCAATACAATTATTGGGGTTGTATTACTCGCCACTGGTTTGTTTGGAGTTCTTGCTGAAGTATATGACGTTCAGCTAGTTGTATGGGTCTTGGCTGGAATGAGTTTAGTTGGTGGACTTTTAGGATTCAGTCTCAAACGGCCATAGTCTGTTACACTAGGCTCATGAGAAAGTTACTATCTGAAATTACAGACGAATCGCTAGGTTTAGAAAGAGGTGTAGAAAAATTAGGTACAGACTATCGCTTGAGAAAGAGCGCTAGAGCTATCCTCTTTAATCAAGACGGAAAGATGGCTGCTCAGTACTTAGAAAACTGCATGTATCACAAATTACCAGGTGGCGGCGTTGATCCTGGCGAAACGCTAGAAATAGCTGCGATTCGAGAGGTATTGGAAGAGGTTGGTTGTGCTTGTGAAATTGTTTCTGAAATTGGAATGACTATCGAGTATAGGAATAAGTACAACTTGATGCACATTTCGTATTGTTTTGTTGCTACAGTGGTGGGTGAAATTGGATCACCAACCTTAGAACCGGGAGAGGTTGAGGAAGGTCAAGTGACTAAGTGGGTCGATCCAGATGAGCTTTTTGAATCAATGCAAGCCGATAAGCCAAATAATTATGAAGGATACTTTATACTAGAGCGTGAAAAAAGCTTCTTAAAAGAATATTTAAAAAGTAACTAGAATAGTATGGAAAACAAACACATCGCAGTAGTGCTCGGTACAGCTAGGGCCGGCCGCCGTTCAGAAGGGGTCGCTCAGGCGGTAGTCGACATTATTACCAGTATGGATGGGTACTCATCAGAACTAGTTGATGTGCGCGATCATGTGACCGCTGCCGTAACCGTGCCGCCCTGGGGCGAGGGTGGAGCTGATGAAAACCCCACTCAGTGGAAAACAATCGTAGAAAAGTCCCACGCACTGATACTGGTAACTCCGGAATACAACCATGCAATTCCAGGTGAGCTTAAATTGCTACTCGATTCGCTTGTGAATAGTTATGTCGGAAAAGCGGTTGGGTTGGTGGGGGTGTCCGCTGGAACTCTTGGTG
>Ga0306910_1000452_pt1 | contig 20019 bp, 17 predicted proteins | sample AntRauMFilla2698_FD_190438 | JGI IMG/M metagenome (GOLD analysis project Ga0306910, IMG submission 190438) | Saline lake microbial communities from Rauer Islands, Antarctica - Metagenome Filla 2 #698 (v2) (version 2) | ecosystem: Environmental > Aquatic > Non-marine Saline and Alkaline > Saline ... | reverse complement strand
AGAGCACGGACATCAGGCTCAGTATGGATTAGAGCACGGACATCAGGCTCAGTATGGATTAGAGCACGGACATCAGGCTCAGTATGGATTAGAGCACGGACATCAGGTTCAGCATGGATTTAGGATTGAATTGAATCTTTCTTTTTTCCCCGGCGTGATCACATTCCGCAATCTTTGATCACTTAAAATTGAACACAGCTTCTTATCTTACCGATTCCATTGTTCCGCAAGACAATCGCTCCTCCCTTAGCTGGAGGTGAGGAAAGTCCGAACACCCACAAGCACCGTGCTTCCTAACCGGAAGGTCTGCTCTGATTAAACGGAGTGGAACAGATTAGTGCGACAGAAAACAAACTACCCCGCAGCAAATTCGTTTGCATACGGGGAAAAGGTGAAAAGGTGGTGTAAGAGACCACCGTCCCGCCGGTAACGGTCGGGAGCCGGGTAAACCTCACGGGGTGCAAGATCAAATAAGGCAGTGCGCCGCTTGTCGCTACACTGTCGGGTAGGTCGCTTGAGTTTCGAAGTAATTCGGAATCCAGATAAATGATTGTCGTCCCGGTTTTAGCCGGGATTACAGAATTCGGCTTATGCGCGGGACAATGGATTTTTTTATTGGGAAGTATTCTTTTTTGATCTCAATTTAAAGCCTGAATACTCCGCCTTGTGGCAGGCGGTAAATCTCGCCTTCTCTCAGGACTGGCTCTGCCGTCCTGTTCTTGAGGTACCCATTTTCTTGTTGGTTGCTTCTCGGTTGATATATAATTTTTTTTAAAAATCACAACCTCCTCGCACAAACTTTGATGGACAGGTTGGGGCTACCGTATGTTATGCGCCTTCGGCGCTGTTTCTAAAGTGTGGTTTTTTTCTGAGGTTTCTTATCTCTTGCTAATCGATTGATTTATGGATTTTAAAAAAAGTCGATAGCTTCCTTTCAGAAGCAACGACGCTGAAGATAATGCATACCGAGTATCAGGCTTTGCTGGAGCCGTTTTTTTCGAGGCGTAAATTTCCCAAAACAAGGAATTTCAGCAAGAAATCCTTAATCTGAAATTTTCAATAGCCTCAGTGCTTCAATCCTCTCCCAATCCAACCGCTTTTTCGGCTGAAGTGACGATACCTCGAATCATGGCTGAGCTAAATCCACCGTGTTCTAACTGGTTCAATCCCGCAATAGTGCAGCCTTTTGGCGTGGTTACGCGATCGATCTCAAATTCGGGATGGTGCTCGTCTTCTAAAAGTAATGAGGCAGCTCCTTTTGCTGTTTGAGAAGCCATTTTTATAGCCTGATCGGCGTGAAATCCAATTTCAATTCCACCCTGAGCGGCGGCACGAATAGCTCGCAGAAAAAACGCGATTCCACATGCTGCGAGTGCTGTAGCGGATGACATTAACTCCTCGTCAATAATGGTCACTTCACCCACACACTCAAACAGTGCTTTGGTTTGATCCATTTTTTCTCCCTTGGGCCCTGCTAAACAGGTCATAGATTGACCGATAGCGATAGCGGTATTTGGCATCGACCGGATTATTGGAATATCAAGCGTCAACTGGTTTTTAATCTTGGCAATATTCCATCCTGTAGCTATAGAAACGATAGTATGATCTTCGGTGAGAACAGGGTCGATCTGCTTGAGCACATCCCCCAGATGATGAGGCTCAACGGCAATGACAACAAGATTTGCTTTTTGAACAGCATCGGTATTGGTGCTGAGCGTGTGACAGCCTTTTTCGGCAAAAGAACTGATTTTATCAAGATTTCTGCGCGTTAGATAGAGTTGTTCTGGTTTTAGATAACCCGCGTTTAAAAGTCCGTTGGCAAGTGCGGAGCCGATATTTCCAACGCCAAGAAGAGCGATTGATTGATCCATAAATATTTTCAGGTTGATTAAAACATGGTTTGGTGATACAGGTTAATATCATAAATATGAACAATGGAACCGAGAATTAATAGAGAAATGAAACAAAGTAGAATGATTGAATGAAGGAAAAACAAAAAAAAATATAAATCCATGTTGATTCGCCATTTCCATTTCGCCTCCGACTCCCGGACGGATCACAGCAATATTTCCGGGTGAATAATCCGGGTTAGTTTTAAATATGTTCATTTTCCCCAACGTGACCGGGAATCTTTCAATGTTAATTTCTAATAGCGTTTCCTGAAGAGTTCTTGTGCGCGGGTTGGCGAAATATGTAAATGAAGGCTCAAAATTGTACTTTGTTGGAGTTTGTGTGATGTGTAAAGAAAACAGAGTAAAACTTGCAATATCATACCGACACTCATCCATCTGATCTCAATCCAACCATGCAGCAATTATTACAAAATGATGAACAGCGGTACTTGCGACTGCTCCACTCAGTTACCGATTATATCTACACTGTTACGGTAGAAAAAGGCGAAGCGGTGAATACCTATCATGGTCCGGCCTGTGAAGCTCTAACCGGTTACACGCAAAAGGATTTTGAGGAGGATGAGGAACTGTGGTATCGGATGGTGGAGAAAGAGGATCGTTCTAAAGTGCTTCATCAGGCTGAAATGGCGCTTAAGGGTGGAAATGTTCCCACAATCGAGCATAGAATTCGCCATAAAAACGGAATGGTACGGTGGGTAAAAAACAGAATTGTGCTCAAACAGCTTGAAAGTGGTGAAGTGGTTGGCTACGACGGACTCATTACCGATATCACTGAGCGAAAATATGCCGAACACGCGTTGCGGGAAGGAGAAAAACGCTATCGTCGATTGGTGAATTCAATTACTGATTACATCTACAACGTAATTGTTGAAAATGGCCGCGCGGTTGAGACAGAGCATGGTCCCGCGTGTATTTCTGTTACCGGCTACACATCAGAAGAATACCGAAAAGATCCACAGCTTTGGGTACGCATGGTTCATGCTGATGATCGAAAACAGGTGGTCAAAATGGTAAATATGGCTCTTCAGGGAATCGATCCCCCCGTAATTGAGCATCGCATTATTCACAAAAACGGAAGCATAAGATGGGTTCAAAATGCTGTTGTACTGCGAAGAAATGAGCGGGGAAGAGTAATTTCGTACGATGGATTAATCTCAGATATCACGAAGAGAAAACAAGCGGAGCAATTAGCGGATTTAAAACATAAACAGCTGATACAGGCTGAAAAAATGGCTACGCTCGGAATTTTGGTATCCGGAGTGGCGCATGAGATAAACAATCCGAATAATTTTATAATGCTCAACGCAAAACTGTTCAAAAAGGTGTGGGCGGATATTCGTCCGGTGCTGGATGAACACAGTAAGATGGACGATGATTTTTACATCGCCGGCATGCCCTATCCCCAGGCGATTGAAAAGGTAGAGCAGTTGATCTCCGGTATGTCGGAGGGTGCCGAGCGTATTAAAAATATTGTGCAGGGACTCAAAGACTTCGCCCGTCAGGACAGGGGTGATCAGTCAGATATGATTTTAATGGGTGACGTGATTCAGGATGCTATCTTAATTGTCCAGAATCAAATAAAGAGATCGACCAATCATTTTGATGTTCAGTTTGCCGCAGATCTTCCTCAAATTCGAGGAAATTATCAGCAGTTGGAACAGGTGGTCATTAATTTACTTACCAACTCGTGTCAGGCGCTGGGGTCGAAAGAAGACTCAATTACGGTTAGGTCCCGTTATCACAAGCCAAATCGTGAGGTTGTTGTTGAGGTTGCGGATACAGGAAAGGGTATCTCTAAAGAAGAAATGAAGCATATTTTTGATCCTTTTTTTACTACCAAACGTGAACATGGCGGAACGGGATTGGGCCTATCCATCTCATACAATATTATAAAAGATCACGGCGGAAAATTATCTTTTGAATCTGTTCCAGGTGTGCATACTACAGCAAAAATTAGAATCCCAACCGTTTCGTAAGGTATTATGAGTAAGCATCGTTACCCAATTTATCCAGTTTTACTGATTGATGATGAGCCGCAGTTTCTGCTAAGCGCAAGTATGACGCTCAGCTCGGAAGGCATTAACCACATCGATACCTGTGAGGATCCGCGCGAAGCCATTGAGCGCATTAAAACACATGTTTATTCGGTTGTGGTTGTTGATATGTCGATGCCCCATGTAACGGGAATTGATGTATTAAACGCTACGGTCCAACATGCTCCGGATACACCTGTGATCATCATAACCGCCGTAAACGATGTTGATACAGCGGTTGAAAGCATGAAAGCCGGTGCTTTTGAATATATTTTGAAGCCGGTGGATGATAACAGGCTGGTGAATTCTGTCCGCCGGGCAATTGAGCTCCGGGAGATGCGGGATGAAAATCTGCGCCTGAAACAATCACTACTCAACACAGAGTTAAAAAATCCGGAAGTCTTCGCTACTATCATCACTCAGGATGAAAAAATGGAGAGCCTGTTTCGCTATATCGAGGCAATAGCTCCCACTTCGCTACCGGTGCTGGTAACCGGAGAAACCGGTGTGGGAAAAGAGCTAATTGCAACCGCTGTTCACGAAGTGAGTAAACGGGAAGGTGAATTAGTCACTGTAAACGTGGCGGGCGTGGATGATACGCTGTTTTCAGATACTCTTTTTGGTCACCAGAAAGGAGCGTTTACCGGTGCCGAACAAGAGCGCAGGGGGTTGATTGAACAAGCCAGAGGCGGAACGCTGTTTCTGGATGAAATCGGTGATTTGAGTATGGAAAGTCAGGTGAAACTGCTTCGGTTGATTCAGGAGGGAAAATATTATCCACTGGGATCTGATAAACCCAAAATGAGTGATGCACGCATAATTGTGGCCACGCATAAAGATATTATGGAGATGCAGAAAGATGGCACTTTCCGGAAAGATCTTTACTATCGATTGCAGGCACATCACATTCACATCCCGCCTTTAAAAGAGCGTAAAGAAGATATTCCGCTGTTAATGGAGTATTTTTTATCGGATGCTGCTAAACAACTGAAGAAAACGAAACCAACAGTTCCAAGATCACTCCCTACATTATTGAAAACCTACGCCTTTCCGGGAAATATAAGAGAGTTAGAGGGATTGATTTTTGATGCTGTCAGCCGCCACGAATCGGGTGTACTTTCAACCGAGACGATTAAACAAAAAATTGTGCCCGAGGGAGAAGAACAATCTTTTAAACCCACATCGGCAGCAGGAGATGATGAGACGGCGATTCAATTCTCCGACACTCTTCCTACTCTGAAAGAGATTGAGCGTCTGCTTATAAAAGAGGCGTTGCACAGATCGGACCAAAATCAAACCATAGCGGCCAGAATGCTGGGAATTTCTCGGCGTGCGCTCAATAATCGCATTCAGCGTGATGATGAGTTGTAACGCCTTTTAGGGTGCCACAAAACGTAACACTGCTACTTTTGTGTATGTGAAATTTAGGTGATTGTTATTATTATGTTTGAGGAAAATTTGTACAAGGATATATGAAGTAGTGTGGCTTATCTATTAATTATTGTTCTGATTAATATGTTGTACATTAAGTAATTAATAATATTACACCTGTAGTATTTGTTTTTGCTTTGGCACATCATTTGAATACATGTAAGCGATCATAGATCACAAAATCCTCCCAATAACAAGATTGCTTACAATATGAACACATCAACAAAAACACTTATAACATTGGCACTATGTTTATCCGCATTTACTATTACGGACGAACTTGCCGCTCAAAACTATCAGTCAAGATACATTTCGCAGGCAGAGTATTCTGTATATCATAAAGTATCTGCGAGAGCGATTTATTCAAATGAATCAAACCAGGAATTATATAACCGCGTGCGGAGTGCATACTACGAAGGACTTTACCATAAGCTCGACGGTGTGACAGAAGCATCCATTTACAACATCGTGCTGTTGAAGCTGAAAGGATTTGAAGCCGATTACCAGATTTATATCGACCGTCTTCAAAAATTAAGTACAGATGCTTCTACTCCGAGAGAGCGAACAATCGCCTTTATCGCCCAAAGCTACCTGCGCAATGCCGAAACTCTGGATACATCATCAATAAATCCCGACGATTATAAGTCAGGCAACTACGATGAATTATTCCAAAAGATGGGTCAGGTTGTTACGCAATCGTGGATCGCCGGCAGAAATACAGAAAAATAAATAGCAAAGGGGTGCCACAAAACGTAACAGTGGAACAAATGTGTATTTAAAACTCATAAGTATGTTTTTTAATGGCTTATGAGTTTTAGTTCCGCACCTTCCAACAGTTATGTGGCATATCTGGAAAACAAAAGTTCTAAGAATTAAATTTTTGTAAAACGCTGATTATAAATGATTTAATACATTAATTTATGGTTTGGCACGTACTTTGATATACACTACATGAATTAAGAAAATATCATCTAATCAATACAATTATCTACAGCCAAAAGGCAATATCATCCAACATGAAAAATTCTACTATTACCTCACTAATTATTGCAGTGCTTTTAAGCGCGGGAACAGCTTCAGCTCAAACACTTGCTGTAAACGATATGCAGGAGCACGAGACGAAGATTACCAGAACGGTTAATCTTTCAGAGAAAATGGAAGAGCGCGCGATGAAAGCGTTCTATAAAGGCCTCTCACACAATTCAGAAGGAATTGTGGAAGCATCCATCTACAACTTAATCACGCTTCGTATAGAAAAACCGGAGAACGATTATGCAAAGCACATCAATAAAATGCGCGAATTGGTAACCAATTCTGACTCAGAGCGTATTAAAATGATGGCATTTATTGGCTATACATACATGGAAAATCCATATTTGTATCTGAATGTAAAGCACCTGTTCACCGACAATGAATTGAAATCCGATCACTACGATGACTTTTTTCAGGAGCTTTCAACAGCCATGCAAAAAGAATATCTGAATGAGCGTGTTAATCGCAGTAAATAAATAAATGAATTACTTGACATAAGAACTTCCGAACAAGAAGTGGCTGGTTGTTTTGATCGATGATCAGCTATTGTAGTACCTCTAAAAGTGTCGTAGGATCAGCCGTGATTCCCTGCGACACTTTTTTTATGGATATTATTTAGTGCGAAAGCAGTAGATAGGTAGTTGTTAGTGACAAAACGAACAACTCTATTATAAAATCACCTTCATCCATTCTGAGACTGCAAACCAAATCAATCTATACCCTCAAGGGATCGGCTCTGTGGTCCCGTGGTAATGTCCCTGATCTTAAAACGAGGACGGCAGAGCCGGTCCTCGGATGGATTTTCAATACTCTCAAGGGACTGACTCTGCCGTCCCGTTTAACTTTCTGATCTTAAAAAGGATGACAGGGCTGGTCCCCGGAGGGGTTTGGGTAGTACGATTATTTTACTTTGACTTCAAAAGTCTTTCCAAAATCAAACTCCTTTCTCTTCAAACAAAGCCTTCACAAAATGCTCTCGGTCAAAAATCTGAATATCGTCGAGCTGCTCTCCCACTCCGATGTATTTTACGGGGACGTCCAGTTCATTCGAAATCCCGATCACAATTCCGCCTTTGGCCGTGCCGTCGAGCTTGGTGAGGGCGAGTCCTGTGATATCCACTGCTTCGGTGAATGCTTTAGCCTGCTGCAGAGCATTTTGTCCTGTTGAGGCATCGAGGACTAATATGACTTCATGGGGTGCGTCGGGCACTACTTTACCCATCACGCGTTTGATTTTTCCGAGTTCATCCATCAGCGCTTTTTTATTGTGCAGACGTCCGGCGGTATCTACCAGAACGACATCTGCATCGCGTGATTTTGCTGCGGCGATGGTATCGAAGGCAACGGCGGCGGGATCCGCTCCCTGTCCTTGCTGAATGATAGGTACATCCGCGCGCTCACTCCAAATTTTAAGTTGCTGAACGGCTGCTGCACGAAAAGTATCTGCCGCTCCCAAAATCACGTTTTGACCTGCTTTTTTATACCAATAAGCGAGCTTTCCGATAGTTGTTGTCTTTCCAACTCCGTTTACGCCAACTACCATAACCACGTGTGGTTTTACGGGGAATTCGGCGTCGAATTCGGCCGGACGTTCAGGACTGTTATCTTTCAGAAGCTGAATTATTTCATCCACCAGTAATTTATTGAGGTCTTTAGTGGTGACGTATTTATCCTTGCGAACGCGCTCCTCAATACGCTCAATAATCTGAAGTGTGGTATTTACACCAACATCTGAAGTGATGAGGATTTCCTCAAGATCGTCGAGGAATTCATCGTCGATCGTGTCTTTTCCCACCAGGGCCTTTCCAATCTTCCCCATGAGGCCGGTGCGGCTTTTTTCCAGGCCTTCGTCAAACTTCTCTTTCTTCTTTAAACCAAATTTCTTTAAAAAACTCATATCTGTTTATCTGTCTTTGTCTGAATCTAAATTCTTACTGAAGGGGCTGTTAACGGACATTGCTCCGTCTTTCAGCTAAAAAGCGTTACACCACATCGGTGCGGTTGTGTTGTACGATACTGAAAAAGCGAAATGCGTAATCGAAATAGGAATACATCATACACGCCACGCTGATCCATAATAGCGCTGTCTGAGGCCAATAATAGACTCCATCGCTCACAATCACCGAAATCCAATAGGCGGCCAGGGCATTAACGGTAATCTTGCCCGACATAATGGACATCGCCACATCTCCCACTTTCGCTTTTATGTAAAATGAGCCGGTGAGAATTATTCCATCGCGATAAAAAATCAATCCCAAATACCAATAGGGAATCCATTGCAACACAAAAACGGTGTAGCTGAAAAAGATAAATGCCCCGATTTTATCCGAAACAGGATCTAAAACCTTTCCTAACTCTGTAATCTGATTATTTCGTCGTGCAAAAAAACCGTCTAAAAAATCAGAAATAATGCCAATGAAGATCATTCCCCAAAGAATGGGCGTCATTGTGCCGCCGTTGGAATAATGCACCCACGAAATTCCGGCAGAAAGCGGGATGCGTGACACAGAGAGCATGTTAGACGTAGTGAAAAAAGGATCACGCTTAAAAATCTCTATCGCATTAATTTTTCCCATTTTGTACTAATTTGAACCGTGCGTATCTACTATTAATGGCTGCATCTGAATATGAAAAATCTCAAACCGATGTTGGCTTGAGCATAATTCGTGAAAAAAGTCATTATGTTACAGATGACCACTTTCAGCGTTGGCAAAAATACTAAAAATGAGCGTTAACTATTGTGATTGATTCAGATAAACTCACAGAAGAAACCAAATCATCAAAAGAGATCTATAACGGCGACCTTCTGCATGTATTCAGGGATGAAGTAACCCTGCCTGATGGAAGTAATTCTGTGCGGGAATGGATTAAACATCCCGGAGCCACGGCTATTGTGCCAATTTTTAAAAATGGTGACACTATGCTCATCGGTCAGTATCGCTACCCGTGTAAAAAAGTTTTTTATGAAGTCCCCGCCGGAAAACTTGATCCCGGTGAAGATCCATTAACAACCGGAAAACGTGAGCTCACCGAAGAAACCGGATTGGTCGCAAAAAAATGGCACGAAATCGGACCGTTTTATCCCTGCATAGGCTACTCAGACGAAGTAATTTACGTTTATGCCGCGACTGAAATTGAAGAGACGGAAATCAATGTTGACGATGATGAATTTGTAGAACCCTTCCGTTTGCCGTTTGAGAAAGCGATAGAAATGGTCCACTCAGGAGAAATATCAGATGGGAAAACGGTGATTAGTTTGCTTCGGACTGAGCATTGGCTGAAGAAGAAATAGACGTGAATACTCTTAAGGCGTTCTGTACGTACGCCAAATCCAGATATAAAAAGGAGATGACAGTCTCTTCCCTCCAGGACGTCCTGATTATAAAACAGACTATGTTTTTGTAAGCTTGTCCAACCCTCAGTTTTCGATACTCCCTTAAAAATTTTTCAGAGCCTGATTCTTGTGCCCTTTCTGAAAGCGCTTTTACACTTTTTGCAAATCTCTCAAATAAAAGACAAAAAGGTCTTAAATAGTTTTGATAATTTTGAGCGTCTGATTGAGACAATCTAATCTGAACACTTTGTCATCAAGACACTCACTTTTTATATCAAAATCTCTCCACCATGTTGAATTATCTGAACCGGGAAAACACCGTAGCTGATCAAAACTACAATCGCTGGCTCATCCCACCAGCTGCATTAGCTATTCACCTTGCTATCGGACAGGTTTACGCGTTGAGTGTATTCAATCTCCCGATGTCGAAATTAATTGGTGTTTCCGCCCAGGTTGCCGGTGACTGGAAACTGACGAGTATCGGGTGGATTTTTTCCATAGCCATTGTGTTTTTGGGCCTCTCGGCCGCACTTTTTGGAAAGTGGCTGGAGCGTGAAGGTCCGCGAAAAGCTATGTTTGTTTCAGCGCTCTGTTTCAGCGGTGGATTTTTTGTCTCTTCTCTTGGCGTTTATCTGCATCAAATTTGGCTGGTTTATCTCGGTTACGGCGTTTTGGGCGGAATAGGACTTGGTATTGGCTATACTTCACCGGTTTCAACACTGGTGAAATGGTTTCCGGATCGTCCGGGTATGGCTACAGGGATGGCGATTATGGGATTCGGTGGAGGAGCCATGATCGCCTCACCCCTTTCTGTCTGGCTGATGGATGTTTTCAGTTCAGCTAACTCGGTTGGCGTTTGGCAGTCTATGCTTGTGATGGGCGGAATCTATCTCGTACTTATGATGTTTGGTGTGGCACTGGTCCGCATCCCCGCTCCGGGCTGGAAACCTAAAGGATTTGAGCCGAAATCTCAAGCCGGAAAAATGATGACAAGCGGAAATGTAACCGCCGATCAGGCCGTAAAAACCCCGCAATTCTGGTTGCTGTGGTCTGTTTTGTGCTTGAATGTAACAGCCGGTATTGGTGTTCTGAGTCAGGCTTCGCCCATGATTCAGGAGATGTTTCCCGGTCAGGTGACCGCTCAGGTTGCCGCAATTTTTGTGGTTTTGCTTTCACTCTTCAATCTGTTGGGACGCTTTTTCTGGTCCTCTTTCTCTGATGTTCTGGGACGCAAAAAAGTGTACGCTATCTATTTCGGACTTGGAATGGCACTTTACGCTGTGGTTCCAATGCTTGGTGCACTTTCTTCCTATGTTTGGTATATCGCCGCTTTTTGTGTGATTATCAGCATGTACGGCGGTGGATTTTCAACTATTCCGGCGTATTTACGCGATATGTTCGGAACCTTCCATCTCGGTGCTATTCACGGACGATTGCTCACAGCATGGGCAACGGCGGGAATTTTAGGTCCGGTTTTGGTTAACTACATTCGTCAGATTCAAATTGACAATGGTGTGGCAACTGCTCAGGCGTACACCATTACCATGTACATTATGGCCGGTTTGCTGGTGGTGGGATTTGTCGCAAATATGATGGTAAAACCTGTTGCAGAGAAGTTTCTAATGGATGAATCTGCTGCTAAATCGGTCCCTGCAGAAACCAATGCTTCAAATGATGTAGAAGTTGGAACCCCCAAAGTTGCTGTTGAAGCCTGAGTAAGTCAATTATAATCGGACATTTCGCTTCTTAGTGTACAGTGGTTATTTTGATGGAAAGATCCATCACGAAAAAGCCACGCTATGTCATTTACTGCCATAAATCCAGCTACAGAAGAGCGAATTCACACTTTCGAATTAATTTCCAAGGATGATTTGAAGGAAAGAATTTCGAAATCCCATGCGTATTGGAGCGATACCTGGCGAAAAACGACGATTCAGGATCGTGCTGAAAATCTGAGAAATGCCGCAAAGTTACTCAGAGAGAGAAAGCAAGAGCTGGCGAACTTAATGACCCGCGAAATGGGCAAACCTCTGGCGGAGGGAGTTTCAGAAGCAGAGAAATGCGCCTGGGTTTGTGATTTCTATGCTGAAAACGGAAGAGATTTCATGGAGCGAGAAATCATAGAAACAGATGCGGCTATAAGCTACATTTCCTATCAGCCGCTGGGGGCGATATTGGCAATCATGCCGTGGAATTTCCCCTTCTGGCAGGTTTTTCGATTTGCCGCTCCCACGCTCATGGCTGGAAATACAGCGTTACTAAAACACGCTGAAAATGTGCCCGGCTGCGCACTCGCTATCGAACAACTACTGCACGACGCCGGATTTCATCCGCATTCCTTCCAAAATCTGTTTATTGATGTGAAACAGGTTGAATCGGTGATTTCCGACGAAAGGGTTCAGGGCGTTTCGCTCACCGGAAGTACCCGGGCTGGAAAGTCTGTTGCTGAAATTGCCGGACGTAATCTTAAAAAATGCGTGTTGGAGTTGGGCGGATCAGACCCGTACCTGGTGCTTGGTGACGCAGATCTCGAATTAGCAGCTGATAAATGTGTAATGAGCAGATTGATCAACAACGGACAGAGCTGTATTGCCGCCAAGCGGTTTATTGTGATGGAAGAGGTGTACGATAACTTTCTCCAGTTGATAAAAGAGCGAATGGAAAATCAAGCCTTGGGTGATCCTATGGATGAAAAAAGCACAGTTGGACCTTTGGCGCGAAAAGATCTGCTGGAAAACCTCGAGCGTCAGGTGGATGAATCGGTTGCCCGGGGAGCAAAAGTTGTAACGGGTGGAAAGCGTGGTGAGGAAATGGGATATTTCTATCAGCCGACCATTCTGGAAAATGTAAGTCCCGGAATGCCCGCTTATGATGAAGAACTATTCGGCCCGGTGGCGAGCGTGCTAAAAGTCAGCTCGGTAGAGGAAGCCATTCGAATAGCAAACGATACAGAATTCGGACTGGGAAGTGGTGTATTCAGCGCGGATATCAGGAAAGCTGAGCATATTGCGCGAGATGAACTTCAGTCCGGCGCCAGTTTTGTCAATGATTTTGTGAAATCAGATCCCCGATTGCCCTTTGGTGGAATCAAAAGTTCGGGTCTGGGAAGAGAGCTTTCGGGCGTGGGAATTAAAGAATTTACGAATGTGAAAACGGTTTATGTGATGCGGGAATAGGGCTCAATGAGGTTATCTTAAAAATATGTCTTTGGTGTCTGATATCATTTGATAAAAGTTCACCTATCATTTAATTGACATCTTTGTATACTAAAGTGACCTTAGGTTATTAAGGTTAAAATTTGATTCAGTACTATTCTGGAAAAGAGATATAGGTGTTGAATTCAGAAATCACAAAACAACTCTGCTATGGGATTATTTGGCAAAAACAAAAGGCGTGAGGTTTACTGGAAACAGAAACTGTACTTTTTAACCGACAGGTTGGGAATGTCGAGGAATGAGTCGCGGCTGATACTTTTTTTAACAGTGGGAACGCTGGCTGGTGCGTTATACCTCGTGTTTCGATCTCCGCGACAGGAAGAACTCCCGGCCGATCTCAAGGCCTCTTTTGAAGAACGAAACGCCTCATTGGCGGCACTGAAAGATAAATTACTGCAAGAACGTTACTATCCTGAAGAGGAAAATGAAAATGAGACAGAAGAAGAGTCTCGAATGACTAATGCTGAGTCTGACAACAATTCAGATGAGAGTTATGAACAAGAAGAAACCCATTCTCAGGAAACGGAAGAATCCACTCTCAAAATTAACATCAACACGGCTGACAAGAACACGCTGGAAAAACTGAGTGGAGTGGGACCGGTTACAGCTGATCTGATAATTACGTTTCGCGAACAATATGGAGCGTTTAAATCGGTTGATGAATTGACCAAAATAAAAGGAATCGGCCCAAAGACACTTGAAGAACTGGTGCCGCACATTATTCTAAACGACTAATTCAATATTTACGCATGGCCACAACTATTCTCTGGGTGGACGATGAAATCGACGTCCTCAAACCACATATTTTATTTCTCGAAAAAAAAGGATTTGATGTCACACCCGTAAGTAATGGCGAAGATGCGCTCACACTAATTTCAGAGCAGGAATTTGACCTGGTTTTTCTTGATGAACAGATGCCGGGGATGGATGGCATCACCACACTGACCAAGATTAAGGAGAAAAAGCCCTCACTGCCCGTGGTTATGATCACGAAAAGTGAAGAGGAATCGATCATGGAAGAGGCTATTGGGGCAAAGATTGCGGATTATCTCATAAAGCCCGTAAATCCCAAGCAGATCTTGCTCACTATTAAGCGCATTTTAGATCGGCATCGCATCAGAAATGAAAAATCGGCACAAAGTTATCTTCAGAGTTTTAACCAGATAAGCCAGCGTATAAACGGTCCGCTTGAGTGGGAAGACTGGATTGAGATCTACAAAAAACTCACGCTTTGGGACATGGAACTGGAGCAAGCCGACGCCAATCTGCAGCAGGTGTTGAAAGATCAGTTTGCGCAGGCCAATCAGATATTTGGTCGATTTATTCAGGATGAATATTACTATTGGTTGAGGGAAGAACCGGGTGAACGTCCGCTCTTAAGTCCCGATGTGCTCGACCGTTTTGTGCTTCCGCATCTGCATAAAGGAAAACCCACGTTTTTTATCATAGTGGACTGTATGCGCTACGATCAGTGGCTGGTTTTTGAGAAAGATCTTACTAATCTTTTCAATATAGAGACCGATTTTTACTACTCTATTCTCCCCACGGCCACACCATATGCGCGAAACGCTATTTTTTCAGGAATGTATCCTATAGAGATAGAAAAACATTTTCCACATTTGTGGGAGACGAAAGATGATAACGAGCACTCGCTGAATCGCTACGAAGAGGAATTATTACAGATAAAACTACGCGGATCGGGAAATCGCGTTGCAAGTAAATATGAGAAAGTCCTGCATCTGGAAGAGGGAAAAAAAATCGCAGAAAGGATAAAAAACTATATGCAGACGCCACTAAACGCGTTTGTATTCAATTTTGTGGATACCCTCGTGCATACGCGCTCCGATTCAAAAGTACTTAAAGAGATCGCCCCGGATATGCCGGCATTCCGATCGTTGACAAAAACGTGGTTTCGTCACTCCTCGCTGTATCAGATATTGAAATTGCTTTCTGAGGAAGACGTTAACGTGGTTTTGACTACCGATCATGGTTCTGTTCGCGCATTGCGAGATACCAAAGTGATTGGGGACAGAGATACATCCACCAGTTTGCGCTACAAATACGGACGCAATTTGAAATGTGATGAAGACGCCGCGATCTATATCGCCAAACCCGAAGATTACAATCTACCCAAAAACAGAGCGGCCTCGGATTATATTTTTGCCAAAGAGGATTACTACTTCATCTATCCTACCAATTATCACAAGTATCAAAACCGCTATAATGATACCTTCCAGCACGGCGGAGCTTCTATGGAGGAGATGATTCTCCCGGTGGCTACCATGACGCCCAAAAAACGGTAGAAATAGTTGAGATCAGAAATGAAATCATCCTTTGAATTGAGTGACCGGGAGCGAACGCTGATTAGCGGTAGTGAGGAAGAGACGAGAAAGATTGCCGGTGATTTAGCAAAAAAGCTTGAAAGCGGTGACGTCATTACGCTCCGTGGCGATTTGGGATCCGGGAAAACTCATTTTGTGAAAGGAATCGCCGAAACCTTTGGTATTGATCCAGACACGGTTCAATCTCCCACATTCACCATTATTCATGAATACAGAAGTGGTGATGCTCTACCCGTATTTCACTTCGATTGTTATCGTCTCAAACACCCTGAAGAGTTACTGGATATTGGGATTGAACACTACCTCGATGAGCCGGGAATTTGTTGCATTGAGTGGCCGGAACTCGCTGAGCCCTATCTACCTGACACGGTAATCGCTGTTCAGATGGAGCATCAAAAAGATGGGAAGCGCAAAATTCTTATAAAAAAGACGTGAATTGCGTATTTTAGGCAGTCTATGCCAAATACAGAAAACCACAAATTACCCTATCGGCTCGAACGCCTTCCCGTGATCTACCCGTATCACAAGCGATCTGAAAATCGCATTACGGTAGGTGATTTGGTGTATTATGGTCCCACCCCGGAATATTACGGCATCGGAGAAGTGCTCAAAATAATCGACCGCTGGTGCGTGGTGGATTTTCGCGGCACAGGTGAATTAGAGATCCACAAAGACGCCTTTGAAGCCAAATACCTCATTCCCATCCATAAAATGAATCTGCAGCATCTGGTATTGGAGCGGTAGAAATAAGATATCGAGAGAGAGTATTTTTATCTGTGTTGTTTTGATTACATTTATTCAATCATATATTTTTTTCAGAACGCATCTGAATATTGAAGTAGAATTAACCGCAGCGTTATGAGCGATCCAACAGTTTTAAAAAAAATCGAAGAACTTCCTCCGGAAGCCAGAAAAGAAGCACAGGATTTTGTTGATTTTCTATATGAAATACATGTAGATAAAAAAGCAGAAAACAGATCCTTGACGAAAACTCTGTTAGAGAGTCCTTTTTTTGGTATGTGGAAGGATAGGGAAGAAATGAAAGATAGCTCAAGATGGGTCAGAGAAGTTCGAAAGTCTCAATGGCCAGATTAATCTGTTATGTTAAATCAATTAAAAAGTATATTCAACTAAAGTTGGTCAATGCTTAGTTGTAAACTAAATTGTTCTTAATTACGTTATTTGCATAGAATAGATTGTATAATCAGTTATTTGAATTATGGATAGTACAATTAAAAGAAAAAAATTTAAGTGCTTAAACACTAAGAGCACGGAAGAGGTTTCAAAAGATCAGCTCGTTGATAGTCTAATTGGAATGCTTTCCAATGATACATTTGTACCTAAAAAACGTTCTTACTCAGAGGAGTTAGAATTATTAGCTAAAACTCTTGATTTTGTCTCTGAGGCTGTAAAAGATGGTACAATTACAGAATCACAAGCAAATAATTTGCTTAAATATTTAATTTCAGGGATTGTTTCAAAGAGAGTATCAAATATATATTGATAATATTTTCTCAAACAGAAATGAAGCTGGATTTTTCTTTGCAAATAGAAAATAATTTGAAACTAAAGATTGGTGATGGCAGAAGAAGAAAAGAAATCCGATGAATCGGAAGAAATGAGTTCAGAGGAAGCTCAAGAAGTTGGGGAGACGTTAGATAAGTTATCTAAAAAGGAACCAACGTTAGTTTCTCAATTTATGGGTTTAGCTAAAATGGGCTCTATGCCAAATCCCTTACACGATAAACTCAATGAAAAACATCTTGAGAAAATCGTGGGCTTGGCTGTAGATCATGATGAGAGACAGTACTAATTACATAAGCAAGAACAAGATAATGAATACAATGACAAGCAATCTGATAAGAAATACTATTTTGCTTATTTTATTGTAGCAGTAATTGTGTTCCTAATAATCTTAATCTATTTGAAAGATACACCTGAAATATTAGTGCCAACTTTAACAGGATTGGGTGGATTAGTTAGTGGATTTTTAGCAGGGTTGGGGTTCAGGAAAAAAGAATAAGCATAACACAGCTTGAATTAATAGTGGGATGTGCGAATAAGAATGAATTTCAGGCTTTACAAAAATTTTTAGTTGAGTTTGAAATAGTTCAATTGAATAACAGGATTTCACTAAAAGCAGTGGAATTATTTGAGGATTTTCGGCTGAGTCACGGAGTAATGATTCCTGATATGTTAATTGCAGCCACAGCAATTACATTGAAAATTCCTTTGCTTTCAAAAAATAAGAAGGACTTCAGATTCATTGACCAATTGAATTTGAGAGAATATAAGGTTTGACTCTTCGCCTCCTGAAACAAAAGGAATATTAATACAGAAACCCAAAAACCCAGGCCGGAATTCTGTTGCCAAATCCATGCTCGATGTTATCGATAGCGAAGTAAGCCTTTCCGGTTTTTAAACCTTTAAGTTGCTTCGAACTTTTATTTGGTCCGCCTACTTTGAGATAAATTTTATCGTCAATTAAAAAGTCACCTTTTTCAGGGAGAGATACTTCATGCCCCGCGTTTTTCAATTGATTTAAAATAAAGGTTTCCCGGAGTGTTCCTATTTGAGCTTGAGGGGAAAGAGCGAGGGTTAGGTTCGTGTTTTCAAAGTAAATCTTGTCGGGTTTTTGTAGTGTCGAAACTCCACGTCCTGGTTTATGGATGAGGTTTAACAGATACGCATCCGACAGATGTTTCAGGTAATTTGTGACGGTATTCCGGCCGATTGATAGTTTTGAAGCAATACTTGAAATATTGGGAGTAAATGGAGCAGATTCGGCAATTACGCCAAGGAGTTTTTTTATTTTTTGGACGTTTGAAGGGCTGTAATCCTGAACATAAGCCAGGTCATTTTCTAAAACCGCATTGATGAGACCATTTATTTGTTGATTAAATGTGTGCTCTTTCAATCCTTTTGCAAACGGAAAATAGCCGGATTTCAAATATTTCCGGAAAGCTGGAATAGGTTTTATCTGTTCAGCTATATACGCCGTAATTTCAGAATGATTTTGTATAAGTTCATCGAGTGAATATGTTCTGATTTCAAGATTGTGATACCACATCAGGTATTCCCTGAAAGACAGTCCCGGAAGAATGTGTAAAACCCCTCTTCTGCTCAGATCAGTATCTGACTGCGTCAAATCAAAAGCTGAAGATGCGGAATAAAGAATTTGAAGATCTTTATGTTCATCAAACGCGACCTTTATCTCTCTTCCCCAATTCTCGTATTTGTGAACTTCGTCAATCACAATAATTTTCCCACCAAACTTTACCCATTCAGAGATAGTTGAATAAAGAGTGTTTTCGTAAAACCAGGGATGATCAGCTGTTACGTACAGAGCTTCTTTTGAATTGCGAATTTTGAACTTGATATGCTGTAAAAGCATCGTGGTCTTTCCCACGCCACGGAGCCCTTTAATCCCCATCAAACGACTTTTCCAGTCGAACTGTTCATACCCGGATCGAACAAAATTATGAGTAATCCCTTTAAGTATGTTTTGGTGATAAGAAAAAATTTCGTCCATAACTGAGTCACAGTATTACTGTTTTGAATGTAAAGCAATAATACTATAAAATGACTTGAACCCAAAGCAAAAATACTTACAAAATGCTTTAGTCTCAAAGCAATTTGTTAGTATGCTCAAAACTTGAGGTATTATATAATCAGTCTTCTTGTACTGTTTTCATCTTATCCCATCCCCAAATTCCCAACCCCGCAAAAAGTCCCGGATAAAATGGCTCAATTCCCCAAAAGGCAAAGGAATAGGATTCGGGATCTGACCAGTATCCCAGGCCAATCCAAATGCAGCAGGTGAGGAATGTGGCGGGAATGTAGTGTAGAACAGCTCGCTGACTCATCGCAAAAGGTGAGAGATAAACGCCTAAAATGGGAATCAACAGTGCGGGAATGACGCTGCTCCCGATTACGTACCACAGTTGAACCACGCTTGGAAAAAGATAAACCAAACCAACAGCAAGAACCACCGAAGCGCCGATTCCATACTGCGTGAGACGAATGCCTGAAATGTGGGGGAATATCGGTTTGAGCAGGTCACGGCCGAGAGTCTGTCCCGCCAAAAAAAGAAAACTATCGAGGGTGGACATAATGGTTGCCAACAGTGCCACCATGAATAAGCCATTCCACCCGGGCCCGAGTAAATGATCAGATAACGCCGGATAGGAAAGCATCGGGTCGGTAAGATCGGGCAGTGCAACTGAGGCATAGAGCGCGGTAAAAAGACTCATGAAATCAAATAATCCCCAGAACAAAATAGAGTATAAAATCCCGTTTCTGGCTGTTTTTGTGTCTTTAGCCGCTGCCGCGCGTTGATGAAAACCGGGATCGACGAACGTCCATAATGCGATAAAAAACCAGACGAGTGCGTACTGCCAATGCTGACCGCCCAAAGGATCAAGCTGAATATCTGAAAGTTTGGAAAGCAGTGAAACCGGCGATCCGAGATGATAGATCGCGGATCCCAATAAAATCCCAAAACCGGCGTACATCAGCACAATTTGAATAATATCTGTGCGCACAACAGCTCCGAATCCGCCAAACCCTACATACAAAGCCGAAAATACGGCAACGAGCACAGCCCAAAGCAACATCTGATCAACAGCACCAAACATATACGAGAGTAATGCGGCAACCATTAAAATGTAGGGAGCGGGATTTACCAGTAGAAAAACTCCGGCGCTGGTCATCTGACCG
>Ga0306910_1000451_pt1 | contig 20068 bp, 20 predicted proteins | sample AntRauMFilla2698_FD_190438 | JGI IMG/M metagenome (GOLD analysis project Ga0306910, IMG submission 190438) | Saline lake microbial communities from Rauer Islands, Antarctica - Metagenome Filla 2 #698 (v2) (version 2) | ecosystem: Environmental > Aquatic > Non-marine Saline and Alkaline > Saline ... | reverse complement strand
CGGCCGCCACGGGGCGCGCCGGCGTTTTCATATCCGGCGATCCGCAATCCGGCGGCGCCGAACGAGACGTACGATCGAGAGACGAATGTTCGACATCCAAACCGAAACGATTGAATGGGCCGGCCGCACGCTGACCCTCGAAACCGGCCGCATGGCGCGCCAGGCTGACGGTGCGGTTCTCGCCACCTATGGCGAAACCACCGTCCTCGCGACCGCGGTCGCCCAGAAAGAAGTCAAGCCGGGAATGGACTTCTTCCCGCTGACGGTGAACTACCAGGAGAAGTATTTCGCTGCGGGCAAGATCCCCGGCGGCTTCTTCAAGCGCGAAGGCCGCCCGACCGATAAAGAGACGCTCACCTCGCGCCTCATCGACCGGCCAATCCGCCCGCTCTTCCCCAAGGGCTTCAAAAACGACACCCAGGTCATGCTCACCGTGCTGAGCCACGATCTGGAAAACGATCCCGACATTGTCGGCATGATCGGCGCGTCCGCCGCACTGGTCCTGTCCGGTCTGCCCTTCCTGGGCCCGATCGGCGCTGCGCGCGTGGGCTACAAGGACGGCGAATACACGATCAACCCCACTGTGCACGAGCTAACCGACAGCGAGCTTGACCTGGTTGTCGCGGGCACCGGTGATGCCGTGATGATGGTGGAATCGGAAGCCTCCGAGCTCTCCGAAGAGATCATGCTCGGCGCAGTGATGGCCGGCCACAAGGCGTTCCAGCCGGTGATCGACATGATCATCCGCCTGGCCGAAAAAGCCGCCAAGGAGCCTTGGGATTTCGCGCCGGAAGACAATTCCGAGCTGGAAGCCAAGGTCCGCAAGCTGGTGGGCGATGACATCGCCAAGGCCTACACGATCCGCCAGAAGAGCGAGCGCCAGACGGCGGTGAACGCGGCCAAGGAGAAGGCGGTTACCGCCTTCGCCCGGACCGACGAGAACCCGGATGGCTATCCCACCAGCGTTCTGAAGGATGTGCTCAAGGGTGTTGAAGCCAGCGTCGTTCGCGGTGGCATCATCAAGACCGGTGAGCGCATTGACGGCCGCAAGCTCGATCAGGTCCGCCCGATCGTGTCGGAAGCCGGCATCCTGCCGCGCACCCACGGTTCGGCCCTGTTCACCCGGGGTGAAACCCAGGCGCTTTGCGTGGCCACGCTGGGCACCGGTGAAGACGAGCAGTTCATTGACGCGCTGACCGGCACGTACAAAGAGCGCTTCATGCTTCACTATAACTTCCCGCCTTACTCGGTGGGCGAGACCAGCTTCCGCCTGGCCCCCGGCCGGCGTGAAATCGGTCACGGCAAGCTGGCCTGGCGCGCGCTTCATGCGGTCATGCCGACCGCCGAGCAATTCCCCTACACCATCCGTCTGGTCTCCGAGATCACCGAATCCAACGGCTCGTCCTCCATGGCGACCGTGTGTGGTGGTTCACTTGCGATGATGGACGCCGGCGTGCCAATCACGCGTCCGGTTTCCGGCATTGCCATGGGCCTGATCAAGGATCCTGAAGGCATTGCGGTCCTGTCCGATATCCTTGGCGACGAGGATCACCTGGGCGATATGGACTTCAAGGTTGCCGGCACCGCCAATGGCGTGACCAGCCTGCAGATGGATATCAAGATCGCCGGCATCACCCAGGACATCATGAAAACCGCCCTCGACCAAGCCAAGGGCGGGCGTCTTCATATCCTTGAGGAGATGAACAAGGCGCTCGACACGTCGCGGTCCGGCCTGGCCGAACATGCGCCGAAGATCGAGACCATGCAGATCCCCACCGACAAGATCCGTGACGTGATCGGTGCCGGCGGCAAGATCATCCGCCAGATCGTGGAAGAGACCGGCTGCAAGGTCGACGTCAACGACGAGGGGCTGATCAAGCTGGCCGCCGTGGACGAGAACTCGATCCGCAAGGCCTATGACTGGATCCACTCCCTCACCGCCGAGCCTGAAGAGGGCAAGGTCTATAAGGGCAAGGTCGTGAAAGTCGTGGACTTCGGCGCCTTCGTGAACTTCTTCGGTGCCAAGGACGGCCTCGTCCACGTGTCGCAGATGCGAAACGAGCGCGTCGGTCATCCCAAGGACGTCGTGTCCGACGGTCAGGAAGTCTGGGTGAAACTCCTGGGCTTTGACGATCGCGGCAAGGTGCGCCTGTCCATGAAGATCGTCGACCAGGAAACTGGCGAAGAGATCGCCGAAGAGGCGGGCGAAGACTAAGCGCTTCACCCCTCGCCTTCATCGGTGAAAATAAGAACCCCCGCCGGAGCGATCCGGCGGGGGTTTTTGTTTGGCGCAAGGATTTCCGCCTCGCCGCCGAAGGACCGATTTATCTTGATCCCCCCGCCGGGCTCGCCCACGCTTGCGGCCAACGGGGACAGGGGACATTCATGATCAAGGACATCTTGCGCGGCGGCGTGTGCGCCGCCATCGCCGCCGTCACGCTGTCGGCGTGCAGCGCACCGGACACCGAGGAAGACGCGCGCACGCTGCATCGCGGCAATGGGCAGGAGCCCCTGACCCTGGATCCGCACATTATGGGCGGAACCTGGGAGTACACCATCGCCAGGGACTTGTTCGCGGGGCTTTACAAGCGCGACGCCGATGGTCTGCCGGTCCCTGATCTGGCGCAGACGGTCACGGTGTCGCAAGACGGCCTGACCTGGCGTTTCACCCTGCGCGAGACGCGCTGGTCGGACGGGGCTCCGGTCACCGCACACGATTTCGCGGCGGGCCTTCAACGCATGTTCGATCCGGCCACGCGCAGCGAAGTGGCGGGCATGATGACGGTGATCGAAAACGGCGCCGCGGTCCTTTCCGGAGACGCAGCGCCGGACACGCTGGGCGTTACGGCGATCGATGACCTGACTCTGCAGGTCCGGTTGAATTTCCCCGCCGCCTTCCTGCCCGAACTGCTGGCTCCGCCCGCCGTTCCGCTGCCGCGCCATATGTTTGAGGTCCATGGCGAGGACTGGGTGCGGCCCGGCGTCATGGTCAGCAACGGTGCCTATGTGCTCAGCGAATGGCGCTCCAGCAACTATATCCGCCTGGACGCGAACCCACAGTACGAAGGCGCGGAGGCGCTATGCTTCGACACGGTGTTCTACTACCCCACGACCGACGCCCAGGCCGCGATCCGCCGGGTCCGCGCCGGGGAGCTGGACCTGAACTCCGAGCTGCCCATTCAGAACGTGGCGGCCCTGCAGGCTCAATTTCCCGAGTTTGTGCACCGGGCGCCGGGGCTCCAGACCACAGAGGTCATGTTCAACACAGTGCGTGCGCCGTTTGACGATGTGCGCGTGCGCCAGGGCCTGTCCCTGGCCATCGACCGGCGCTTCCTGGCCGAAGAGGTGGCCGGCGGCGCCATCACGCCCCACTGGCGCGCCGTGGCGCCCGCCATGCCCGGCCTGGCGCCGGGGCTGCGCCAGGCCTATGCCGATGAACCCATGGAGGCGCGCCGGGAGCAGGCCGCCGCCTTGCTTCAGGCCGCCGGGTTCGGACCGGGCAATCCCTTGCGCTTCACCTACAACCACACGCCGGGCAATGCCGTGTTCGCGCCGGTTCTGCAGCAGGACTGGGCCATGATCGCGCCCTGGGTCAGCGCAGAAATCATTCAGCAGGACAGCGCCGTCCACTACGCCCAGCTGCGCGCCGGGGATTTCGACACCGGCTTTAGCGGCTGGGTCCCGGCGGCGGACCCCTATTTTGCGCTCTTCATGTGGGAGAGCCAGACCGGGGACATGAATTACAGCCGCTGGACCGATCCCGCCTTCGACGCGGCGATGGAGGCGGCCAAATTCGCCCTGGACCCGCAGGAGCGTCAGGCCCGCTATGGCGACGCCGAGCGTATGCTCATGGAGGAAACACCGCACGCCTTCCTGTATGTCGGCGCGTCCTATGCCTTTGTCAGACCGGAGATCACCGGCTGGACCCAAAACGCCCTGGGAGCAAACCCGAGCCGCACGCTGTGCCGGGCGGCGACGAGCGGGCAGTGACGCGAGGGCTGATCGCTTTTGGTTTCTAACCCGCCCGCTGGCGCCGCGGCCTGGACGAGCTGCTCGCATGGACACGGGCGACACCCCGACAGCCTGCGCCGGCCCCGGACACGAAAAACCCCGCCGCAGGGTGCGGCGGGGCTCTCGCAAACAAAAAAGCGATAGAGCCTAGAACGCCGCCTGGACGCCCAGGGCGAGGACATTGCTGTTGGCGTCGAATTCCGACCAGCTGGCGCCGCCCGGCAGATTGCCGCCGGACAGGAAGTTCAGCGGCACCCAGCCTTGAGTGTGGATGAACTCGCCGAACAGATTGACTGACGGGGTCACAAAGTAAGATCCGCCCAGCACCCACTGGTTCTGGCGTTCCCACGGCGTGCCTTCCTCGCCGGCGACAAAGCGGCTGAACTCAAAGCTCAGCGCCAGATCGTCGGGGTTGCGGTGGCTCAACCAGTAGCGCGCACCCAGCGTCCAGGCGAGCGGCTCGACAGCCTGGAAAGCCGCAAACTGCGGCACCGGCGACGCCGAGCCCGGCCAAACCTGCGTCGCTTCGGCGTACTCGCCAATAAACTCAAACGCGCCGAAGCGGCCCTGGGTGTAGACCGCAAAGGCCGGGGCATTGTCGTCGCACGGAGTGAAGTGGAAGACCGGATAGGGCTGGCAATAGGACGTGGCGTGAGTGTAGCTGGCACCTACAAGCACCGAGCCACCGGCCAGCTGGGCAGTATAGTTGGCGTCGACCGCGAAATTGTTCACGCGCGAGGGAACAGCGGTGCCTTCAACCGGCGAGTTATGGGAGCGGAACTGGGCACCACCCTGGATCGCCATGGCGCGCAGGTGGATGCCGTTATTGTAGTATCCAACCGAGCCGCCATAGGCGAGGCCGGCGAAGGCATGCCAGCTGGTAGAGTTGGTGAACGGGCTGACGGTATCTTGCAGGCCGAACGGCGTGTCCATCTTGCCCAGCGCCACATAGATCGGGCGCTCATCCAGATTGCCCCACATGACGAAGGCCTTGCGCAGCTGGATCTGGTTGCGGTTCAGATCGGTGATCGTGCCGGCACCAAAGCTCTGCTCGGGATTGTAGAGCATTTCCGCATAGACGGTGAAATCGTCGCTGACACGCCCGGTGGTGGCCAGCTGAGCTGAATGGATGACCATCTCCGACACCGTCTCGCCGATCTGGTTGCTCGAGGTCGGGTGCCGCATCAGCCACCCGAATTTGGTGTTGGAGTTGCTCTCCTGATAATCAGCCAGCGCCGTGACGCCGCCGCTCAGGGTCACACGGCGATCCAGCTGGCCGGCCTGCATGGCCTGCAGGATGGTCAGCTGGCGCGTGTTGACGCCTTCGGCATGGTCAAGCATGGCGTAGCCGTATTCCGGGCTCACCCCCACCAGGTTCTGGTGATAGTCGTCGCTGCGGTGCTCGGCCATGTCGCCGTGACCGGTGTCGCGAGTATCATGCTCGATCTCCACGACCACATCTCGCCCGCCTGAGGGCATGGGTGCATGGTCCATGGGCGCGCGCGGCGCGGCCGCCGTTTGCGATCCCGGCATCAGGCCCTGAGCCTCCAGTACGTCAAGAAGCAGGCGGTTGGTTTCTTCAAGCTGCTCAAGGCGCGCTTCAAGTTCTTCGATGCGGGCTTCATCAGGATTAGCCAAAGCCGGTGCAGCGGCGCAGAGCGCGAGTAAGCTCGCGCCCGTGATCAGTGTAAATTTCATGGAGTCCCCCAAATAAACACGGCAGAATTAAACCCTGCCCAATGTTAGGGGCATTCGACTGATTTATTCGATTTTACAAATTAATTCAGGGCGGGCAGGAGTATTGCAGCCCAAGGGTGTGGTCCCACTCGCCGGTAACGCCGTGATACGCCTTTCCCTTCGCAATGGCGCTCACGCCGTCTTCAGGCGATCGCGGAAGCGCCGGCTGACCGGAACACGAAGCCCGCCAGCGAGCACTGCCTCGGCGTCGCCGTCGCCGCCCGGAATGATCTCTCGCAACGCGTTGCGGACCAGAAGATGGGAGCGATGGACGCGCACCGGGTCGATTCCCGCTTCGCTCAGCAGCGCCTCCAGCTCGGTAAGCGTGATCCGCGCCAGGTGCACGCCGGCACCGGTGCGCACCTCGGCGTAATTTCCCGCAGCGCTTGCTGCAAGAATGTCGCCCGCAGGCAGCCGTAACTCTCGCCCGCCGCAGCGCAGGGTGACTACATGGTCATTGCGCGCGTCCGCTTTCGCCGCCCGTGCCTGCTGCAGCGCCTCTTCGTGCGCCCTGAACATCGCAAGCACGGCAAGCACAAGCCCGTAGGACAGCACGTCCTTGCGGTACTCATAAATGAATTCCACCCAGAGCCCGCCATCAAGCCCGTAGCCCTTGTCAAACAGCAGCGGCCACAGCCCCAGGCGCATAAGATTCATGGCCACCACATGGACGGCGGAGAAGGCGAGAGCGCCAAGCAGGTGTGCCACAAGCGCCGTTTTCCAGTGCTCCAGGGAGACCGGGGCGCGCCGCTCCAGCCACGCCACCGGAACAAACAGCGCCAGGATGACGACATTGCTAGTGCCCTCCAGCGTCAGGGCGCGAATCCAGCCGCCGACCTCGCCGGCGCGCCGCCATTCCTCCGCCAGCGACAGGCCATTAACCAGCCAGAAGCCAAGCGACGCCAAGGCATAGACGGCGAAGGCCTTGCGCAGGACGCGGTGTTCAAGCTCCGGGGTCGACATGGGCGTAATCATGGCCCGCATCGCCCACCTCGACTAGGCCCCGCCGGCCACCGCTGGTCCCGGCCAGGCCCGCTTTCGTCCCCAGGGCGCACGCGCCCAGCCTTGATCCCGCCGCAGCCCATCCCGCCGGCCCGGTCTTCGCCACACCCGTCTGGCCGGCGCCGGGCGACCAGCGTCCCTTCAAGGTCTCGATGACAGGAGACCCGCCATGACGCCCATCCAGCCCGCCGCACGCCGATACGATCTCGACTGGCTTCGCATCATCGCGTTCGGGCTTCTGGTTTTTTACCATGTGGGCATGTTTTACGTGCCCTGGGACTGGCATGTGAAAAGCGTCCATGCCGGGTCCGGTGCCGAGCCCCTCATGCGCCTTTCCAGCCCGTGGCGGCTCTCTCTGCTCTTTTTCATCTCCGGGGTCGCCTTCGCCTATCTGTACGACAAGGCGGGCAGTGCCTGGCGCTTCGCGTCTGAACGGGCATGGCGGCTGTTTCCGGTGATCGTGTTCGGCATGCTCGTGGTGGTCATGCCCCAGACCTATTTCCAGCTCCGCGAAATGGGCGAAATCGAGCCGGGCATCCTGGCCTTCTGGCCGCGCTATATCTTTGGCTGGGAGATCGCCGGTATCGAAGTGCCAACCTGGAACCATCTCTGGTACGTGGCGTATCTGTTTGTCTACGCGCTGATCCTGGCGCCGGCCATGGGCCTTCTCAACGCTTTCGGGCGCGGGCCCGGCACGCTGCTTGGGCGGCTGTGGGAGACACGGCTCGGGCCGGTCGCGCTAATTGTGCTGCCGTTTGTGCCCATGATGGCCTACCGGATCTTTCTGGTCCCCCACTTTGAGATCAAGCAGAATCTAACCGATGACTGGGCCAATCACGCCATCTGTTTCACCTATCTGATCTATGGCGTGTTTGCTGCGCGCTCTGTGCGGTTCTGGACGGTGGTGGACCGCGCCCTGCCGCTGGCGCTGGCGGCGACGCTGGTCCTGGCCGCCGTGCTGACGCCGGTGTGGATTTTCTGGGACGCGCTTCTCGACCGGCCGCTGGAGCTCTGGGCCGCGCGCACGGGCCGGGTGCTCTACGCCTGGACCATGATCCTCACGCTTCTGGGCCTCGCCCGGCGCTATTTGTCAGGCGACGGCCCGGTGCGGCGCTATCTCACCGAGGCGATCTTCCCGGTCTATATTCTGCACCAGACAATTACGGTGTCCGCGGGCTATGCCCTCACGCGCCTTGGCTTCGGGGTCTGGCAGGAATTTGTCCTGCTCACAGCCATCACGGTCGCCGGAGCCTTCGCCGGCTTCGAGATCGCTCGCCGCATCCCCGTCTTGCGACAGCTCATGGGCTTGAAATCAAAGCCGAAGGGGGCGCGCTTGTCCCCAGCCTGAGGCGGCGACCTTAGAATGGTCTCCCGCTGACGGAGACCGGTGATGAAATACGGATACAAGAAACCGAAACGCCAAGACGCCCGGCCACATGACGATATGCTGCGTGAGTGTTCGCGTGAGCTTCAGAAATACTTCAATCTGGAAGACGGCATCCGGGGAGACAGGCGTGAAATCGAGCGGCTGGAAGCCCAGATCCGCCAGATCGACCGCCAGATCGCCGACATTCGGGCGCAGGACAACAGGCCGGAGATCGTCAAGCCTGGCTTCAGTTTATCGAGGGACCGACGGCCCCGCTTAGTCGTCAATCCATCGACATGGGCCGCAGAGCAAGGAGCCGAACTTATTGCATCAATGGCGGCCCAGTCAGATGCGAGCGACCAGATCGAGCGGCTGCAACGCGAAAGACAGAGCCTCCGGTACGATCGCGACCGCGTGGCAAGGCTGAAATTAGATAGCGAATCTGCGAAGGCCAAGGTCCTGGCGTCAATGCGCACGCTTGGCTGCCCTGCGGCAGGAACAACCAATTACTGATCGCTTCAATAGGCCCACCGACGGCACTGGTAGCCGTCCTGCGGAGGGTGGGTTCGAGAAAGCAGCTCGCGCGCCGCCGGGTCGAACATGCGACATGAAGTCCCTGGTGCAAACGCAACCGGCTCCAGCTCTGGGACGCGGTTATGAAGATTGGCCAGATCGATCGACAGCTCTTCCCGGCTTCGGCTGCGAACCAATTCATCCAGCCCTTCGGGCTCCACGCCCTCAATGCGGTAGATTCGGTAGCGCAGATTGAACGAATCCGGCTCCAGATCCCGGATCGACAGGAAGCATCGCATGGCGTCAGGGTCGCCGGCCTCCATGCGGTCGCTGATCTCGCCTCGCTCCATCCCCCTGGTGCACCACATGCCCTCGGGCGCATGGGCCGCGGTGCGCTGGTCGGGCGGCGTCGGTTCAAAGCCGCCATCGGACGGCCCGCACGCTGCGAGCGCGAAAGCGCTCAGAGCCAGAAGCACGGATTTGAACCTTTGCACGCGGGACATGAACTCGCCAATGGTGATCGCCTGTGAGGAGTTTCAATCAACCGGCGGGTTGAGGCAAGCTGGAGCGGCTACTCTTCGATGTCGGGAACGGCCACGGCGTGGAAGCCGGCATCCACGTGGAGCACTTCGCCGGTGCACGATTTGCCCAGATCAGACAAAAGGTAGAGCGCCGCCCCGGCGACGCCTTCCATCGTGGTGTCCTCTTTGAGCATGGACCACTCCTTGCCGGTCTTCATCAAGGTGCGCCCGCCAGAGATGCCCGCCATGGCCAGCGTGCGCATGGGGCCGGCGGAAATCGCGTTCACGCGGATGCCCAGCGGGCCCAGATCGCGGGCGATATAGCGCGTGCAGGCCTCCAGCGCGGCCTTGGCGACGCCCATGACATTGTAATTGGGGACCACGCGCTCTGATCCCAGATAGGTCATGGAGATCATCGTTCCGCCGCCGTCTTCCTTGGAGGGCATCAGATCGCTGGCGCGGCGCGCCGCATCCACGAAGCTGAACGCCGAGATATCCATGGCGCGCTTGAAGCCTTCACGCGTCGTGTTGTGGGTAAAGCTGCCCTGTAGCTCGTCCTTGCCGGCAAACGCGATGGCGTGGACCAGGAAGTCCAGCCCGCCCCATTTGTCTTTCAGGGTCGCAAAGCACGCATCCATGCTGGCGTCATCGCCCACATCGGCGGTAACCATGAACGGTTCGTCGCCCAGGCTCTCCACCAGCGGACGCACGCGCTTTTCAAGCGCTTCATCCTGATAGGAGAAGGCCAGCTCGGCGCCCTGGGCATGAAGCTGCTGGGCGATACCCCAGGCGATGGAGTTCTTGTTCGCCACGCCCATGACAAGCCCGCGCTTGCCCTTCATCAGATCGCCTTTGGGGAACTCGGATTCGGCCACGGAGCGCCTCCCTTTTCGTCGTAATTGCGCCGCACTGCGCGGCCATATCGTTGGCTCCGCAATAACCCAGCCTGACGCGTGCGTCGAGCGCTCTGAAAACCTGACCTTCAATGCGGCGCTTGGTCACTATTGCGAAGCGTGCGTGCGTGCCAAACTCCTATTCACTTTTGGAGAAGATGCGCCGGGCCATACTCGGTGCGTATCATGAGACGCTGAGAGGCCCCTATGAAAGCAGCCCCGCTCCCGCGGTCTGTCGCGATTTCGAAGAGCTGGAAGACGCTTGACTGGTCCAGCGTCTTCGCCGCCATCCTCTATCCTGCCCTGGGCGTGTTCGGCCTTCTGGCCGCGTTCACCCTGGGCCTCTCTCTGGAAAGTCTTGCCCTGGCCTGGTGGTACGCGCCGCTGGCGCTGGTCGTGGGCGCGGTCACCCTGGTGATCTGCAATATGGGTATCGGCGTCCTGCACCGGGTCTGGCAGCACAAGGCCGGTGAGCTGCACTGGCCGGCCCAGATGATCACTGCGTTCAACTGCGTCATCGCCATGCAGGGTACCATGAAGGACTGGGTGAATTATCACTCCCAGCACCATCGCCTGGCCGACCGGCCCGGCGATCCGCACAACCCCCATGAAGGCAAGCTCTGGGCCTGGGTGGGCTGGCTTTTATGGCGCGACGCGAACGACATGCAGCGCCCGATGGCCCTTTGGCTGCGCGACAACCCGTCGGTTCGCATCATGGACAAGCACTACTCGCTGTTCACGCTTCTGGTGCATCTGGTCGCGCCGGCACTGATCTATCTGGCTGTCTGGGCGCTGGGTGGATCGCTTCTGCTCACCTTCATCCTGCACGCCAGCGCCGTTACCGCGCGCGGCATACAGTTTCACGCCACGATCCTCGGCGTGAACGTGTTCGGCCATCTGAATACCCCGGCATGGGCAGACTGGCTGCTGGCCGTGCTTACGGGCGGCGAAGCGTTCCACGATCACCACCATGAGGACCCGGCAAGTGCGCTTCACTTGCCTCGCCGCGGGGTTGTGAACCGGCTGGTGGATTATAACGGCACCGCGCTTCTGGTGTTCGAAAAGCTGCGCTGGGCACGCAATCTGAAGATCGCGCCGCAGTTTGCAGCCCAGCCTGGCATTGCGGCCCCGGCGGAGTAAGGCTTTTAAACCGCGCGTTCACCAAAGCGGTTAAACAGGCGTTAGCCCCGGGCGCGGCAGATTTAAAACAGCCGCGCCGAAACAGCCGCGCCCCGGGACCCGCTCATGACACGTCGCACCCTGTCTATCCTGTTTGTCTGCACGGGAAATATCTGCCGCTCTCCGCTGGCCGAGGCAGTGGCGCGAAAGCTTGCGGCCGATCGCGGTAAGGCGCTTGAGTTCGACAGTGCCGGCACCGGCGATTGGCATGCCGGCCAGACCGTCGACCCGCGCGCGATCGCGGCGGGCGAGGCCCGCGGCTATGATCTGTCTGGGATCGTCGCACGCGCCGTTGAGGACGATGATTTCACGCGGTTTCAGTATCTGATCGCGCTTGATCAGAGCCATCACAAATGGCTGCTGGCGCGCCGGTCTGCCCTGCGACTGCCGGAAAAGCCCTTGTCGCGCCTCATGGACTGGTCGGTAGGCCGCGCAGGCCAGGACGTGCCCGACCCCTATTACGGCGAGGCCGCCGATTTCGAGCAGACGCTGGATCTCATCGAAAAGGGCTGCGAGGGGCTGGTGGCCCGCATCTGACTGGTCGGTTCAAGCCCAGCGCCACCTAGTCCGGCGTGCCCAGAACCAGCGTGCCGTTGGTGCCGCCAAAGCCGAAGCTGTTGGACAGGATCGTATTCAGCTCCGCATCGCGGGTCTGCGTCACCACCGGTAGTTCACCAACCTCTGGATCCATCTCGTCAACATTCAGCGATGGCGCGATAAAGCCACCACGCATCATCAACAGCGAGTAGATCGCCTCCTGAACGCCAGCGGCGCCCAGCGAGTGGCCGGTCATGGACTTGGTGGCCGACAGAGGCGGCACCTTGCCGTCACCAAACACGTCGCGCATGGCCTGCGCCTCGCGGATATCGCCCACGGGCGTGGACGTGGCGTGCGGGTTCACATAATCGATGCGGCGGCCCTTCAGGGGCTCCAGCGCCTGCTGCATGCAGCGCGCGGCACCTTCACCATTGGGCGCAACCATGTCATGGCCGTCGCTGGTGGCGCCGTAGCCAAGTACCTCGGCCCAGATCGTCGCGCCGCGCGCCTTGGCCCGCTCATAGTCTTCAAGCACGACAATGCCGGCACCGCCCGCGATGACGAAACCGTCACGGTCCTTGTCGAAGGCACGCGAGGCTTTCTGCGGGGTGTCGTTAAAATTGGAGCTCATGGCGCCCATGGCGTCGAACAGGTTCGACAGCGCCCAGTGCAGCTCTTCGCCGCCGCCGGCGAACATCACGTCCTGCTTGCCCCAGGCGATCTGTTCGGCGGCTGCGCCGATGCAATGCACCGAGGTCGCGCAAGCCGAGCTGATGGAATAGTTCACGCCCTTGATCTTGAACGGGGTGGCCAGCGTTGCCGAGCCGGTGGACGCCATGGCCTTGGGTACAGCGAACGGCCCGATGCGCTTGGGCCCTTTTTCGCGCGTGATATCGGCGGCCTTCACGATCGCCTCGACGCTGGGACCGCCAGTGCCGACAATCAGGCCGGTGCGCGGGTTGGAGATGTCGCTCTCCTCAAGCCCGGCGTCGGCGATGGCCTGCTGCATGGACATGTACGCCCAGCCCGCGCCTTCGCCCATGAAGCGGTAGGCGCGCTTGTCCACGTGCTCGGCCGGATCGGCCTTGGGGCGTGCATGGACCTGGCATCTAAAACCAAGCTCGGCATATTCCGGCGCGGCCGTCACACCGCTGCGGCCGGCCCTCAGGCTCGCGGCCACCTCGTCGGCGTTATCGCCGATGGCCGAGACAATCCCGATTCCGGTTACGACAACCCGTCTCATTCAGGCCTCGCTTTTCTTCAAGTCTTCAGGCTGAAACAAACCGACCCGCATGTCCTTGGCGGTGTAGATGCGCTGACCGTCCGCCTCAACATGGCCGTCGGCAATACCCAGCACCAGCTTGCGCCGGATCACCCGCTTGATGTCGATGATATAGCGCACGTTTTTCACGGTGGGCGGAATCTGGCCAGTGAACTTCACCTCGCCCACGCCCAGGGCGCGGCCCTTGCCCGCCGATCCGGTCCAGCCGAGATAAAACCCGACCAGCTGCCACATGGCGTCCAGTCCCAGGCAGCCCGGCATCACCGGGTCGCCCTCAAAGTGGCAGGCGAAGAACCACAGATCCGGCTTCACATCGAGCTCGGCCACCATGCAGCCCTTGGCGTACTCGCCGCCCTCATCGTCGATGCGCGTGATGCGGTCAAACATGAGCATGGGCGGCAACGGAAGCTGGGCATTGCCCGGCCCGAAAAGCTCGCCTTTGCCGCAGGCGATCAGGGCGTCGTAATCATAACTGTTTTGTCGATCGGTCATGGAGTTCGTCGAACCGGTCCGGCATCGCCGGCGATTCGGCCTTTTCGCACAATAAAATCGATAACGACGCCAAAGCGGCGCAGTTTCCTCGAGAGCAGAATCGCAAGCCGCTAATTGGCGGCCATGGACCCGGTGATATCAGGATTTGAGCGGTAGCACGGGGCAAGCGCCCCCTCAAGCGCGCCGTCTGCTCCGGTGTCGCCAGGCATGAGACCCCAGAACGCGTGCGCTTGCGCCCAGCCGCGCCGGCCGCCCGCCTCCATCCGGCACCAGCCCGGCCTGCACCGCTCCAGCCACAGCCGGGCGTCTGGTTCGATACGCGCGATCAGGCTGGATTCCGCGTCCGGCCTCGCAAGCAGATCCGTGGCCTCCAGCGCCCAGACTGAACGCCGGCCCGACAGAAGGCGGCGATGCATCCACACCTCCACCCCGCCGGGATCGCGCACTTTGCGCCAGTCAGGCGTTTCCTGGATCACCTGCACCGGCAATCCGGCGCGCTGATAGACCCAGAGCCTTGGATGTTCGCCGGACGGACCTGAGCGCCCGACCGACTCATCATAGCGCAGCGACACAAAGCGCGGGACGACAAGGCCGGAAAACCCCTCACAGGCCTGCGCATGGGCCGGCGCGGCGGGCGCAGCAGCGTCCTGCGTCGCCATCTGACCCGAGGCAGCTCCGGTCACGGAGACGGCGCAGACAAGCGCAAAAATCAAAAGCAAGGGACGCATGAGCCCATCAAGGCTCAGCTCGGTGAACGCGCGGTTAAGCCTCGCAACGATAATGCGCATCCGGCTGGCCCGCTGGCGCGGGCACCCGGCCGGGCCCCCCCGGGATCGATCCTGTTTTTGTAACAAATATCAAATGTTTGAGGCGCTCGCCGGACCTCTTGCGGATCGCCCTGGAGAGGCGCAAATATCAAGCGTCGCGGCGATGTTCGACGCGACCTGCTCGAAAGATCACGCACATGGGCGCCCCGACCAAACCCGGCCAGAAACCTGCCATCAAACCCGCTTCCGCCAAGCCGGCCCAAAAGCCGACCGGCAAGCCGGGCAAAGGCCGTTAGGCCGAACGCGGCGGACAGTCGCGTTCAGCCCCTCTGACCGCCGGACATCTGCCGCCTTTAACGGCGCGCACGCCCCGTAACCGGGGTGCTGCGCGCCGTTTTCATGTGAGGCACCGGGCGAGGCCTTTGATTTATTCGCCACGCTCGCCCATGTTCGCGCGATATCCGCTGCAGGAGAGAGCGTTCATGATCCGTCAGACATTCACCGCCATCGCCGCCACGGCCCTGAGCACCACAGCCCTGACCGCCACCATAGGCGCGGCCGGCCTGGCTGCGCTGGGCCTCGCCCCCGCGCTCGGTCAGGATGACCAGCAGGTCTATGTGGAAACCATCGATCTGGGCGCCGGGCTTTACATGCTGGCCACCAACCGGGCCGGCAATGTGGGGGTGAGCGTCGGCGAGGACGGCGTGTTCATGATCGACACCCAGATGGCCGATCTCGCCCCGGCCATTGATCGCGCCCAGCGCGCGGTGTCCGGCGATCGGGCGGTGGATCTGGTGCTGAACACCCATCTTCACGGCGACCATGTGCTGGGCAACGCTTATTTCGCCGAGGCGGGCGCCACGATCATGGCCCATGAGAGTGTGCGCGAGGCGCTGATGAACCCGGTGACCGCCCAGCTGACCGGCGCAACGCCAGCACCGCTGTCAGGCGCGTTTCTGCCCACAGTCTCGGTGTCTCACGGTGATGCGGCGACCCTGAACGGCGAGGCCGCGCGCTTTCACCATGCGCCCAGCGCCCACACGGGCGGCGATCTGTTCGTGGTGTTTGACGGCGCGGACGTAATTCACGCCGGCGATTTGCTGTTCTCGGGCATGTTTCCCTATATCGATCTGGACAATGGCGGCACGGTGGAAGGCATGATCGCGGGTCTGCGACAGGTCGCCGAGGCAGCCGGTCCCGACACCCAGATCATTCCCGGCCACGGCCCGCTTTCCACCAAGGACGATGTGGTGGCGAGCGCGAACATGCTGGAGGCCACCCGCGCGGTCATCGCAGGGCTGGTAGACGAAGGCCTGTCCTATGAGGAAATCCTGCAGAGCGAACCGCTTGCAGACTGGCATGAAGACTGGAACTGGGGTTTCATCACCACCGAACGCATGATCTGGACGCATTATCGGGACCTCACTGGTGAAACACCGTAGCTCACCCTTCATTCCGCCCAAAAACGTGATCGCCATGATCGTGATGCTCGCCCTGATCACCGGGGCGATCTTCACGGCTATTCTGGGCGACTGGATTGGCGGGGCTTTAGTGGGATTGGGGCTGGCCGCGGCGATCTATCTCCTGATCGTCGTGGACGCGCGGCGCAAAACCAAAAAGCGCCGCCGCTGAACCGGTTTTGCTTGTGACGGGGCGCGGCGATTGATAGCGTCGAACTTCGTTGCACTGCGGTCACTGAGTCCCGATCAATCATGCCCCCGACCTCCACACCGCCTCTTTCGGCTGGTCTCGTCTTCTGCGCTTTTCTGGCGGTCGGGATCATCGTGTGGGCCGTGGTGTCGCTGCTTAGCGGGACGATGAAGCTGGGCCTGCTCTACGGGCTGGTGCCGGGCCCGATCCTGGGCGCGCTTGCGGTTCTGCGCCTGCGCCGTGGCGGCCTCATCAGGCGTGAGCGCACGCGGGACACTGCGGGTCGCGGGCCAGCCTGACCGTTCGCGCCTGACCGCCCAGACCGTCAAACAGCAGGATCCGGCCAAGCAGCGGCTCGCCCGCCCGCGCGGCAAGCTTGATCGCCTCCAGCGCCATCATTGATCCGATCACCCCGGTCAGGGCGCCCACCACGCCCACCTGCGCGCAGGTTTCAGCGTCGGGCGGGACTTCAGGCACGAAGCAGCGATAGCACGGCGCCTCCAGATGCGGCGCAAACACCGAGACCTGCCCGTCCCAGCGCCCCACCGCGCCGGATACCAGCGGCAGGCGTGCCGCGATCGCGGCATCGTTCACCGCAAAGCGGGTCGCAAAATCATCACAGCCATCCAGCACCAGATCGACGCCCTCCAGCAGCGCCGGCAAGGTGTCGGCATCGGCGCGTGCGCGCACCGCCTGCACGTCCACGGCCGGATCCAGGTCCGCCAGCGCCTGACGCGCCGCCTCCACCTTCACCCGGCCCACATCGCCGGTTCGATACAGGATCTGGCGCTGGAGATTATTGAGGCTGACGGCGTCATCATCGATGAGCCGGATTGCGCCAAACCCCGCCGCGGCCAGATACAGCGCCGCGGGCGCGCCCAGCCCGCCTGCGCCAATGATGGCGACGCGCGCCTTTGCCAGGCGCTGCTGACCCGGCCCGCCGATTTCCTTCAAGAGGATATGGCGGGCATGGCGTTCTATATCGACAGCCATGACAGGCTTCCTTTGCGGTGCATGTCGAACACGCGGAGCGCGAAAATATCGCCCCGGCTTCGCCTTTTTTGTTTCAGCTCCGGTTCAGCGGTGTAGGCTAAGCTGACCTAGACCGTCGACCGCGGTGCTGATCGCGGCCAGCCCAGAAAACATTATTTCAGGACCGCTGAAACGATGAAACATCTTGTGTTGATCACTGCAGCAGCCGCCGCCGTCCTGGCCGGGTGCGCCACCGCCGAGGGCTATCGCCAGCAGGTCGCCCAGTTCGTCGGTGCCCATTCCGATACGATCATGCTGGAATGGGGTCCGCCGTCGCGTACCGACACGCTCAGCGACGGATCGCAGATCTGGGTCTATTTGAATGAAGAGCGCCGCTATGATCCGGGTGGCTACCGCTCCGTCCCGCGGGAGCGCCGGACCACGTTCCGTGACAATCGCGGCAATGAGCAGGTTCGTATCGAACGGTATGATGAAACCGTCTACGAGCCGCCCCGCGAATGGTGGGTGGAGTGCGAGACGCGCTTCGTGGTCGCCCCGGACAACCGGGTCGCTGATTTCCGCTTTTCCGGCAATGGCTGCCTGGCCGACGAAATCTACTAGCGCCCGCGCTGGCCGGCGCTCTGGTGCCGGGGCACAAACAGGGGCAGCTTGGCGGCCATTCTGACACGAAAGGCTGCCCCCGTGCTTGCTGGATCGCCCGCCCCGACGCTGTCGCCCCAACAACAGGCCGTGGTGGATTTCGCCGCCGAGGGCGGGGCCCACCTCTTCCTCACCGGACGGGCCGGCACTGGCAAAACCACCGTGACGCGCGCCATTTTGCGCCGGCTGGGCACGAAAGCCGCCGTCCTGGCCCCCACCGGGGTCGCGGCCATGAATGCCGGCGGCCAGACCCTGCACAGCTTTTTCCGCCTGCCGCCGCGCCTGATCACGCCGGGCGATATCAGACGGCTGCGCAATGCGCGCACCGTGCAGGCGCTGACCACGCTGGTGATTGATGAAATCTCCATGGTGCGCTCCGACCTGATGCAGGCGGTGGATTTCTCCTTGCGCCTCAATCGCGACAGCGGTGAGCCGTTCGGCGGCGTGCGGATCATTCTTGTGGGCGATCTGGCCCAGCTGCCGCCCATCGCCCAGGGCGATGAGGGCGCCTTTCTGGAAGATAATTTCGGCGGACCCTTCTTCTTCCATGCGCCGTGCTTTCGCGATGCCGGCTTCACCATGGTGGAGCTGCACAAAGTCCACCGCCAGGCTGATCCTGATTTTGTGGAAGTGCTCAACGCCGTGCGCGAAGGCGAGCTTACGCCCGATATGGCCGAGCGGCTAAACGAGCGCGTGACCGGGCGGTCCGGTCTTGAAGCCAGCACGACCCATGTGGTGCTTACCGCCACCAATCAGGCCGCCTCCAGCATCAATCAGGCGCGCCTGGACGGCCTGCTCGGCGAACCGCGCGGCTTTTCCGGCAAGGTAGAGGGCGAGTTTGATCCAAGGCTCTTTCCCACCGAAGATCCGCTGATCCTGAAGACCGGCGCGCGGGTCATGATGATCCGCAACGATGCTGGCGGCCGCTATGTAAACGGCTCCATCGGCGAGGTGATCGGCTTCACCCCCGAGGGCGTGAAAGTCCACGTCAACGGCGAGACGGTCACCGTGGAAAAAGTCACCTGGGAGCGGATGCGCTACGCCGCCGACGGAAGCTCGGGCAAGCTTAAGCGCGAGACCGTGGGCTCCTACGCCCAGTATCCGCTGCGTCTGGCCTGGGCCATGACCATCCATAAAAGTCAGGGCCTGACCCTGGACAAGGTGTTCCTGGACGTCTCCCGGCGCCTGTTCGCCCACGGGCAGGCCTATGTGGCGCTGTCGCGGGCGCGCACGCTAGAGGGGCTTGAGCTGTCCCACCGCATGCGCCCCACCGACATCATCACCGACCCGCGCCTGTTTGAAGTGAAAAGCTTCTGCGATCCCGCCCCTGCGGCGCTGGACGCGTGAGCCTGAAAGCCGCAGCCGACGCGCTCACCCTCGATCTATGGGGCGCTGAACGCCTGGTCGCGCTGGGCGATCTGCCCGCTTCGGACACCGTGGAGCCAGCTGCGCTGAGCGCCCTGCGTGATATGCGCAGCCGCCGCCGGGCCGACGCACTGGCAGATCTGGTTCAGCTGGACGGGCCGCATCTGGCGCCGTCCTGGCCTGGAACGCCGGAACCAGCCGGTGACATCGCCGCGCCCGGCGCCAAAGCACCGTCGATTTTCATCGATGCTTGCGTGCTGGCCGGGGCCGTGCGCCGCCATCTGGTTCTGGCGTTTGCCGAGGCTGGCCGGCTGCAGCCGCGCTGGTCGCCGAAGGTCTTGTTTGAAACCGGCCACGCCCACGCCAAAATCGTCGAGGCCAAGCCGGGCCGCGACGGGGCGGGGGAGGCGGCGCGTCTGGTGGTGGCGCTGGAGCAGGCCTGGCCCGAAGCCAGCGTGCCCGAAGATCACGGCGTCCAGATTGCCGAGCGCCTGCCCGATGAGGGCGACCGCCATGTGATCGAAAGCGCGGTGGCCTGCGGCGCGGCGCTGATCCTCACCGACAATATCAAGGATTTTCCGCGCAAGGTGCTGGAGGCCTACGGCCTTTATGCGCGCACCCCGGCGGAGTATTTCGCCAGCCGGATTGGCGCGGACGAGGGCGCGGCGCCGGCGCTCATGGCGGCAGCATTGCGCCTGAAACTGTCCCCGGCGCAGTTCGCCCGCGCCCTGCAGCAAGGCAGGCTTGGCGGGCTGGGCAAGCGGCTAGGGCTGGAAGCGCGGCCCTGAAGGCCAGATCTCTAAAAGCGGGCCAGGTCCTCTCCCCATGGCGGGAAAGGACCTGCAGCCCCGCTACTCGGCCTGGGCGTCGAGCCAGGCGGTCATCTTGTCTTCCAGATAGGCCAGCGGCACGCCGCCTTCTTCCAGGATCGTGTCGTGGAAAGCGGCCAGATCAAACTCAGACCCCAGCTCGGTCTCGCCCCGCTCGCGCAGGCGGCGGATCAATAGCTCGCCGGTCTTGTAGGCCAGCGCCTGGCCGGGCCAGGAGATATAACGGCTGACCTCATTGGTGACGTTGAGCGGGCTGAGCGCGGAGTTCTCCAGAAAGCAGGCCTCGGCCTC
>Ga0306910_1000447_pt1 | contig 20176 bp, 19 predicted proteins | sample AntRauMFilla2698_FD_190438 | JGI IMG/M metagenome (GOLD analysis project Ga0306910, IMG submission 190438) | Saline lake microbial communities from Rauer Islands, Antarctica - Metagenome Filla 2 #698 (v2) (version 2) | ecosystem: Environmental > Aquatic > Non-marine Saline and Alkaline > Saline ... | reverse complement strand
TTGTGGCTATGTCTGGTATCTTCACGCGACTAGCTCTTAATAATCCAATTTGCTCACGTTCATAATGACTCAACTGTTTATACATACACGTTTATTCTAAAACGTGCGGTTGGGGTTTGAACTCAAGAGGCACAAAAATAACCAGCCTGGGCTGGAAATTCGGAAGAACGGGTCTATCGCAGTGCGATAGGAGTGGTGCGGAAGCGCGCGAGCGCGCTTCCGGGATCATTTTTGAGAGTGATCCAGCTCTCGACTTGGCCTTCAGCGCGCGAGGGCGAGGACACCCTCGTGACTGTTGGCGGTCCCGCCATCGCCCATCGAGGCGCACTGTCCGGAACTGCCGGGGCCGCGATGCATGTCGGCAGGCTGGCGCAAGGCGGCTGTCAGCGGATCGAGCTTGGCCGTCAGGGTCGGGGTCAGATGTCGCATAACGATCTCCTTGGGTTATCCATTGGCATTTTGCCTCCGGTAATTAAGTTATAGCTAACAACTAACAGAAATGCAAGTGCCGGCGGGGACAATGAATTCTCTTGCTCTGTTTTAGAGCAAACATGATACCGATTACAACTAAACAAAGCTCCACCTAATCAAGTGGTGGATTATTTCATCTACGGTAGTATTACTCTATGCAACTCTCCGACCTACTCACCACTCATCTACGCATAGACACCGCCCACCAAAAAGCCCTCAAGCGACTACGGATCGAAACGGTCACCGACCTGCTCTACCACCTCCCTGCTCGATATGAAAATATCGCTGACGTCCAGTCCGTGGCGGGCTTGCGCCGGGGCAACGACGCGATTGTGTACGGACAACTATCTGGACTCAAATCTCGAAAGGCCTGGAATAGTAAACGGCCAATTGCCGAAGGCTACATTGAAGACGGCTCAGCCAAAATAAAAATCATGTGGTTCAACCAACCCTACATCGCCAAAATGTATACCGATGGCATGTATGTCAAATTAGCCGGGCCAGTAGCCGGAACCGACGACAAACCATACCTATCAAATCCAGAAATCGAACGCCTCGACAGCCTGCCGATTGACCGACACGATAGTATTTTTTCTGGGAGCGAAGAAGTATCCGATACCCTCTATCCAGTCTACCGAGAAACCAAAGGAGTCACCAGTCGCTGGCTATATCACTCGGTGCTGAAATGTTTTGAAAAAGACGTGCTCGACAAATTGATTGACCCGATACCAAAAGAAATCCTCAAAAAATACAATCTACCAGAATTGGCTACCGCACTGGTGTGGATTCATAGTCCTAAAAAAGCTGAACACGCTGAAAGTGCTCGCAAGCGCTTTGCGTTTGAGGAAGTATTTTATATTCAAGTCCAAAACGCCCAAAACCGCGCTGCCGCCAATGCAGCCACAACCTACAGTTTTAAAACCGCACCCGATCACGTCGCAGCCTTTACCGACCGGTTCCCCTTTACCCTCACCGATAGCCAACAAAATTCCATCCAGGCTATCCTTGATAACTTTGGCGGGAACCACTCCATGTCACGATTACTTGAGGGCGATGTCGGCAGTGGCAAAACCGCTGTAGCCGCCACGACTGCCTACGCCGTGGCGACCAGTCGGCCACCAGAAGGAACAAACAAAAAAATCGAGTTTGGCAACCTGCAAGTTGGCTACATGGCCCCAACCGAAATTCTAGCCAAGCAGCACTTTGAATCCTTCATCGAATACTTCCAACACCTGCCAATCAACATCGGCCTCATTACCGGTAGTGGCTGTATGAAGTTCCCGAGTAAAACTGACCCTAGTAAACCAACCAAGATTAGTAAAGCTCAGCTTTTAAAATGGGTTAAAAATGGTGAAATACCGATCTTGATTGGAACTCACTCATTAATCTACAAAAGTGTCGAGTTCAAACATTTAGCCTACGTCATCATCGACGAGCAGCACCGGTTTGGCACCAACCAGCGCAAACAACTGGCTAAAAAAGACGCCCGCATGCCCCACCTATTATCGATGACCGCTACGCCGATTCCCCGTACGCTCGCACTCACGATCTATGGTGATCTTGATATCACCTTACTTGAAGAAATGCCAGCCGGACGCAAACCAATCAAAACCGAGATCGTTGGACCAGGCCAATCAGCCCCGATGTATGCACACGTGCGAAGTGAGCTGGCCGCTGGCCGCCAAGCCTACGTAATCTGCCCTCGGATTGACGAACCAGACCCAACCAAAGAAAATGCTCTCAATATGAAAAGCGTCATCGCAGAAGCCAAGCGTCTTGGTGATACAGAATTTAGTGAATACACGATCGGTATCCTACACGGCAAAATGACCCCCCAAGAAAAAGACACCATCATGCAAGAATTTAACGAGCACCAGATCGATGTGTTGGTTGCCACTAGTGTCGTCGAGGTAGGTGTCAATGTTCCTAACGCCACCAATATCATTATTGAAGGTGCGGAGCGGTTTGGCTTGTCGCAACTCCACCAGCTACGGGGGCGAGTGGTACGAGGTACTCATCAACCCTACTGCTTTGCCGTTACCGAAAGCAAGAGTCAAAAAACTCGCGATCGGCTCAGGGCACTCGCGACTGCCAAAAATGGATTTGAGTTAGCCGAGCACGATTTATCATTTCGAGGGTCAGGCGAATTGTACGGCGGAAAGCAATCAGGCCTATCAGACCTCGGGATGGAAGCGATCCGCAACCTCAAATTAGTTGAAGCAGCCCGGGCTGAAGCACAACATTTGGTAGCAAACCACCCTGACATACGTAAAGACTTTCCATTGATTATCGAGCGGGTGTCCAGGCTAGGCGAAGCGCTCCATATGGAATAGATGATGCACTGATGAAGTTTTCTGCAACTCGCTTACGAGTTGATCTGCTTCATAGCCAACAAGGTTTGCAGTAATGAAATGATCTGCTTTAGTAAATCGATCTTTTGCAGCAAGACTTCGTCTGACTCCATATCTGACGTAGTTGTCATTATTTCTGGAGTATCCCAACAATCTTGAGCTGAGATCCAAGGCGCCGTTCCTTCTAGTGTATAAACGTGCCGAGCATAGGCCAGATTACCGTCGAGGGTTTCAATATCAAATCCAAGCGCAGACGCTGCACGTTCGTGGTACCGATCAAAAAACTGAAAAACGCCTACCATCTGCTGTCCGACTCCCCCACGAAATACGTTTCCGCTATCGGCGTACTGTCTAAACTTCGATTCGCAGCGAGCAATTTCAATCATAACTGGAATGTCCGCAAAATAGTCTCTCACCGTCGCCTCGGTTGTGTACCATGAAGTGGTGCTCGGTGTCTGCTCTTCTGTTGCCGCCAGCGCAGTAGAAACAAACCCACCAGCTATAAACAACGCAAATAGTACTACATATTTTTTCATGAGTGTTATTGTACCAATAATTATAATCTCTCGTAGCCTGGTTATGTGTCAGTCAAGTCGTTGTTTCATTTGTCTAGCTGAGCTATAGTAGGAGCACTTTAGAAAAACCTTCTGTCTGCCCATAGCTCAATCGGTAGAGCGCGAAGCTTATACCTTCGTGGTTCCAGGTTCAAGTCCTGGTGGGCAGACAGAGGGTTTTTCTCTGTCTGGACAAAGAACAGTCTGGGAGGCTGTTTGTCTGGACTTGCACCACAAGAGTATTTCCATTTTTACATTCCTCGTAGTCATTAAAAATTGGTCAAAAGCTTGTCAGTCAGATTGTGACCGAAGGGAAACAATATGGCGATAAGGTCTACTGTTTGTGTAACAAAAAAGTCCTGGTAGGCAGACAGGGGTTTTTCTTATACCGATTTGCAAGCAGCTGCAATCAAATGCGGGCCACCTCGATGCTATAATTCGGGCATATGAAAAAGCTATTTATGAGTCGCCACTTCCACATCGCAATCGCCATTGCTGTGATTGGGTTTATCGTCTTTATGGTGGTCAACGTCAGAAATAGCCAGCAAGTCGAATATGTCACCACGATTGTAGAGCGGGGTGATGTCGAGCGACTCGTATCTGTCTCGGGTATAATCGAAGCTAAACAGAGCGTCGACCTCGCATTTCCTACCACCGGAATTGTATCGGCGGTCAGTGTTGCCAAAGGCGATACGGTTGAAGCTGGGTCGGTATTAGTAACACTCGAAGCCAGAGCGCTGCAAGCCGATCGTCAAGACGCCGTAGCCGTACTATCCCGCGCTGTCGCCACGCGGGACGAGCTAGTAGCCGGACCACAATCTGAAGCCCGGGCTGCCACCAAAGAGACTGTAGCTCTAAAAATCAGCTCACTTGAAACCATCAAAGCCACTCAGGCTGATTTGGTCGCCAACGCGTATCGTACCCTTCTCTCAAGCGGCCTCACAGCAGCCAGCGATGATCCAGACGAAAACGCCGTGGCACCCATTGTTTCTGGTGCCTATAGCTGCCAAGAAGAAGGTACCTACCAAATAGAAACCTACAACTCAAGCGCCAATTCTGGTTATTCGTACCAACTGTCCGGCTTAGAAAGTGGCATCTACAATGCATCAACCGGTCAACCAAGCGCGCTCGGTACGTGTGGTCTGCGAGTATTATTTGATGATGATTCACAGTACAGCAGTACCCTGTGGACGATCGATATACCCAATAAACAATCACCAGTGTATATCACCAATCGTAATACCTATTCTCTAGCCATAACGCAAGCCAGCAGCGCTATCGCACTCGCAGAAGGAGACGTCGCCCTCGCACAAGCTAACGCCAGCAACACCAATGCCCCCGCCCGCAGTGAATCAATCACCCGGGCCAATGCCGACATCGCCAGCGCCAATGCACGCATTGCTCGTATCGACGCCAAGCTGGCTGATCGTACTATCAGAGCTCCTTTTTCCGGCACCATTGTCGACCTTGATGTTCAACCAGGCGAAACCGTCACGACCGCTCCAGTCGTGACCCTTTTGGCAACCGCTGATTTTGAATTGACTGCTCGTATTCCCGAGATTGACATTGGCAAGCTTGAAACTGGTCAACCAATCCGCGCAGTATTCGATGCCAATGAAGACCAAATCTTAAACGGAACGATTGAATTTATCTCGTTACAAGCCACTAAAATTGACGGTGTCGCCTACTATGAAGCGATCATCAATCTAGAAGAAACACCAACCTGGATGCGTAGTGGACTCAACGCCGACATTGATATCATCACCACAAATAGTAGTAACAATCTACGCGTCCCCAGCCGATTTGTAACGGAAAACGAAGATGTGTATCAGGTGACTACAAAAGTTGGTGAACAATTAATTACCACCCCAGTGGACATCATTCTCGAAGGTAATGATGGCTACATCGCAATTACTGGCATAAATGAAGGCGATATCGTTGTTGCTCCGTAATCTATGCGCGCGCTTCGGATCGGTTTTCTATTAGGATTTCGCCAAGTACAGCGTGCTAATTTCTGGACGACGACACTGATCATCTTTGTGATGATGTTAACTTTTTTAAATCTCATTGCGGTGTCTGGGATTTTGGTTGGACTAATTGCTGGTTCTGAACGAGCCGTCCAAGACCAGTCACTAGGAGACATCATCATTACCCCACTCGACAACGAAGAAAAAATCATCCAAACCGAAACCATCAGACGAACACTCGACACCTTACCCGAAGTCTCCTCCTACAGTATCCGTTACCAACAAGGTGCGCAAATCACCGCCAACTACAAAACAAGGAGGGATTTTAACATTGAACCAAACGAAGTGGGTGCCAGAGTCAGGGGTATAGATCCAGTGGCAGAAAACGCGGTAACTGCCCTATCAAACTACGTCGTTGAGGGTGAGTATTTAGAGCCTGATGAAGCTGGCTATATTTTAATTGGAGCCCTGAATATCGATCGATACACCGCCGGATTTGCAGACATTACCGGATCACTTACCGATGTGTATCCAGGTGATTCAGTGCGCGTCACCATCAATGGTGCTAGTCAGGAATTTACCGTCAAAGGTATCGTTGATGCCAAAGCCGGTGATGTAGCGAGCTTGGTATACCTACCAGAAAAAGAGCTCCGGCGGTTAAGCAATAGCTCGAGCCGTGATGCAGACGAGATCGCCATTCGACTCGCAGACAAATCCCCCGCCACCGGAGTAGCAGTCAAATCAATTCTCATAGATCAAGGTTTAGATGAATTTGCCAAAATTCGTACGTTCCAAGAAGCCCTACCAAAGTTCATTACCGACATCAAAAACACCTTTAATATTCTGGGTACGTTTATTGGTGCCGTGGGAATTATTGTGGCTTCAATTACTATCTTTATTATTATCTTTATCAACGCCATTAGTCGGCGCCAGCAAATTGGTATTCTCAAAGGAATCGGTATCAATCGCTCAGCCATCGAAATAGCCTACGTATTACAAGCCGCATTTTATGCTCTCATGGGCTCAGCCCTTGGTATACTCATCACCTACGGATTTTTGATTGGATATTTCGATGCCAACCCAATCGATTTCCCGTTTAGTGACGGTATCTTAGTAGCTGAGCCAATCGGCACCCTGTATAGATTTATTATTTTATTTATCATCACCCTGTTTGCCGGCTTGATTCCTGCCTCTATCATCGTGCGGCAAAATACCCTTAATTCAATCTTAGGAAGAAAATAGCTTATGGACATCATCAAAGCCACCAACATACATCGCACATTTGGAGAAGGTAGTCTTCAAGCGCATATCCTCAAAGGAATTGACGTAACCGTCCGGTCCGGTGAATTTGTAGCCATCATGGGAAAATCAGGTGCTGGTAAGTCTACGCTCATGTACCAACTATCAGTCCTAGACGAACCCAGTCAAGGTGATATCGAAATCAATAATGTGTGCATCTCTACACTAACCGAGAGTGAGCGGACCGCCTTTCGTCTCACCACGTTAGGGTACGTCTTCCAAAACTACGCCCTAGTCCCCGATCTTAGCGCCGAAGAAAACGTCATGCTACCACTACTTATGAACGGCTATACCTGGGATAAGGCAAAGGATCGCGCCCATCACTCACTTGATAACGTCGGACTAGAAGGTAAATATACCAACCTGCCCGCTGAACTATCTGGTGGCGAGCAACAGCGTGTCGCGGTCGCCAGAGCCCTATCAGGTAAACCAAAAATCATCTTTGCGGACGAACCTACCGCTAACCTAGACTCTGTGTCTGGTACCCAAGTAATCGATCTATTGGTGCGACTACATAAAGATAACGGCCAAACTATTGTCATGGTCACCCACGAGCGAGAATACGCGATGGATTGTGATCGGATTATTCACATGGAAGATGGACAGGTGACCAACATTGAACACCTAAAATAAAAGACCGACGCCACTGGCGTCGGTCTTTTATTTCTGCGTTACTTTTCCTCAGTTGCACTTGCTGCAACCGCTCGACTTGGATCACCAACACCTCTTTTCTCGCCGTACATTTCTTCGTACGCATCTTTGATCTCCACCCCTTCTCGTTTGAGGAGCGCTTCGTACTCTTCTCGCTCCATTGTCTCCACTTCTACCAATCGTTCAGAAATTGCCACCAAAGCCGGTCGGTATTTGGTCAAAATGTCTTTGGCGGTAGCCTTTCCAGCCTCAATAATCTTAGCAACTTCTTCATCAATCGCCTTAGACACCGCCGCACCGTATCCTCGATCCTCACTCATCCCTCCCCCGATCATGCGACCACCAGTTCCTTCAAGTGCAACTGGTCCGAGCGTATCGCTCATTCCATACTTGGTGACCATGTCTCGTGCCAGGTTTGCCACCACCTGCAAATCGTTACTTGGACCAGTAGACAGATCACTAAAGATCATTTGCTCTGTCACATACCCACCGAGCGTCATCGCGATGTCATCCATGAATTCTTTCTTGGTGTGCATACGCCGATCTTGGTCAGGCAACTTGAGAGTGTACCCAGCCGCTCGACCACGAGAAATGATCGAGATCTTTTGCACCGGGTCAGCGTACGGTAGTGCTGATGCAACCAACGCGTGCCCTACTTCGTGGTACGCAGTCACATTTTTTTCGTACTTCGACATAACATGACTCTTGCGTTCTGGGCCAAGCATGACTTTTTCAATCGAACGAATGACATCAAATTGCCCTACCTTTTTTCGTTCTTCGCGCGCTGCCAGAATTGCTGCTTCATTCATAAGTGAAGCTAAATCCGCACCAGAAAATCCCGGCGTTCGCTGAGCGACGATTTCGAGATTGACATCTTCTTGCAGAGGCTTCTTGCGAGCGTGTACTTTCAAAATTGCTTCACGGTCACTTCGGTCCGGTAGATCAATTGTCACCCGTCGGTCAAATCGTCCTGGTCTTAACAACGCGGAATCAAGCACGTCCGGTCGGTTGGTAGCCGCCATAATAATCACTTTCGCATTAGGTTCAAAGCCATCCATCTCAACCAAAATTTGGTTCAACGTCTGCTCACGTTCATCATTACCACCCCCGGTACCACTACCACGCGCTCGCCCTACGGCATCAATCTCATCAATAAAAATAATCGCCGGCGCATTTTTCTTTGCCATACTAAACAAATCACGCACTCGCGACGCACCTACTCCCACAAACATCTCCACAAATTCAGATCCAGAAATTGAGAAAAATGGTACTCCCGCTTCCCCGGCCACCGCTCGCGCTAATAGCGTCTTTCCAGTTCCGGGCGACCCCATCATCATCACCCCCTTAGGGATCTCGGCTCCGATATCAAGGAATTTTTTCGGGTTTTTGAGAAAATCTACAATTTCTTCCAATTCTTGTTTGGCTTCTTTGGCGCCGGCCACGTCTTTAAAGGTGACTTTTTGCGATCCATCTGCTGGGTCAATCATTCGCGCCTTACTATTACCAAAACTCAGCGCCTGCATCCCAGCACCCTTAGCTGATTTCATCAAGAACCAAATGATGATTCCAATGAACAAAAGCGGGAAAATAAACGGCGCAAATATACCAAGCCAGTACGCAAATCCCGTCTCACGCTGCACATCAATTTTAATACTTGTTAACTCATCCGGCGTCACCCCAAGCGTAGTTAATGAATCTGTCACCGAAGCATCGACTTCTTTTTTTGCCTCACCCGACACCCAATCCTCGATGTTGTAATTTACTTCAAGCGTATTACCTTTGACTATTATCTCGCTCACTTCTCCAGCCTTGATCTGAGTCACCACATCAGACAACGTCAGCTGAGTCGGTTCGGGCGCTTGCGTCTCACTAAAGTACGAGAACACCGCCAATACAAAAATCAACATCACTACCGTCGATAGCATGTTGTTCCAAAAGTTTCCCGGTCCAAGCGGCATATTCTTCCCTACATTCTTAAGGGTAACTTTATGTCCTTTGGGAATTTTAGTTTGCGGTTCTTTCTTCTCAGTTGTTTGCTGATCAGTATTTTTTTCTGATTTTCCTGAATTATTCTCGGCAGCTGTTTTGGACACCTCCGGTGAAGCGTCTGTTTCCTGCTTATCTGATTGGTGTTTTGTCATGACCGCTATTATACAGAAAAAGCGCCTTGACGCTAGGGTATTTTCGTTTCAATACAACTAAATATTTGCTATAATCCCCCGATGCTGAAATCACGGACGCTGTACCGCTATACGCCCATCCGATATATCCTCTACCCGCTACTGGTTTTGGTTATTTTGTACGTATTGCACTTCGCAGGTGACTTGCTCACCCCGATGCAAACCTCAGCCGCTGATCGCGAACGAGCTGCTGCATACGTAGCCACCCACGATTTGCAAATACCTGATAAGGAGTTTGCCCGTGATGGCTGTACTTTTTTCCCCGATAAATTACCCGGACATGACTTCAACCCAGCGTGCTTGCAGCACGATATAGCATATTGGGCTGGCGGACCCACCTCCCTACAAGACACCGCTAACCTACAGTTCAAGGATGACGTGAGCGAAGTGGGTCCACTAGGCCCAATCCTCGCTCCAGTTATGTATAGCAGTGTAGCGTACCTTGGCAACAACGGGGTCAGCCGGATTATTAGTTCTCACTGGGGATTTGGCTGGAACTAACATACTGATATGACTACCTACATAAAAAATCGCAAAGCCTCATTTGACTTCGAGTGGATCGACACTTTTGAGGCTGGTGCGGTACTGTTTGGTTACGAAGTCAAATCCATCCGCGCCGGCAAAGGCAAGCTCGAGGGTTCATATATAATGATTACCCACGGCGAAGCCTGGCTCACTGGTGCCAGTGTCGCCCCTTTCCAAGTCGCAAACACTCCCAAAAACTACAATCCAGATCGGGCGCGCAAGCTGCTTTTATCCAAAAAGCAGCTTGCGCGCCTCGAAGTAGAGACCAAAGCCAACAGATTGACAATCATCCCAGTTTCATGGCATAATTCAGGTCGGATAATCAAGTTGAAGATCGCCCTAGCCCGTGGTAAAAAGAAGGCGGATAAGCGCCAATCGATCAAAGACCGCGACAGTAAACGCGACATCGACAGAACTTTGAAAGCACAATAGTTGGATAGAAATAGGTGGACGAACGCAGCTGGAATCAACCAGGGCGACCACTAAATGAGGAAAGAGATGACACTTACTAAGTCTTTAGTCCGCGAACAACGCGGCGATGATCCATCCATGTTTTCAGTAGAAGAGTGGATGAGTCTGGAATATGAAGTGCAAATTCGAGCAGAAGCGAAGGCGCTAGATCTCCCGCTGTGGGTTATTCGCAGACTTGACCGAATTCGCGGTATCGGTCCATACGCGACGATGGATATCGACGACGTACCGATCCGGTATTTCTGCGCAATCCGTTAACCCTCCAGCGGAGGACGGCATACGCTGCCCTCCGCTCCACCTTTTTCTATCTAACTACAAAGGAGAGCGCTATGAGCCAATCAATCAGTATGATTTATCAGGCCCTGGAAAGAGGAGTACTGCTGTCACAGCAAAAAGAAGTTGCGGCAAGACAACAAATGCGAGCACGAGTTCCAAAACATTTGTTTAACGGCAACCGGGCTGCGTACGATGAACATGTTGCCAGTTTTCCATCTGATCCAGGTCCAGCTAGAGATCTTCAAGAAACGCTCTGGCTTCTCTCAGTTTCTTCTAACCTACCAAAGTAGATAACGCACCCCGCCCGAGCCACCAACAACAGCCGGCTCGGGCTCCCCTGAAAGGACACGCGACGAGTAGACCACGTCACTCAACAGAGTATTTCACTTAATTGAAATACCCATGCGTCTGTACCCAAAACTGAAAACCCGCCCCGCGTCTTTTCAGGGGATGCCAGGCATCGACGGTTAGTCGTGTCGGTTGTGTGCAGTGTCGAAACGGTGATCAATTCGTTAAAAGGTCACACCTTGTATTTGCAAAGAAAGCAGTACCAAGTCCTTACGCTAACGCGTTTGGATTCGCACCCGCTGTAGCGTAACCATTCGCTCGCCGGTGTGATGCAGTTCCAGTAAACGTCTCATACGCTGGTAACTGTAGAATAAACACGAGACTGGATCTAGCTAACCGTTGCTGTAGCTAGATTGAGATTCTAAGCAAACCGAGTAGTTAGTGTTTTGTCCATTCTATAGCTAACTACTTTAAACCAAAGAAAGGTCTATGCACTGTAGACTCACAATCGCACCCTAATTCGGACGGGGGTTCAACTCCCCCCATCTCCACATCGTGGGAGTTTGTAGACACAAACTCCTCAAATAACCTTACAGCAGAAGGCAGATTATCAGTTCGATAACCTGCTTTTTTGCTATATGCCAATTTGTCTAAGAAAATGAAGTGGAATAGCTTTTGCTGCTCATGTACATCGACAGAATGCCATATTTTATAAGGGCTTTTCAGCAATCCAGTTGCTTTATCAAGAGCAGTTCGATAAGGAATCGAGAGATCATCTTTGCCTATCAATTCTGTACTCAGTTCCTCAATCTCAATGTCACACTTTTCGGCTTTCTTTTCGTATACCGAACGCATTCGATCACTCCTCGCTACAACTGCACTTTCAGCATACGTATCGAGGTCCGCTTCTAACTTTTTGATTCTGGTTTCAACATTACCTTCATTTTCAACGAGAGCTTTGGTTTCTTCTTTCCATACTCTATCAAACACAACATTGAGCAGATCAATTGTTTTTGCTTTTACAACCTGTTTCTTTAAAATCTTATCAAATCCAGCATGCACATCATCACGACGAATTGATTTACGTCCAACTTCACAAAGTTTACTTTGACATAGATAGTATGGAACTCTACAGTTCGTACCCTTGGAGAAAGCTGCAGTGATATGACTCCCGCACTCACGGCAGACAAGCAACCCTCTTAAAGGAAAATCACTAGAAGTGTCTACTCTAGTCCGCTTACCTCGATTACCCTGTTTCAGTCGCTTCTGGACCGCTTCAAACACCTCTAAACTAACAATCCCTTCATGATGTCCTCTCCGGCGCTCAACATCCCACTGAGGATATGAAATATCCCCCACATAGAGCGGATCCTCAAGCATATAGGTCAGCTTATCTATGTAACGTTCAGGTGTCTGATTTTTCCAAAAGCCACCAGCAAATAAAAATCTACAAGCTTCAACCTTGGTTCGAAATTCACCGGATGCAAATTTAGTAAAAGCATCACGAAGTAGTGAAGCGTCTGGCTCATAAGGAGTAAGAATTTTTCCATGCAGAGCTGTCTTTTCCATCGTATAGCCACGCTTAGAAGCAAATGGCCAATAACCAAGTTCTAATCTCGCTTTCATCTTTTGGACTACCTGCCTCTTGTTATTTTTGCGGTGATATTGATGCTGGGCCGCCATCATTGTTTCTACGAGTTCCCCTTCTGGCGTGTTTTCAAAAGAAAAGTTCGGACACGCAAGCTCTATTCCTCTCTGATCAAACGCCTGTCTCAGTAAAAAATGTTCGTTTACATCTCGAGCAAAACGACTCATATCATCAAAAATGAGTACGTATTGTCCATGAGCATTCCGATCAACAAACTGCATTAAAGACGCCATAGCTGGGCGACGCATAAAATCACCACCTCCGGTGAAGCTGTCTTGGAAAACTCTCGCTACTGAGTAGTTGTGCTGTTTTGCATACTCCCTACACCTTTGCTCCTGACTCTCCAGACCATGACCTTCATTTTTTTGACGATCTGAAGAAACACGGCAGTAAATTATAGCTTCAATCTTTCCGGGAATGCGAGGGGTTTTGGTCTTCATTTTTCTTGCTTTTGACATATTTTTGTAAATTATCTCGAACTGTAAATCGACACAACGTTTCCATATATTTTACCCTTTTTCTAATGATTTCGTCTGTAGAAATATAGTCATCCATCAATTTTCTATATTCCTCCACAGTTAAAATTTCTCGCTCTTTAGGCGTTTTATTTCCCTTATGTAGAGCGGGAGAATTCATGTATTAAAAATCCTCAACCTCTTTTAACTTGAATGTTAATGAAACCAAAGAAGCAATACTGTTTGCTTGTTGAGTAGACATTGGTTCGGTCCTGAGGCGATTGATAGTGTCCTCTATGAGATTTAGAGCGTCACTTGGCTGCCGTAGTACAGGTGGCTTTAACACCGTTTTCTTTCGAACCTTGGAAGCAAGTCCACCCTTTCGGACCGCAGCTAGTTTTTCACTTCTTTTGTCTGGATCATGACTGAAGCAAAATTCACTACCACGCAGAGCATTTGCTAAACATTGAGTATCGTCACTCTTGATTTGTATGCATTTCATAAGTAATTCTTATTGGATACAAACTGACGATCTGATATTTTCGGATTCCATTGGTTTTAAAAAACGCAAAAAGGGCCTGAACACAGTAATCACTTAAGATTGTTGTGTTCAGACCCTTGAGCCCGTGACTAGCAAGCTAGTCGTTTGTGCCCTACTTTGAATTCGCTTTTAAATTACAGACGCAATTTAGATCTTGATACCCTTGAGCAATCAAAATCCGAAAACATTTCAGATCATTCAGTTGTGCTTATACTTTAGCTAATCTCAGAATCTTGTCAAAGCTTATATCCACTATAAGCGAAAAAGATTTTACTTAAAGCAAGAGTTACTTTCCTTTAGCAGATCTTGAAAATTTCTGTATCATGTAGGCATGCCGAAGCTCTCAAAATCACAAAGACGCCAAAAAAGGAAAGGGTTAAAGAAAAAACGTTCTGTCATGCAACAGAAGAAGCGCTCAGTGCTGGAGCGAAAACTTCAACCAATCGAGCCCAAATTGACTGGGGATGAGGCAGAAGATTTTGTAGAATATTTAGGACAAAAACTCTTTTTAAAACCATGGGTATTTAAGAATCCCAAATATAAAGAAAAAAACAGTCACGAATTCAGTGATGTTGTTATCATGTTTAAAGACACGCTCTTTTTGATAGAAGTTAAAGGTAATAAATTTGACCCTGCTCAACCTCAGCGTTATATGAAAGAGGCGAAATGTAGACACCGACAACTCAAAAGAGCAGAGAAGATTGTTAAAAATAAATCTAAGACAGTGATATTTAAGAATGATTTTTTCGAGTTTGAATCTGACTTCAGTGAAATTAAAACGGTTCATTTAATTTCTGTATCAACAGGGCTTGGTGAAATGGAAATTGCTTCAGGATCTGATCATATTAATTACTCCAAATTAGATTCAGATGATATGAGTAAATACTTAGGTTTTTATGACCACGAATCAAAAATTCACTCATTTACCGGCGAGGAGTTAGTTTATGCAAGTAAACACCTGGACACAGTAAAAGATTTTAGTTGGTACTTAGATTTTGAGAAAAAATATTTATCAAATGAATTTAGTACAGAAGGCAAACAATCTATTATCGCAGTGGTACATACACATCGTGAAGACCTTATTTCTATCTACACTGTTAATTACTACTGGGATGAAAATCTCAATACAACCGGTGAGATTGATTTGAATGTCATTTTTGGAGACGCAGACATATCAAAAGCTGACATGATTTTATACACCGGTTCAGACACAAGAAATTATATGGCTGATGATCAAAGATACCAGGAAATAATGAGCGAAAGAGAGATTAGCTACTTCTGGGACCACTTAATCAACAATGTTATTGCTCAATTTGAATTTGGCTACAAAGTAACAGGCAGTAATCCCAAAAGACAGCCAATAGATTCCGATGAGCTAAAGGGGGTTTTAGAGAGAATGAGCAATACTTCCAGGTTTGAAAGAGTTGAGTTCAGTAGAAAAATGAATCAGAACTTAAGCAGCAACTGCTTCAGAAACATGTTTACCAATACTCGTGATTCAGATGTAATGTTTTCTTTCATGAATACTGTATATGACAGCTTTCCAGACCAAGCTGAACAAAATAATCATTCTGAAAGACATCTATATAGTGCCTGGTGTCGAATTAAATATGGTTCGAACTTGGCAAAAATTAAAGACAGGATCAATGAAGTCCTTTTAGTTACTAGACATAGTTATAAAGGTTGTCACGCATATAGTTTTGCGTTAACAACTGAAATCAAAGTTGAGGAAGATGTTTGCAAAAAATTAGGTCTGACTCACTAAATAAAGTCATATTAATTGATTTTGTCAATGTTTTGTGCTATATTCCAGTCAAATCGGGCATTCTGCCCTCTTGTTCCAACACGTCCTTCGACATAGGAGAATCGACAAATGCCTACAGGAATACTCACTGCAGCTCCAACTCACTTTGACTGGGTCACGCTATTGGTCCCAGTTTTGCCTGGCTTGATCGCACCGTACTTCAACATTGAAGGCACCAAATTGCACGAGGGTGGTGTGAGCGAAGACGAGATCATCATCCGTCTGCAAAAAGGCAGCGAATACGACCGTAACGCCCCTGACCTCAATCTGTTTATGCGTGCCCATCAATTTGAAGGGCGTGTTGAGCAGTGTCAAGGCAACTCGCAATTGCTCCATGATGCCATTCGCTCAGAATTGGACGCTGTAGAACGCAGAGATGTCAGCTTATCGGTTGAGATCATCATCTGCGAACTTGGTTACGCATCAAGCAACTCTGGAAAGGAGGTCTGATGACTTTCAACATGCAAGCAAACAGCACTATCAGCGGCTGGCAAGCTACTGACGGAAGCAACATCTTCTTCCCCGAAACGGAAATTAAGTTCGGGAAAGAAAAGAAACTGCGCGGTGGTGCGCCGGTCTGCTGTCCAAACTTTGGGAGTGCACCGACTGATGGTCCATACGAAGGAATTACACTCCCGAAACATGGCCTGGTGCGCACGAGCGACACGAAAGAAGCTCAAGGGGTGCTGGACCACACTGGTCCTGAGGAGACAGAAGATGGGTGGACACAAAATCACTACATCTTTCAATACCCTTGTTTCCATGAGGTCTGGGTGTCTGCCAAAATTGGCAAATCCCCACTACGTAACGAGCAGATGCATCACCGCATCTCACTCGGGACCGAAACGATCCATGATGTTGATATGCCGTATTCGATCGGGTTTCATCCATACTTTGCCACTGCAGGCGGCAAGTTCTTGCTCCGGCACGGTGGTGAAAGCTGGAAAAGCCGTGACCTAGCGGTTGATGAACCGTTCTATGTTCCAGCTCGCGGTCCACTCTTTGACATTGTGACCCAGAGTTTTAGCGTACAGATCGAGATCTTGCGTGGATACACTGGATTCTATGTCTGGACCGACCGACCTGATCTATACATCTGTGTTGAACCGGTACGAGTTAATCCTGAGGATCGCTACTTGATTTTGCCAGCTGGCGAAGCGGCGATCTGCGAATGTCTTATGACGTACTCCACACGTTCCTAATGTGCACCCCATAATCCGAAAGCATCCCGCTTTCTGTGATTGTGGGGTGTTTTCTTTTTATTGACAAAACCACTAATTCGTGCTACTTTCCAGTCAGATTCAACAACCTACTGGAGTAATACAATGCTAATACTGCAATCACCCGCAAAGGCGGGCGTCCGGACTGTTGCCGGTCTTTGGAAATTCAAGAACAAAGATAAACACGACGACGGAATCGACTTCGACAAACTCTGTTCGGTCGGCTCAAAGATCGCCGCGGGAAGCCAAGGTTTCCCTGGTAACCTTTGTGCCATCAATGCCGGGCAGTCGGAAGACGAGGAAATGGCTTTTGGATTCAGGTACCAACCCGGACCGACTGAACAAAATGTGTCTGCTGAGGACCTCGAACAACAATTCGCGAACTTCTTTGCTCAGCATACCGACGCATATATGGGCTGGGAAATCACCTCTGATGAAACACCCAAGGTCGAGGTCAAGCCGGCTCCGTTGCCTCGCAGCAATGGCTACTGGAACAACTTGCCGATGGCTGTGTATTCCAACGACAAATCTGTCGATGGAAACGAGATCCTCAACGGTTGGGGGCTCAAAGCTTGGGGTCGTGAACTTCCGTCTGATACCGGAGATTATGTCGGCTGGCAACGTGCCGGTCTTCCTACTGGTTGGACTGTCGGTCTTGAGGGGCATGATTTCCTTCTGATCGACAACTTCAACCAGGTCCGAGGTGAAATTCTTGATGCTTTCGAGCATCCAGAACGAACAAGGATTGTGATCACCGACGAGGACATCGAAGCTGCTGGTATCAGCAAGGAAGAGTTCGAAGCGGCGTTTTCATCCGATGGACCCAGGAAGGAATTGGAGAAGCCGAGAATGCAACTTCATACATCTATCAGTTTTAGAAGTGCATCTTCTATGGCAGATTATGGTCCATACGACTACTGGGCTGAAAATGCTGCTGGCGAGCGTCTCTTTGGGATCTATCGTCAACCAGTGACTGATGATGAGTATGCAGAACGACTGCCGAAACTTCGGCAACGTGTCATCGACTGGCTTGAAGAACACTACCCCGATTGGCAAGACCACAACGCCTACTGGGACGTGTTTCCACAAACTCATGCGAAATGGACTGAAGCCGAGCAACTGGCTCCTGTGATTGCTTTTGAGATTCTCGACGGTAAAACCGATGAGGATCTGCAGGCCCTTCGGACTGAAATCGGTGTCGGTGAACAACGAGCTGACTACACTCTGGCACTCCAAGAGCGTCTGAGTGAAAGGTTCGATGAAAAACCTCCGTTCAAAGTGGCCGAAGTCGTCGTCTATAAGATGATAGACGTCTTCGACTTGAGGATTGGTCGCTTAGACGACTAGAGCTCTCACACCCCGCAACACTAAAGCATCCCGCTTTCTGTGATTGTGGGGTGTTTTCTTTTGTCTGTATGGTTAAAAAGAATATATAGCGTCATATATATTGATTTTGTCAATGTAACGTGGTATTGTCCCATCAGCTTTGGTTGGTCTACCAACCTATAAGTTCCCCACTCATTTGCACCTTTCAGGGAGAAATATAATGCAAACAACAGCACCGTTCAATCCGCTTGAAGCGGAACGTCTTGAGCTCGCCTACTCTGACCAGAATGCTCGAGACCGGGTCTGGGAAGCTCATGGCACCCAGCATCCAGCCGAAGATCTTGGTATCTTTTTTGACCATCTCGGTGGCAACACTGTACTCGACATTGGGTGTGGCTGGGGTTACTACATCCATGAATTCTTGGATCGTGACCTCGACTATCATGGGATTGACCTGTCTCCTGAGATGATCAGGATCGCTCAGGAAACCAACCCAGAAGCACAGTTGGACATCATGTCGTATCGTGATGTTGCTGCAAAGTTTCCACCATACGCCTTTGATGGCATCTGGTGCAGCTGTGCTTTTGGTGGTGAACCGAAACACAATATGCCTGCGGTCCTATCTGGGCTGAAGCGTGTACTGAAACCAGGTGGAATCATGACTGTCATCATGCCAATCACTCACGGTAGCGTGGATGAGGCGATCACTGATGACGAAGGTAAGGTGAAACACTGGTACGCCAGCTATCAACCAAACGAACTACATGCGATGCTGGAAGAAGCTAGTTTCGCTGAAGTTACTTCATTTGATCGTTGGCGCAATGGTGCGGCAACGGTTATGGTCCGGAAATAAACCCTAAACTCTTAAGGAGAGTAAAATGAAAAAAGCAGACCTAATTACACGTGTCCAGCGTCAGCTTGGCCGTGAATCAAAAACGAAGGGCGAAACTGCCTTTCTTGGCTTCTTTTCAGAATACTTGCGTCGTCTGGAAATCGAACACGACGAGAAGTATGATTTCTATTACCTAACGCCGTATCTGCCACAGATCATCGGCGATGCGTTCGAAGATTTTCGGACAAACGAAGCTGACTGGGCAACTGGATTTCGCATTGGATACGAGAGCGAAACTGGATACTACGTACCCAACCTGATGCAAATCGGTGACGGAGACAATGTATTCCGCTCGATCGTGATCACCAACCTTGGAATACTTTTCCGAGAAATCACCGAAATGAACCATGTTGAAGGAGCAATCACTTCATACCTGAACGCCGAAATGGCCACCCTCCAGCTATTCGTCGACAAGTTCCTCCGCTTGGTCTATCGCAAAGGTCTTAATGATCTTGTGATCAAAACCGGTGGAGGCGGAATGAACGGACGGTTCGGTGATGTTGATCTACGATGTTTCATTACTGCGGGTCGTGTGATGTTCACTTTTGCACGCCAAGCTGACAAAACCGAAACCAGTGTGTCATTCATCGCTGAAGACGGTGATCCGAATGCATACAGCGCTGGTATTCAGTCCGCTTTCGCTCCATTGTCTGAATGCATGGCAATGATCGACGAAGTGATTGCAAACTGGCCGAACGGCGGCGGCGAGCAGGCAAAACAGTTCGCCAGCAGCGACAGTGTCATGATCGACGTGATGGCTGCCATGAAGCAAGCAAGCTAATCACAACCACCCCACACCACTAAAGCATCCCGCTTTCTGTGATTGTGGGGTGTTTTTATATGTCCGATCTCTCTCCACCTCAGTAATGACTACTATCATTACTCTACTTGTGTACCTAGTAGCTGACTAAATCATTGATTACTAAGGGCTTTTTGGAGTTGTGGTGAGGAGTTGTAATACTCCCAGAAATCTTTAAGGAAGGTTTTTAACTGGTTCGATGTTTTACACGACATGTCCACTCGCTAAACGAGCCATAGAAATATGGTTCGTTTTTGTATAGATACTGAGTACATCGAACCTACTATTGACTTTTCATATATTTAGTGTATTATTTTAACTAAATCAAACGCCCTCCCCGCACCCCCTAACTCGAACACTCTTGTTCAGCTAATAATACATCACTCGCAGTCCGAAACTGCAAACACTGTCTTGGTATCTCATTCAGGTATGAAAGCGCCGCTTCTATATCAGCATCA
>Ga0306910_1000446_pt1 | contig 20186 bp, 17 predicted proteins | sample AntRauMFilla2698_FD_190438 | JGI IMG/M metagenome (GOLD analysis project Ga0306910, IMG submission 190438) | Saline lake microbial communities from Rauer Islands, Antarctica - Metagenome Filla 2 #698 (v2) (version 2) | ecosystem: Environmental > Aquatic > Non-marine Saline and Alkaline > Saline ... | reverse complement strand
ATGCATCAGGCTGTCGCTTTGGCGGCTGCGCGCGAAACAGGATTGCGTGGTGCTGGCCGTGGCATAGGCGACCAACTTTGCCTTCTCGCTCTGATCAAGGGCGCGGAACGCCGCAAACTGATCTGCGGGTGACTTCGCCTCATCCGCCCAAGAGAGATCGAGTGCGTCATGCGCCTCGGCGACCTGTTCCAGTGAGGTGCCGTCAATCTCGTCCATCTTGGCATGGCTGCGGTATTCTTTGCGGGCCTCGACCTTGATGCCGTGGGTTGCGTTCATGCCACCAAGGACGTCCGTAACCAGCTTGAATAAAGTCAGATCCAGCGTGGCTTGGGGGTGCAACGTCATCGCGGCACCGAGCGCCATAGCGCGTTCGGTCTTAAGGTCTTGGGTCAGTGAGGCGGGGTAGACGATGCCATCCAATGCAAGGCCCGTTGTTGCATCGGCTGATGTACCGCTGCCCCCACCAGCAGCCTCAGAAGCGGTCTCAGACTTATCCTCTGGTCGCACGAGACCGACATGCAGTGTGATCTTGCCGTTTGACCAGGATGCAATGACGCCAGCCTGTGCGAGGTCTTCTGCACTATAGGCCTCCTGCAGATCACGCGCTTCCTCCTCAAGCGCATCTACGCGGTCGTAGAGGGCATTGTAGGCATCCGTCTCGAGGCTTTCGTCCTCCATCTCGAGCTGGAGTTTCTCCAGCTCCTCGGTGATGGCATCGACACGCTTTTGTCCCGCCACATCGGGCTCTATCGGACCAGGATAGACGCGGCCATACTCTGCCATGGTGGCGTAGTCGTAGCGGACCAATGCCTCAGCCCAAGCAAACCCCATTTGGGCCCGCGCGTCTTCCGCAGCAGCGGTGAGCTTTTCGACCATGATCTCCTCGACCAATGCGATGTCTTCCAACACGGAATGCTCTTCGAGCAGATCTGCCGCGATGGGACCGCCCCGCGCCTCGTAGTCTTCGCGCACAAACGCCCCGATATCATCGCTGACCTGCACACCGCGGGTTTTGAGCGCCTGTCGGACGGTATAGGCCTGCACATAGCTGTCATCGCTTGTCAGCGCCTCGAACACCTCACGCTGCACATCTTGGCTTGGATGGTCCGCAAAGGCCTTCATCGTATCGAGCGTAATTGTCTTGGCCCGCGCCGCCGCGCGGATGTCAGGATGGATGAGACCGTAGCGCAGACGGCCTTTGACGGCAGCAATGGTCGTCCCAAACGTCTTGGCGATGGTGTCTGGCGATTGTCCGTCGACTTCCATCATGCGCGCAAACGCCTCGAACTCGTCAATGGCATTCATCGGGGCTTGGGTGATGTTCTCGGCCAGCGACAAGGCCGTGGTCACATCGCAGTTGTCCGGCACCAAACGGCATTCGATCTTGGTTTTAGTGGTGAAGCCCTTAGCGGTCTTGTCCGCAACAAGTTCGATCAGGGCGGCGCGACGACGACCACCAGCCAACACGCCGAACTTGCCATCGATCTTTTGCACCAGCAGCGGCTGGATAATACCAAGCACGCCAATGCTGGCTTTGAGGTTGGCGATATTTTCAGAGGCATATTCCTCTGGTGACTTGCTGCGCACATTGGCGGGATGGGCGACAAGATCGCCGATGGCAACGGAGATGGATTTGAGAGCATGTGTCATGTGATATCCTTTTGAGATGTTGCGCCGTCCCGACGTGCGGGAACGGCCTGACCAATCCCCGGATTTGAGGATCACATGACAAAAGGCCTGCTTTCCCTTTGGAGAGGTCAGCAGGCCTTCAGATTGCGGTTCGTTTGTGAGGTCAGGCCCCCTGCCCTACCAGTCAGATGCCATCATGATGGTCAGCACGCGCATGGTGGTTGAAGGGTTGTCAGGTGCCTCAGCGCCGTAGCGGAAATCACTGTCCGCTTCATAAAGATCAATTTTCCAGAAGATCTTTTCGCCGCGGATGTCGACCGCACCAAAGTCGTGCCATCCGCTCGGATCGTTCTCTGGCTCGAATATCTCGAATGCGCCGACGGCTTGCACGGCCTCAAGCGCCAAGCCGTCTTCGGCCATCGCCAATGAACTGGTCAGGTGCATCCGGCCCTGAATGGGCTGGGATGGGGTTTCGCCCAGGCATGCGAGTTTACGAAACGCATCGTTGTGAGCGGCGACGACGGTGGCGTCAGGACCGTCGATCGTGGAAGCTGCGGAATTTGTCATGGGTCTGTCCTTTCAAGGAAATTAAAAACACAAAATCCAAAGCTTGCTTTCACTCTTTGCGAACTGCCGCCCGCCAAAAAATCAAACCTCTCAGGCGGCCTGATCGGTGGTCCCTGCCCTGCCCTCCTGTGAGCGTGCAATCAGATAATCACAGGCCTTCTGGGCATCCGCCGCATGTTTAAAGATCGCAGTTTTGTCCGAGCGCAGCACACGCAACCAGTGATACAGATACGACGCGTTCAGCTCGAGCGTATGCGCGGTGAACCCCAGTTCCTGCCCCAGAAAACAGGAGGTCAGTTCGGCAACGATCTCTTCCCGGGAATAGACCGTGTTGCCAAACCGGCTGAGACCGTAGTCTCGGTTCAGGCGATGCGGCGCCTTTGTGGCATGGGCCAGCTCGTGCGCCCAAACGCCATAAAAGTTCAGGGGGTTCTTAAATCGCTCGATGCTGGGCATGAACACCTTGTCGATTGGCGGGTTGTAACGCGCCTCCGTTCCAGAAAAGACCGTGGTGATGTCGATGGTTTCAAAGAACGCCTGCATATCTGGAATCGGCACCGCAGGCGGATGATCTGGCACCGGATACAGGTCTGGGTGGAATGCCTCCGGCAATCCTTCGATCTGATCTGCGTTGAACACACGGTAGGACTTCTGAAACCGAAACACGCGGGCTTCTTCGGTATCGGTTTTGTCCAACCCTCTGTCATCATCAGTCTGTGACCTGCTTTGCCCATAGTAGACAACAACGGACGATCGCTCTCCTTTGCGGATTTTGGCATCCAGCGCGTTCGCCTGTGGCACGGTCATCCAGAACGGTGAGGTATATCCTGCCATCACGGTGCGCATGGTCAGCAGGAAATTGTTTACGCCCTGATAAGGCTCGCTGTTGTGACGCAACGGACGCGCACTGCCCCCTGCGGTCCATGGCTTGCGCCACGGCAGAACACCGCGTTCAATGATGCGGATGAGTTCATTGGTGATGGCTTCAGGGGCGTCGAATGTGGACGTGCGGGAACGGGCCATGACTGGCCTCCTTTCGGTTGGGTTTGATTGGGAGAGTTGGGTTAGCGTGCTTGATTGATGCGCGGATCGTTGATGATGCGTGCGCCGAGGCGTTCGGCCACATCGAGATATGTCAGGAGCGATACTCTGCTGGAGGACGTCCAAGGTTCTGGATCAACCGCGCCGTCCATCGTGACCTTCGGCAGGTTGGCGAAGGCGATGATGTCGCGGACGGGGCGACAATCGATCAGGGGCGTTCCAAGCTGGACGGCCAGGCTGGCGAGCGGGAAGCGTTCAACGGGGGCATAGAGCGAGACGGTTGTCAGGCCGAGATGGAGGATGGTCCCTCCCCCACCGCAACTGACATAGGCGTTTGGGTTGTTGAGCGCTTTGCGGAGATATCCAAGGTCGCGGCGGATGGTTATGCGCTCGAGCTGGCGTGCTTCCTCAAGCTCACCGGATCTCCTTAGCTTTCGGTGTCGCCACCACGACCGAGCTTCCGCGCGCAGCACGCGCAATACTTCTGTTTGCATGGGATGTTCCTTGTCCGGACAGACAGGTTGGAAACCAACCCGGACCCGGAAGGGAACTTCACAAAACCCCCTTCCGGCAGTCCCAAAACAAGAAGGAAGCTTTCACTTTACGGCAGCCTGAAAGATATGTACCCAACCGGCAAAACTCTACCGCCAGAAACGCACCTTTTGAGGGACAGATTTCGGTTGAGTACAGAACCGCGCCATTAACCGCCTCGCGGCTTACCAGCCGTTCGATCAACGTGCGGCGAAAGCCCTAAAAGAGCCCAGAACGACGGATGCTGCGCCGTGCTCGAATAACCGCTTCACCAATCACATTTGCAGTTCGCTATACGGGCAGACGTCCTCTTCAAACGGCACATGTCTGCGCCGAAAGCTGCTATCAGGAACCGTTTCTGGGTTGTTGATCCTATCCATACGGAAGTGCCGGAAATCGTCACGCATCTGATCCCACCCAACGAGATACCATAGCGGAGGTAGGATTAGCATCGCTTGCGGCTCCACTTCACGCGTGGTGTTGCGGCCCTTTGCGTCGCGATAGCCAAATCGAATGAGGTGCCGCCCTAGAAAGGCCGCTTCAAAAGTGGGCAACAGTTCAGGATCCATTCTGCCCATGTCGGTCAAATCCTGTAGCGGCGACAACTGGCCAATATGAAGACAGTCAAGGAAGGCGCGCAGATCGCGCACCCTGTCTCCTGGCAGGGCTTTTTCGATCTTGGCAAGTCCCGCATCAGCCAACTCTGAGAATGGAAGGTTACCCGCCGCGCGCATGGCCGCAACACTGATGAGCAGCGCGAAAACCTCCGGCACTGATAGTTTGGCCGTCGACTGCATCGATTGCGGGTCAAGTTGCACTCCACCTCCGCGCCCGACATCGGAGTGGATCACATAGCCTTCATCCCTTAGCGCGCTGATGTCGCGCAGTATCGTCCTGCGGGAGGCGCCGACCTCCTCAGCAAGCGCATCAATGGTCGACGTGCCACTGCGGCGAAGGCTGCGCACGATGGTGTCATGTCTGAGTCGAATGTTCATATCGGCAGCCTACCACAAATGGTGACAATTTTTGGCACTGTTTTGATCTACACCGATTCCAGCAACGCAAAACAAGGAGAATGCGACATGGAACGGACAGCAGTGAACCCGTGGGAGTGGTCAATCAAACTGGGTTACAATCAGGCAGAGGTAATCAACGGCGCAACCCGACAGGTGATTTGCGCAGGTCAAACCGCTGTGGACGACAACGGCGCCCCCCAGAATCCAGGCGATATGCGCGCACAGATCAGTCTGGCCTTAGACAACCTTGAAGCCGTTCTCAAAGGGGCGGGCATGAATCTCGGCAATGTCGTCAAGCTCGGTGTCTATGCAACTGATGTCGACGAGGCGCTGAAGAACTTTGATTTGATGGGAATGCGGTTCGGCCCCCATCGTGTCGCTCCGCCAATGACTCTCTTGGGCGTAACCCGCCTCGCGATTCCCGGCTTGCTCTTCGAAATTGAAGCGACGGCAATGGCGTAAAGCCAATGACAGCGGCCATTTGGTTTCAAAACTCAAATGGCCGCTAAGTCCGCATTGTGTTAGTTCGAGATTAGCGCAGAGAACGTCCGGAATGCCATATTATTCGCCTCCAGCGTGCCTAAACCCTCTACCACTTACGGCATTACAGACCCCGTTCAAAGCGCACGCAACCGCTCGATTGCAGCCGCTAACGGCATCGCGCGCAAACCGCCCTGCCCGGGCACTTCGTGCTCTCCAGCGTAAACCAAGAGCCGATCGGTGACATCAAGCTCATCCGCCGCGATGTGGAACCCGCGTGTGACTTTCGGGCTGGTCGTGCGTTTGACCTCAATGGCCCAGAGGCTCTGATCTGGCAGTTTGAGGATCAGGTCGATTTCAGCGCCAGCGGAAGATCGATAAAAACTGGTCTCTGTGCCTCTTGGAGCAGCTGCGATCAGGTTTTCGATGCAGAACCCTTCCCATGAGCCGCCGACAACGGGATGACCAAGAAGAGCCTCAGTTGTTTCCAACCCCAGTAGCGCATGGGTCAGACCGGCATCCCGGATATAGACCTTGGGTGATTTCACAAGCCGCTTGCCTGCGTTTGCATGCCAAGGCGCCAGTCGTCGCACGAGCATGAGATCAACGAGCAAGTCGAGATACCGTGCCACGCTCTGCCCTGATACGCCCAATCCCGCAGCAATCTTCGCTGCATTCATCAGCCCGCCCTGCTCGTGAGCGAGCATAGTCCAAAACCTGCGCAGAGTTTCGGCCGGAATGCGCAGGCCGAAAGACGGGATGTCCCGCTCAAGGTAGGTGCGGATAAAATCTTCCCGCCACGTCAGACTTTCCCGATCTGAACCCGCCAGAAAGCTGTCTGGGAAGCCGCCCCTAAACCAAAGCAGTGGCAAGGCACCCTGCCCTACCTCATCAAGGGTAAACGGCGTCAATTCGTGATAACTCACACGACCGGCGAGAGATTCAGCGCTTTGTTGCAAAAGTGTGTTGGACGCCGATCCCAGCAGCAAAAACTGTCCGGTGCGGTGCCCCGCCCGCCGCCGTCGATCAATCTGACCGCGTAACGTGCCAAAAAGCCCCGGCATCAGTTGGACCTCATCGATCACAACGAGCTTGCCTGCCTGTTCATCGAGATAGAGATCAGGCTCCTCAAGGATCTGTCGATCCGCGAGACGCTCCATATCCAGATAGACCGCATCACGGGCCTCAGCGATATCTTGGGCCAAAGTTGTTTTACCAACCTGGCGCGGCCCAAGCAACACAACGCCAGCTTGTGTGTCCAAGGCCTGTTCAATGCGGTTGAGATGGTTTCGAATGATCATACGTAGCATTTATGCCATCACATGGAAGAATTGCAAGGTTATTTGAGTGATAATGCTAAGCCTCATGCCGCCATCCCGCTCAATCGGCCGTAGAAACTACGCTCGAGATGCAACTCCCCTGCCCCGGCCTTCTCGACCATGCCACGCAAATATCCACCCGGTGAGGCCACTTCGCCTGCGCAATGTTTCTCAAACACCAGCACCAGCGCTGCTGTCGCCACCTGTTTGCCCAAACGGTCTTGCGCAACGTGCCATGCGTGCTCTGAAATCCCGATCATCGGCCTTAGCTGGCCCGCAACGCGGTAGAGATCGCCCCAATCCTTCAGATATCCACCCATATTGCGCGCCCAGGAGGCAAATTCGGGACAGGCTTGCATAACTGTGGCTAGATCGATTGCTGCCCCACGCTTCTTGCGAGTTTCGGCCACCCATTCTTCCAACTCCCTATCCACATGTTCTTCCGGTGGCGCATTTGACACCACACCCGCCACGTTCTCATTTTCTGAGGACTTACCAGTTACAGGAATAAGTTGATTTGTAATTAGTATATGAGGGTCGGAAATGACCTCCTTGGGGTTCATATCTTTAGTATTCTTAGATAGTTCTACATCTGTTTGAGGAGTCTTTTCCACAACCTCATCCCTCTCAGTTGCCTTGAGGAAGGACGCTTCCACGCTCTCCTGAAGCGCCTTGAACCAGGTCAGGAGGCGTCCAAGGGTCTCAGAGGCTTCGTGGCGCCGTGGAAGTCTGCCCAGAAGGTCTTCGAATAGAGTTGTAAGTTGCCCCCAGGGGCCGCTCATCGCGCCGTTGAGGGCGGCCTCGATGCGCGCGCGGATCATCCGGCGTGCAACCGTGATCTGGCGCTTCAGGCGCTGACAGAGCTCTCGTTCGGCCTGCAGGTCGCCATAGAGGTGTCCAAACTCCTCAACTCGGGCCGACATTGGCGACAGATCAAAGCCATAAGCCTCGACAATCACGCCATCCGCGTCCCTGCGGCCCCAGCGTTTGCCATTTGGACTGTCTTTGAAGGCAATGATGCCCGCTTCCGCCAACCGCCGTGCGTGGCGCTTGAGGGCAGAGAGAGAAAAGCCCGTCTGTTCCATCAAATAGGCGTTAGACGCCCAGACGATCGGCCGCCTGCCCTCTTGCCAGTCCTGGGCCTGTGTAAAGGCCCCGAGGGTGTCCAGAAGCATCATGTCGCTGGCCTTAAGCCCGATATGCGCCCCTACCCGCTTTACGGCCACGAAAGCCTTTGATTTGGGTAAACTTACCCGTTCGCCGGCTTGGGCAAGTTGCTCTGCAACCCCAAGACCCGGCGTCGGCTTGCGCCAACCTGTATGTTTCATGCCTGTATCTCACCTCCGTTTTATGTGGAGGCAAAAGAAATCCGTTCACCAAATCGGTGTTGCTTTGTTGACAGCGATTCGCGGGAGAGGTATCTATCAGGTGTTCAGATTGATTAGATCAGCTCTCAGGCCGCTTGGTTTGGGGGCTTTTCTTTTGCCGTTACTTCACTTTGTCTTCTCCTGTTTTGACGAGAGAAATGCTTGATAGAGGCCATCAAGGCTCTCGGCGAGATAGTCACCGAACTCCGAGGCGTCTGTTGATGTCAGTGAGACGCTAAACGCTTTGCCAGACTTGCCCACAACACCTTTGATCCGTCCGCCGTTGGCGGTCCAAGTCCGTTTTTCCGGACTCGCACGTTTCGACTTCTTCCGAACTGCCCTGCCCTTTTCAGAGAGCTTGCTCAAGAGGAGCTCGAACCGTGCGTCGCTTTGCAACTCAGCAAAGCTATGCGCTGCTACCAATTGCTGCGCCAATTTTACGTTTGCTGAGGCGGCCATCAATTTCTTGAATCCTTCCCAGCGATCCCGGCCAATTTGTTTTGCGGGACCAATTGCATCAATGATGTCGCGGGGAACTTGCTGTGCAACAGACATCATTCGCGACAGAAGTGTTCCATCTACGGTCAGTGCAGACATAATGACATCTTTAGGCTGCCCAATCTCTGATAGGCTTCTCGCAAAGACCGCCTTCTCTATGAACGACAGATCCGCTCGGGCTGTGTTTTCATGACCCTGTGCAAGAATATGGGCAACGTCGTCCATAGATTTGACGACAGCACGAACCAAACGTCCCAACTCAGCGGCAGCGCGCACGCGCCTATGGCCAAAGACCACCATGAAGCGCCCTGATGTATCGGGATGGGGGCGCAACAGCACAGGCGTGTCTTGCTGCCCGTTTTTTATAGAAGTCTTGAGCTCTTGAAACGCTTCATCATCTAGTCCGAGCCTGTCGCTGACAAATGAGCTGTCAATTAGGTCGGGCGATATTTCAACGATAGTTTCACCGTCCATCATACGGCGCGCATCTTCAGCAAGGCTGTCGATAGAAACTTTCATGGACTTGGACGCACCGCGCATGGCGTAATTTGTGCGTCCGCTATCCGATGCCTTATCAGCGGCAGGATCCATTACGCTTTTCAACAGATCTTTACGTGCCATGGCGTCCCTCCAAAGTGGTTACCGTACCGCATTGTTGGGGCTTAATCCTCAAATCTGCACGGCTGTCAAAAATCTCCATCATGGCCGCCCCCAAGCCTCATGAATGAGGTCCGTGATCTCGTCGTTGACCGCATTGAGCGAGTCCATTGCGCGATCATACGTGGCACGCACAAACTGCGCCCGCTCAACCTCATAAAGAGTTTGTTTGGTGATGCCCGCATCGGAAATCGCTGTAGATTTAACCATGTGAGATTGCAGCATCTGCCCTGGGAACATGGCCTGCATGAAGCCAACCATCTGCTTTTGAGGGCTGTCTGTTGGCTCGAAGCGTGTGACAAGGTAGCGGAACCATTTCAGGTTCATCTGAGCACCCGCGTCACGGATCGTTTTCATAATGCCGCCCAGCATGAGTAGAAACTGGCTCATTGACATCACGTCCAACATTTGGGGGTGAACGGTGATCAAGACTGAGCTTGAAGCAGTGAGCGCAGTTAGGGTCAAATACCCAAGCTGCGGGGGACAATCGATAACGACAATATCGTATCGGTCATCAACTTCTTTTAAAGCTTCGGATATTCGAGTGAAGAAAGCGCGGCCAGCTTGTGGATCTTTACTCGTTAGGGCGACCGGAGTGTCGTACTCGTATTCCTGAAGGTCCAAACTTGCAGGAACAATGTCGAGGTTTGGGATATTCGTTGTACGGATCACTTCAGTGATAGATCGCCGTTCGTCATCATAACGCAATGTCTCATAAAGTGAGGGGACCTCGTCCAGTTCCGGCTGAATGCCATGAAGCGCTGTAAGCGATGCTTGAGGATCCAGATCGATCGCCAGAACCCTATGGCCACGCAGAGCGAGATGCTGGGCAAGATGCGCTGCAGTGGTGGTCTTACCTGAACCGCCCTTAAAGTTCACAACCGATACGACGTGAAGATCTTCACCTTCTTGGCGATGTGGCACATATCGCTTCTTACCGGAACGACCATGCTTGTCGAGATAGGCTCTCAACTCTAGCATCTGTTGTGCAGAGTAACTGCGCCGTCCAGAGGATGAAGTAGTAGGCTCTGGGCCTTTTCCCTCAAGATGCAATTTCTTGATATTGGATTGGGTCACGCCGAGAAAGTAGGCTACTTCGGCCAGGCTAAACTGACGTAGACTCTTTTGTGCATCAGGAGGATACTGCTCCATACGCAACATATTGAGCCTGTCAGAAATCAATTCCCCCTGCTGGAGGATGATCTCATCGAATGGTTTGGTAGCCTCGTTGTTCTCAAATTCCATCTTAGTCACTGCCCACTCTCGTCAAATATCGCTTTTAGTGCGATTTCTCTTATAGAAGTGTCATTAACGAGGGACAGCGAGTCGGGCAAGAAGTTTTCCACAGCACACCTTGCACCGCAACTTATCGGCGCAAACCCTATATGTTGTTGAAGTCGGAGCCTTCAGCACAACGCAGGTACGGTCGGAGCGCCGCGATCCCACTAAGAGTTCGTGGATCACAATCAGTATCTATTTGTTAATGAATAACTTTATTGCTCTTGCACGGCTGTCAAATCCACGGACTCGATGAGTGACGAACAGTTGACACTTGCGATGTGTGTGGCAGGCCGGACGGTCGTCTTCTACGTTTCATTTTAACATGGTTGCAAGTTACGAAAACGTAGGGCTGGCGAAATACTGTTCACCGGACAGGAGTCCATCTCAAATACACGAGACGCCGATTCTCTCAATTTGCTGACGCCGGTCACCAGAAACGGTTGTCCACCTGCAACCGAGGTCAACATTGAGGGCCAACCAATAACTGAGCCGTAAACGTGATTGCAGATGGGCAAAAGCATCCGCCAGAGCCAATCGCGCTGCTGCGGCGACTAGCTTCTAGGCCGACAAAACCAGAACCGTGTCTCAAGTTGGCGGCGAATTGATCACATTGTTCAGTGTAATTCTAGATAACGGCAAAGCTCGCCGCGTTTTGGAAGTCCTAATTTGCTTTGAACTCAACGTGGAATCAAGCTGGCCACAGTTGTGCGTCGTCGTAGTGAGGCAGGGGGCTCCGCAGCTCGTAGAATCGCTTAGGGTTTGGAGATATAGAATGGGTACCCATAGAGACGCACGACCAATTACATCCGTCATACCGATGCGGTATCGAAATTCTGAATGTGAAGCCTCTGATCATCAGCCCTATTGCTTGGTGCGGACAGCCCGACTCGAGCTCTCGATACACAAGAGCTCACCTATTGCGTAGAAGGAGAGATTCCTCGAGAGCAAATGGTGGGTTCCAAAATACGAACCTAATCTCTCAGGTAGAGCGGCTTATTCATAGTTAAAGCCCTGCAGCCTTGGTCAGATTCACCCGGAACCGGTCACGGCGCCGCTGGTAACGGCGTGTCATCTCTGCTGAAGCGTGGCCGAGATGTTTCTGCACATACCGCTCATCCACCTCGGCAGAACTGGCGAGACCCGCGCGCAAGGAATGGCCAGAGAACAATGCCAAACACTCTGCCTCGGGCAAATCACCACGGATCCCTGCATCCAGAACTGTTCGCTTGATCAGTCGCGCGATATGCTTGTCCGACAGCCGCGCTCCCATTGCCGCTCGGTCATCTCGGGTGACGCGCTGGAACACCGGCCCAAAGTCGATTTTGGAAAAGTGCAGCCATTGCTCCAAAGCGTGAACGGGACAGCTCTGATCTGATGAGCCGCGACCGATTTCGACTTCGCGCCAACCGGTTTTGGCATTGAGCGTGAGCAGGGCGCCTTTTTCTTCAATCTCGATCCAGCCGCCACTATCCGTTGTATCGTCCTTGTGTACGTCCAAGCTAACGATTTCGGAGCGACGGAGACCTCCTGCATATCCAATCAGCAGAATGGCCCGATCCCGGAGGTCTCTCAGCCCAAACCCAAGGGTCGCAATCATCTCGAGGATGTCTTCAGCGAGGATGGCCTCTTTTTGCACCGGAGGACGGGCGTGCTTGCGCTTGATCCCGGCCAGCACCGTGGCGATGTGACGGTTCTTTCGATTGAGCGTGAAACCGCGCTGTGTGTAGTTCCAGCCGAGGCCTGAGAGTCGACGATCTATGGTAGAAACTGACAGGGCAGGGGCCTTCCCAGTAGGAGCCGCCAGATCCGCAAGGTAAAGCCCGATCATTTCTGGCGACGGGGGCAGGGGCTCCGTGCCTTTCATCCGGCACCAGCGTGCGAAATGCGCCCAGTCTTTTGTATAGGCCTTACGCGTGTTCGCAGATGCAGCATGCTGCGCATAGTCGCGGGCTGTCTCGACCAGCCGACCGAGTGTGCCTGACCCTGCCACATGAGAGGGCAGGGTTATGGCGTCAGATTTTTCTTGATCTCTCTCGTCGCCCTGAGCATGATCAGGCAAACTAGAGTGCGTTGAGTTCGATTTCTCATACTCTGTGGTCATGATTTCCCCGAAAATTCACCAATTTTGAGATGTCGTTCTTGTTCCATTACTGGACTCTAAGTTATTGAATACATTACATTCATGTTTCTGTTTCATTCCCGGATTATAGTTTCATTATCGGACATAAGATACCTTTTTGTGGGTTTTGGCCATGGTGGATCGCTCAGACATCAACGCCGTAGATGATACGACATGGGAAAAGGCGGTTGCGCGGGAGGCGGTGATCCGACGGTTGGCGAGCATGGCCAACCCTGATCGCCGCGAATTCCTCGTCGCCTGTCGGCAACTGGGGCTGAAGCGATCCCGCCTCTACGAGCTGATCAAAGCGTACAAAGCGCGCCCGATCACTAGTTCCCTCCTGTCAGCGGCTGCGGGTACTCAAACCGGTAGTCGACGATTGCCTGAGGTGATTGAAACCGTGATTGCGAAGGCAATCGAGGATTTTTTCAAATCGCGGCAGAAGCCGAGCATCAACGCGTTGCACAAGGAGGTGCGCAGGCGATGCAGCCAACAGGGGTTGCGCGCCCCGTGCTGGACGTCGGTACGCGACCGTGTAACGGCGGTAGATCCTGCCGAATTGGTGGCTGCTCGTGAGGGGGCTAAGGCGGCCCGTAACCGCTATCACCCTGTTCCCGGGACCTATAAAATTGAGAGGGCTTTTGAGGTTATCCAGATCGATCACACGCTGGTGGACGTCATCGTTGTAGATCGGGCGCACCGACAGCCCTTGCAGCGTCCATGGGTAACGCTTGCCATAGATGTTGCCAGCCGGATGGTGGCGGGCTTTTATCTCACGCTTGAGCCGCCATCAGCCTTATCTGTTTCACTTGTCATCCAACATCTGGTGCGGCCAAAGCTGGATTGGCTTGACGGTTTGGGTATTGATGCGGATTGGCCAGCAACGGGTCTACCCGAGACCATTCATGTCGATAACGCCAAGGAGTTCCGCTCAAAAGCCATGCGGCGGGGCGCTGAAGAGCATGGAATTTCCCTGCAATATCGACCGATCGGGGCACCACACTACGGCGGCCATATCGAGCGGCTGATCGGAACGATGATGGGGGCGGCTCATTTGCTGCCCGGCTCGACCTTTAGCAACATCAAAGACCGCGGTGACTATGACTCTGCGGCACATTCGGCGATGACGCTGGACGAGCTGGAGCAATGGTTTGCATTGGAAATCACCCGCTACCACGCCGAACGGCATCGATCCCTCGGTATTCCACCGATTGCGGCCTGGCAGGAGGCCGTTCAGAGGCGCGATACGGCCTTGCGACATCCCTATGATCCCGAGGGGTTCCGGATCGACTTTCTGCCCGCTGTCGAACGTATGGTGCGCCGCGATGGTATCCATCTGTTCGGATTGAGATACTGGGACGATGTCCTGAGTATTTGGGCTGGTAGGCAGGGGCGGCAGTTGCGCGTGTCCTACGATCCGCGTGATTTATCTACGGTGTTTGTACGGGGGCCGGATGGTCGGCGTTACCCTGTGCGGTTTGCCGATCTGCGGCATCCCCCGATCACATTGGCGGAGCATCGTCACGCACAGACAGTTCTGCGGGAACGGGGCCGGTCGCTTGAAGATGAAAACCTCATATTCTCGGTAATAGAAGAGCAAAGGGCCTTGGTTGATACAGCTTCCAGCAAGTCGCGGGAAGCCAGACGATTTGCGGAACGGCGAGATCGGGCGCTGACCAGTGTTGAGTCCTCTGCGATCGAAGAAAACGACCCTGAACATGCAAAATCTGGTGACATCCTCGATGTGCCCACGTTCGAGGTGGAGGAATGGTCGTGAGCGGGGCAGGGGAGTTCGCACATCTCGATCCGAACTATCGACGGTTCGCAGCCCTACCAGATGAAGAGCGTATTGCCTGGATCAGGGCGGACCGCTGGATCGGCTTCGATCAGGCAGGATTGGCTCTTGGACGCCTTGAAAATTTGCTAACCTATCCGCCGCGCGACCGGATGCCTTGTCTGCTGATTTATGGCGATACCGGCATGGGAAAGACCAAGATCGTCCGAAAGTTTGAACGCGATCACCCGCCAAAGTTCTGTCAGGTAACCGGTGTTGATCATCGTCCTGTGGTGGTTGCACAGGTGCCGTCCGAGCCGATCGAGCGGGATCTTTACCGCGAATTACTCTCCAGTATGGGCGCGCCAGCAATCGCCGGAGGGACATTGGCCCGCGAGAAAGATGTTTGCCGCTCCTTGCTGCGCACGGTCGGTGCGAAGATGATCATTCTCGACGAGGTGAACGGCATGCTGGCCGGTACGTTCCGCCAGCAGCGGATATTTCTCAATGCCATAAGGTTTCTAGCCAATGATTTGCGAATCCCGCTGGTCTGCGCAGGGACTGATCTTGCCCGTCAGGCGCTGTTGACGGATGCCCAACTGGCGGAGCGGTTCGAGGCCTTTCATCTGAAGCCCTGGAAGAACGATGCGGTCTTTGCCGGGCTTTTGAAAAGCCTCGGGCACATCCTGCCACTGCGCGAACCATCCGATCTGACCAGCGCCGCGACCAGGGCACGGATCCTTATGCTGACCTCCGGTGTGACGGCGCGCATATTTCGTTTGATTGAGACCGCGGCGGAGGTAGCCGTTCTTTCTGGCCGGGAAAGGCTTGATATCGAAAGTTTTGGGGACGATTTGATCCTTCCATTGGTGTCGATGACACAGACTGGTCGCCGCCAGTTCCGGAAAAACATCCAGTCCCAGGTGCCAGCATGACGGGGGTAATCCGGCTTCCCGTTGCACCTCGTCCATTCCGTGACGAATTGCTCTCGTCTTGGATGTCGCGTGTTGCAACGCGCTTTGGTTTAGAGGTGCCTGATATGACGGCGTATCTGGCAGGGCAGGAGGGCACCCTGCCGACGCTGTGCCAGATTGCTGACACAACGCCTGAACCAGAACTACTGAAGATTTGGGCGCGGGGCTGTAGGATCGATCCTGCGCGCCTAGAACGCCTGACGTTGGAAGCGCGATATCGCAACCGTTCGCGTGATTGGGTTTCGAGTAGGGGAGGGGGCGGCGTTTCCGTATGTTTGGCCTGCTTTGATGCCGATGTCGCGGCGGGCCGGGACGCCTATATTCGGGCCGGTTGGAAGTTGGTCGAGCGGGTTGTGTGCCCGGTTCACAACGAGATACTGCGGGACCGCTGCCCTGAATGCGGTGCCCACCTGCCAGCTTCGTTCAGGTTGCGCAGGGGTCTACTTCGGGTGTTCTGTGCCAAATGCGAGTGTATTCTCACAGGCAAGGGAGGGGCGCGCGCGGATCGTATGGACGCGGCATTTACCAAGGGTATTTTTGCGTATCAGAGCCAGGCTGAAGGGATCATCAGTGGTGGCGAGGATCAATTGGCTCACTTGGAATGGACAATTCGGATGCTATGGGCACCGCTTGATCGGGCTGGTGCTGCGCGACCTGTCTTGGCGCTATGGTTCGACCAAGAGGGGTGGAACTGTCCCTTTGAAGCCCGCGCCGCCGTAGGCGCGCCTGCACCGCTCCAGCATCTTTCTGTTCGATGGCGTGTCCTGACGCTTGCAATCCTTGGTGATCTCTTTGGAGAGCTGATGGTTCCAAAGGGGACAATGCCAGAGGCTGCCGCGCGGTTGTTCAGGCGTGCTGCGCCGATTCCGCGAGCTCCCTACCGACGCAGGGAAACAATCTGCAAGGGAGAAGACCCGATGGACATCGTCACACGACGAGTCCAGAGATTGAGCAAGAGCGCAGTCCACCGATGGAATGGAAACTTCGAGGGCGAGAGGGCTGATTTAGGGCGAGTCCGGCCATGAAACTAAAACGACATTGAACTTCTTCGCAGCATATCTATTTACGTCCGATAAGGCAAACTTATTGGACATAAGGGCGAGCTGTAAGGTGGGGCGGTTTAGGTGCTATTGTCTGGAATTAAGCGCCGTGAGCGATTAGTGTTCCAGCATGACCTATCAGCGTGCTGCACTCTCTGACGACTTGAACACTCTACCCAAGCTGCCGGGCTGGGTCACCTCCGGACGCGCAGAAACCTTCGAAGCTGTGGCTTTTCGGTTTGGGGCAGCGCTGACGGTGTTGGATCAACTGGTAGCCGATACCAGTCAGGGCGTGCCCGTAAAGCTGTTGGCAAATCGGCTGGCACTGACTGCGGCAACGGCGACCTCAAAACTCGAAGGACGGCTGGCCCGAGAGACGGATATCCGCGACGCTTATCATTTGGCACCGCCCGGAGAGGCACGCGGCCCCGATGGAGATGTCTTGGCGTTTTGGCGAGACGCGGTGGGTCTCAAATTGACGGGGCATGATTGGCACGACCCAGTCCAAGATTTGGTTGGCGCTGCGTTTGCTGATGATGTCTTGAGGTTGATGGCGGCTGGTGCGACCCGCGCAAAATCGCATGGGCCGTTGGCGGGATGTATTGCCGTGATGCACGTGGTTCTGGAAATGGATGATCGGGCGGAGCGGATCGCGTGCATGCTTTCGGATATCGTCCTTGCGCGGGCATTGAACTGGACGTCGATCTTACCAGTTACGGCACACCAACTGACGAAGGCAATGTTGCGCGAGCTGACCAACGAGGGGCAGGCGGCCGACCTAAGGATTCGGACAAGCCTGTTGATCTCCATCGAAGATACGATCCGGTTGGCGCGAGATCTTGCGACCCGAGCAGCTGCGCTCCGAGCTGTCACTCCAAAGCTCCGCGCGAAGGGGTCGAAGGCCGCGGTCGGCCTGTTCCTGTCTGAGGATGCGATTGGTCCTTCGATGATGCTGTCACCAACAATCAAGGGTACCACGATCCCGATGACCGATCGCGCTGCGCGCCGGTTTTGCGACCGGCTTGTTGAACTTGGCGTCGCGCGTGAACTCACGGGGCGGCCGACGTTCCGGCTCTACGGGATCGCTCCATGACCTCCGATTCCAAACGAAAGAACTCAAAACCGAAGGAGGCAGGACGCGAAGGCGTCTTTGACAGGGAGCTCGCAGATTTGCCGCGAGAGCTTCGCTGGCGCGAATGGATGGGTCGGATTGAGGCGGTGCTCTTTGCCAGCGCGTCGCCGGTTGGTCGTGAGGATCTCGCGCGCGTGGTCGGCCAGGAGGCCTCGGTGGAGATGCTGATTGACGACATCCAGACCGAGTTGTTTGGGCGTCCCTACGAATTGGCTCAGGTTGCGGGCGGGTGGATGTTCCGGACCAAAACGCAGTTTGCAGATGCGATCAAGGCGGCGGCAGACCTTGGCGACCAGTCGATGGCCTTCACTGAGATGGAGATGGGCGTGCTCTGCGCTATCGCCTATCACCAGCCGATTGATCGTGCGGGGCTGAAAGACATCTTTGGCAAAGACGTCAGCCGTGACTTGCTGGCGCGGCTGCGGTTTAAGGAACTGATTGCAAGCGGGCCGAGAGCACCGCGGCCGGGTGCACCGCATACCTTTGTGACGACAGAGATGTTTTTGGTGAACTTTGATTTGCAGAGCTTGCGGGATCTGCCGGAGCTCGATTTGGCGGTTGCAGACACAGATGAACAGACCCGAACGGTACAGGTTTGAGGCTCTTCGCTTTCAATCAGTCGGAGATTTGAGCAGACTTTACGTGTAAATGCACTGCAGTGTTTACGTGTGTATGCGCATCTTTGAGGTATAGGATTGACTTCTATAGCTCAAAAATGATCTCTCTGTGAGTTATAGAAAGGGTCTCTATAACTCATGGCATGGAACTGGCAGATACTTGGTTGGCCGGAATTTCGGTATGACGCGGCAGCACTGGCACAGTTTGAGCAGCGTTTTTTGCTGTCTTCGGGTGAAATCCTGGGTGCCGTTCACCATGTTAGTCCGTCTGAGCGTGATCAACTGCGCATCGACTTGCTGAGCGATGAAGCCATGAAAACCAGTGCCATCGAGGGCGAGATGCTGGATCGCCAAAGCGTGCAGTCGTCGCTGCGCCGACAGCTTGGATTGTCGCCTGACAGCTATCCAGCCAAGCCAAAAGAGCAAGGCGTGGCCGAGATGATGGTCGATGTCTATTCGACCTATGCCGAGCCACTCACGCATGAAACGTTGTTCCGGTGGCATAGCATGTTGTTGTCCCATGATCGGAGGTTGGAAAGCGTTGGGGCCTATCGAGAGCATGAAGACGCGATGCAGATTGTGTCGGGCCGCATGGATCGCCCCACGGTGCATTTTGAGGCACCGCCCTCCGCGCAAGTTCTAAATGAGATGGATGCTTACGTCGATTGGTTCGGTAGGACGATGCCGAACGCGGAAGAACCATTGCCTGCATTGACGCGCGCTGGCCTCTGCCACCTCTACTTCGAAAGCATCCATCCTTTTGAAGACGGTAACGGTCGTTTGGGGAGGGCCCTTGCAGAAAAATCTCTAGCGCAAAACATGGGCCAACCCAGCCTGATCGCGCTGGCTTACTCAATAGAGCGGGATAGGAAGGTCTATTACGATCAGCTTGAGCGACACCAGAAGACGTTGGATGTCACGCCATGGCTGGAGTGGTTCGCGCAGACTGTCCTGACGGCACAGCAGGTCACCCTGAACCGGGTTGGGTTCTTCATCGCGAAGGCACGTTTCTATGACCGGCATCGCGCGCAGCAGAATGACCGCCAGGCCAAGACAATCGAACGTATGTTCCGGGAGGGCCCTGACGGATTTGAAGGGGGCTTAAGTGCCGAAAATTACATTTCGATCACTGGGACATCGCGCGCGACAGCGACAAGGGATCTACAAGAACTTGTCGAGATTGGTGCCTTCACGCGTACTGGCGAACGCCGATACACGCGCTACTGGCTGAAGCTTGGGTGGCCGGATGACTAGCGCATCGTCGGCAAGGAGGGCAGACATTCGCTGCAGTCTGTACCAACGGCGGCTTTGCGCGGCCTTATGTATCAAACGCACCAGGCGGGTGTGAGCGATGATTAAGACTTCAATCCAGTTCGACAACTTGCCCAAGGCCCTTTTTGATGCCGACTTCATCAGCCGTTCGCTCTACCTTGACCGGGGCGAGAACAACCCCGAACAGATTATCATAGCGCCGCATATGGTTACGCTGGATGAGCGCTCCGAGAAGGTCACAGGTCACAGAGCGGATGTCGTGGGCATCCTGTTCACAGGACTCACGGTCGATTTTCTTGTTTAGTTTCAGCTAGCCATTGGTAACGTTATTCATAGGATGGCAAACCTATTCGCGAGATAGTAATATTAATCATTGGACTGTTCGACTTGTGGATAACATCTGATGGTGTGAATTTTGGAAGTTGACACCCAAGCAAAAAATGCTCGTTAGGAACCTGTGGATATCTTATAAATAGCATTACCAAATATGACAAATTAGCCGCCAACCCGGTAGAGTCCGAAGAATAGCGTTACCACGACACCGGGCTTCTGCACGGATGGTTTCGGCAGGACAGGCGGACTTCACAGCGTTTGATGCTGTCTCATGGGCGCACATGCAGAGATATGATGCTTTCGTTGCCTCGCTCAAAGTGATCGGACGGACGACCCCGCCAACGCCGGGGCTGCCTTGCACCACAGCGGTTGGCAAGGTTCTGTCGCAAACTTTTTTGGTCTTTTGTTTGTCGGCTGATTTTGCGACATGGTCCTCAAACAAGCTAACAGCAGGGTGTATTGGATGTCAGTTGATTTCAAGGGAGCCCAATATCCTAAAAGCGTGATCCTGTACGCGGTGTATTTCTATGTGCGATATG